>Ga0182030_10005466_pt1 | contig 26975 bp, 28 predicted proteins | sample 812S3MmetaG_FD_121299 | JGI IMG/M metagenome (GOLD analysis project Ga0182030, IMG submission 121299) | Permafrost microbial communities from Stordalen Mire, Sweden - 812S3M metaG (Illumina Assembly) | ecosystem: Environmental > Terrestrial > Soil > Wetlands > Permafrost | place: Sweden...
AATTATTTTTTTGACTTTATTATTATACAAAGATAAGAGATCTTTGGATATTAGAGTACTAATAATAAAAGTATAAAGAATTAGCTTTTTTATATCTAAGAAAAAAATAAAGATTAGAAGATTAAGTAAAAAGAAGATAAAAGGAGAATAGTAGTGTTCTATTAACAAACTTGGAGTTGGTTTTCTCGCAAGCTCAGGTAATGTCCAGTATTAAAAAGATGATCCGTTCCAATCACAACCTCGTACGGGCACAGCTATTTGTCCACCGATGTTTCCTGTCAAGCAACATCTATAACACCAAACCTGATAGCTGGCTTCATGAGGCTGCTCTTGCTCGAAAGATTCACCGTCCATTCATGGTTCAATAACAAACCATCCCCTTTGACTCGAGGACTCACTGAGGCAGCACTATTCAGTTAAGCAAGCATCTTCGATATGCAACGAAACGCTTAAAGGGGAAATAGCCCTGCTAAGCAAGAGTCTTTTATGTATAATAAAGCAAGAAAAAAGATAAAGTAGTAAAAAAGAAAAGATACAAAGCTATTAAGTAAATACTTTTAATGCACAGCAAAATATAAAGATAGGCAAACTAACTTTAAAAAATAAAATATGTATAAAATAAGCAAGCAATATAGATATATAACAAAATAATTAAATAATAAACTTACTTTTTATTTTTTATTTTTTTTGATGGGAAGGTTCAGAAAGAAGATCAATATGATTGTGTCAGCCAAAGAAGTGCGTCCAATTATGCTAGTAATGCGTACCTCCATGTACCAACTTGAGCAAGCACACCTCCTACGAGCGGTCCGGTTGTTATGGAGTCAGGATAGGCCCGGAGCCAGGGCAGAAGGTATGGGGATTCAAGTATGTACTGCGACGGAAACTAAAGAAGGAAAAGAACCGAAAGTAGGAAAATCCTCCCCTTTATAGTTCGTTTGCACGTAATCATGCACCTCTACCTAAGGCCCTTACACTGGTAACAGTCCCAATTGCCCACACCACACCGATAATATCAAAGTAGTTCCCTCGCTGATGTAAAGGAATCATATCCGTGATCAGCGCCTGTGTAAGTGACATACCGCCTAACCCACTCTCTTGTATTACCCTTCCTACAAGCATCAAAGCCATTCCCTTCGAGACACACAGAGAATTGCTCCAACCATGAACAAAGTAAGTGAAAAGAACATGAGAGAAAGACGACCAAAGACATGAGAGAAAGCGACAAATGAGGGCGATCACATTGTTGTTGCTAGTAGGAATGACGTTCCTGCCCAAAGGGCTTCGGTTGAGTTGCCGTGGAGGGCATTGGCAATAGCCTACATTTCATGGCTATTTATGTCCGAGGATTTGGAATTGAAGCGCGAAACTTGCGGGAAGGGCAGTAGAAATAGTCGTAGCATCAAGAGCACAAGCAAGGTTAACAATTGCAATAGACCAGAACGCAGCTAAGAGACTCCATCCGAGTTTGTAGGGTTCAAATACGGGCTCTGTCGAGTCTACCATGAATAAAAGTGTATTCAAAAAAGCTAGGGATGACAAAGAAAGATTCTATAAGACACAATGAAGCACTAGCAAAAGTAGTAGGAGCTTTATATTTCGAACAATTTGCTACACAAGGTGTCTGACCATGCGTCACAGAATACCAACAGACTCGGGCTGAATGATCGAAACATCCTTAATTCGTATTTCCTCCGTTGTATCGGGTCACCAAACATATCCGCACACTTGCGTCTATCGTGCAGTTCAAAATCGGGCACGGAGAGATGTTGGATGGTAAGGAAATGAGGAACGCGGAAAAGATGTCTATTCGCTCAAGAAGCGAAGGGAAATGCAACCGGACATAGTCACGTGAATCTCATTGTTTCTCTTTCCCTCCAATCTTACCAGCTTTATACTAAAAAAGCTAGAAAAGATAGAAGCTCATATTCAATGAGAATGATAAATCCGAAAGCCGAAACTTGAAAAAGGCCACTGTTGAAGATAGTAGATGCAAGACCTATTTCCACATCAAACCCTAGACAAGGCTGTCCCACAGCCTCGCCCTTAAAGTCTCGCTCCCCTCATGACATCACCACCTCCAAAATGTCTATCTTAAAACCTCACTCACCTACTAGTCCGCCCTTAAATCTCAAATAACCCGATGTTTAAAATCTCCCGAACAATCATACCAAAATCGACATCTTTTCGAACCATTAGAATGGCATCCAAAGAGTCGAACGGCAAGCAAGCCAGCATGCTCGGCGGCCACGCCTAGTACGCAAAGGGATACGTTGAGGAGACGATTGGGAATATGACCGGCTCGAAAGAGTGGCAAGAGAGCGGGAAGAATGATGCGAAGGCTGGGGTTGATGAGATGAAAGTTTGTGCCCCTCCCCTCTCCCATAGCTATCGTTGAGCATTTGAAATGGATTATTGATCAGTATCTAATTTGCATGTGTACCCAGGCGGCCAGCGCGCAAAGCACAAAGGATCCAGCAGCGAGTGGCATCGGAGGGAAGATTGAGCAGGCAGCTGGATCAGCAGTTGGATGTGAAGGGATGGAGCAAGAGGGAAAGGAGGCAGGACAAAGCGTCATAGATGATCAACCTCTCACGAACATTTGTACAATATGAATAGACAAAGTTGAATAATGCCACCTTCGTTAATTCATTCCTGAACCATAATATCATTCACCACGCAGCTCTTGCGATGATGAATGCTCATCTCCCTTCGGCCGTCAAGAAAACGAGCAAAAAATCGACATGCCGCTATGCTAATAGCCACTGAGCTAGGCGTGTCCGAAACATGGAGAAGGGAATCTACAGAAGCCCACCCGCATACTATGTACTCGATCATTGTTCACATAAAAAGATACATCTACCCTATAAACCATCATACAGATCTGCTCTTACTGCTGCTGCTGCTGCTGTTGCTGATGAGCAAGTTCGTTCAGCTTTTGTTTCTCCTCCTCCGTCAAGGCTCCATAGAGCTCGTTGAAACCAGCGACATTTTCGTTGGCCGCTTTAATGAAGAACTCGGTGAGGTAGGCCTGGGTCTCGTCGTCTCGTTGCCGAACGAAACTGCTAGATCCATCGCCAAAGGCCATAAGCTGTTCTTTGGTGGCCCCAAGGCCAAGGTCAAGGACATTTGGCACGTCTTCCCAGCCATCTTCATCAGCTTCCTCGTCAGGCCAGTCACCAGCTGCGGCCAAATTGACCTTATATGTAGTCCCCGAAGCGGATAGAAGTTCTTCGATTAGAACTTTGATGATTTTTAACGGTGCGGGAATGATTGTGTATTGGTCAGGATCTGAAACGTCAATATGTTGAAACAGATTTCGACAGGATGGGGCAATTACTTTGTTTGGCTTTTGATCTTGTCATGATCTTGTTACTGACTGGTACAATAAGATCACCCTTGACCATTGTCTGTACCACTCGCTGATCATTTAAAGCGTAAATCTTGGACAAGGCAATCACGCTAATATCGTCAGTACCGAGAAAGCAATAAAGTAGGCCGACTTACTTTTGGCGAATCTCATCATAACCTGCAAAGTTGACTGAGGATTCTAGCCATTTGCCAAGGACAACATTTAATCCACTCTGACCGTTAATGTCAATTGTTGACAAGAACTGAACAACATCTTGAGCTCCGACAAGCGACAGACGAGCAAAAACTAAAATCAAAGATTGAATGAACGGCGCAGCTTCAGCAGTCGCAAGTCGCGTTGCAACGGCTTTTAATAATTGCTCCAGATAAGGTCCAAGACGTTCTTGGCCAGCTTTCTCAACAAGTTCTGCAGCAAGACCACCGACCTCAGAAGCCGCATTGTCTTCCATCGTTGGGCCAAGCAGTCGATCGATGATAATGAGACAAACTTCAAGTCCTGGTCTGCTGTTCTCATCATGCCAGGCAAAGACTTGTTGGTGGTCATGCATAAGCATGAACTTGATAGCCTCGACACCTGGGCGAAGGATACCACCCTCAGTTGTGGCCATCAACAGACGATTCAATTTCGGTAGAATAGTAGCAACGTATCCGGGAGGAAGTGGCTCTGTGCCATTCTCAGTGAGGACTGTAAGTAATTCTGTTGCAAGCTAAAATAACCATTAGCATCAAAACCTAGAAATTTAGTAGGATATGGAATTACTTCAACCAGGGGATCGTCTGATGTCATGTTTCCGACGTCAAATGCACCAGTCAAGGAAGGAAGAACCTTTCCACATAGAGCGGTGTACGCTTCTGGACCCTGTAGAGCCTCAACAATTATTTGAAAGGTCTCTGTGACCAACATAATCAATTGGAAATTGGAGGCGCCATGTTTGGCAAGCACAAAGAGAAGGTCTAGCACTCCACTATCACCAGAGATCGTAATTCTACAGTCGATTTCAATCGCTGCCGCAAGTGTTTCGACTAAGGTAATCAAAAGATCTTCGCAGTCTTCCAAGTCTGTCAAGTCTTTGGCGTAGAGAAATTCGGAGATCGAGGCGATAATGGGAACTTGACGATCAGCAGGCACTGTGCGAGCTCTGATGAAACCTTGAAGTGCTTTGATAGCAGCAACTCGCACAACCTCTGTTTCGTCGCCATTGACAGCCTTAATTGTGCGGTCTAACAAACCAAGAGCTACATCTGGGATGCTTTGCACGAGTACACCAGCAACTAAATAACCACGTGCACGTAGAAGAGGCTCGTCTGCCCTATTGATGGCATACTCAACCAGATCCAAGTATGCACCTGCAACTTCGGGAGCAACTGTCTTATCCACGTCAAGGAAATCGTTCATGAGTTGAGTCAATAAGAACAAGGCTGCTTCGCGAGTTCTCCAAGTAGCGTCCTTCTGATGATCCGCAGAGAATAGAACCCGGGTATATGCTAATAGTCCGTCAAGAGCACCCTGGTGAAGCCATTCTCCTAGCTTAATGAGTAAGTCGCCACAACCAGTACGAGGAGTATAATTTGCTGTTACGGATGTCTCTTCAGCTATGAAGAGATTGACATCGATATCCCAAAGATCTTCCTCCTCTTTAGGGATCTGCGCGTAAGATACAGCCAACTTCATGACATCTATGACCCAAGGTGTACCAGAGATGCCGCCATTTGCTTGCAATTGTGCCTCGAGCTCCTTTTGGACCGGGGGTGCCCGCAAGCATGATGAAAAGAAATCGAGTTCTTCCAAGACCAAAAAGTCTAATGTATATGGCAAACCATCAGCGTCTTCAAGTCGTCCTTGTTCGTCATTGTCGACATACAAGTCTTGGTATGAGCGTTGAAGCAGAGAAAGTTCGTTCCACGTTGCGCTGAAGAGTACAGGACTTTGCGGTAGGAGCAACTGTGGAAATACTGATCGAATCTTCATCAAGGTTTTCACGACTTGGAGCTTCAAGGCAATAACGCCTCTCCACATGTCAGGTGCATCGTTTCGACCGCTCTCATACCCCTCGTCACCTCCCTTGGGTCTTTCAGGTAAAGCTTTCTTTAAAACGTCCATGAAAAAGGGTGACCAGGCCTTTAAAATCTCATCTGCAAAGCCCTTGACCTCTGCTCCATGCTCATCTTTCACCATGTCCAATATATCAAAGCATCCTCGGAAGACTGACACCGCCAAGGCACGTAGGATTGATATTCGATTCTCGTTGACAGCGACATCGTAGACAACTTTGACGATATCGCGTGCAACAGAGAAGAATTGATCCTCACTGAGGGAATCGTCGACTAGATCCGAAAGAACTTTGAGTGCACCGTGCAATTGAGCATCGTTGGCATTTGGTATAATGTGTAGGATTTGTGGGAGGAGACTTGGCCACTGATCTGGAAAGTCGACATTGGCAATTTTGCTCACAACGTAACTGTTGCAAGAAGCGTTAGTCCATGCATTCAAACAAAGACAATAGGACCAAGCGCTTGCATACCTTGCAGAACTTTTAATTTTCCTATCAGCATCACCGCTTGTAGCAAGTTCCAAAAGCTGAGCTCTCAGTTGCACTTTCGTAGCATCAGCGATGGGGATAGCTGGCCCATCTTCTGCTTCACCGCTCCAGTTCTTCTGGACAAATCCACGCAATACGGTCAACGCTGATAGCCTAACTTCAGGTGACACAGACGAGTGACTTGCAATAGCTGACAAGCTGTTTGGAAAAGCTGGATTGGTTTGTGCTTGTTGAAGGTGTAGCTCGGCTTGTTTGCGGGGTCCTTCTGCGGGGAGCTGCGTGTCTGCTAGTAGCTGCAACAGCTGGTCTTCCATAGATCCTGCCATTCTGACCGGCTCCAGGGGAAGTGATTCGTATAAGAAACCAGTGTTCGCAATGATTGTAAAGGCAAAAAGCGCGTGAGTGATTTTTAAATTGGTTGCTCAAATTATCAGACGCGACAAAAAAAGTTCCGAGACGTTTTGGGCGCGTTCCGCCAATCAGATAAGATCTACGATTTTTATATTATTTCTTTGAGTCAACCTATAAGGTGACTTCAAACAAGGAGTCGCGACGGAATGTCCTCAGATCCTCCAGCGAACCTCAAATCAAAGAAAGCTCACCGTGTTCTCCCTCCTTAGTCGGCCATGGCTGCCCCACCAAAGACCATCCTCAACACATATCAATCTCTCCTCACAACATTCACCGACTTCCTTGTGGTAGCAATACATACGATTCTCTACGAGCGTGGCCTCTATCCGCAAGAAACATTCCTTTTAACACGCGCATATAACTTTCCTGTGCGCCAAAATCGGCATCCATTGGTCTGTAAATGGATTTTGGATGCTGTTGCTGCAATTCAAGTACAGCTGCAGAAAGGGGCCGTCAAGCGGGTCGTCTTCGTAATATATTCAGATCAGCAGGAAGTTTTGGAGAGGTTTCTGTTCGACGTATCCGGTTTTCCAACAGTGCCTGAGAAAGAACGGCTTACAGAGTTTGAGGGGACGGATGCAGAGGAAGGAGACAATGGAGAGGTATTAAAGGCCAATAAAATGGATATAGAAGAGCAGTTGAGGGCCACAATTAGAAAGCTAGCATATTGCGGAAGCAAGCTCGGTGAGCTATCTGAAGGTTGTACTTATACCATTGCAGTGGAGCTGAAGGACCAGGTAGACCCACCGATTGGGGTAAGGTTTCTTGAATTATGGAGGGGTAATAGCGCTGACATGAATATAGCATCCTCAGCCTTGGGTACCTTCACAACCGTCTTTGCAAACAGGAGAGAAGGGTGACAGTGAGCGAATAGGAAAGGATTTGGGTGGCGTCAAGACTGTACCTGTCAGAGTTGTAGAGTCAGGCGAGTTCGTGTTGGAATCATGGATCGAGGAGGGGAAGGCAAAGCAAGAGTATGATTGAAGAAGCGGTAAAAAAGCTTCCAATCGAATATAAAACCGCGGAAGAGGGCCGTTGGGTGGGGAAAGTACCAGCTAAGTCAAAAGTTACCTCAGAAACTTGACGTTCGTTTGGTACTCCTACCTCCTGCGCGGCTGAGAGACAGACCAGGAGTAGAAGTACGATCAAATTTGGTGGTCCTCAAATGATTGTCTCTCTATAGCAGGCATCGAGGACATTGGGGAAGAGTCTCCGGGGAGATGTGTCCCCATCTCTACTGCAAGATAGTCTTTAATCCATTGCTCTATTCAGAAAGCACCCCTCGCCATGCAAGTATATCTCAAGCCTAAATTTCAGATCTTTCCCAACTTCAAAAGGTCCAAGATTGTCTCAGTTATCCCTCAGTACTCCCCGCCAAACCTTTTTCAAGACTTGACCTCATTCGTAAAGATGTAGGAAATCTCCTCATAGTTCACTGATGTACCATCTTTGCCTACCCCGTCCAAAACCATCGTGATGCTTGCTGCGGGCTTGAACCCTAGACTTTCGTATAAGTGTCCCGCCTCATCTGTACTCTCTAGGTAGGCTGGCAGTTGCTCCTTGAGAGCACGCTCAATACCCCACTTCACCAGCATAGTTCCTGCCCCGCGACGCTCTTGTAAAGGATCTGTCCCAATGAAGTTCAAACCTAGATTAAAATGAGCCTTCAAAGTTCCGCGAATGAATTTCAGTTTGCATAGCTTTATTCAAGTTCTGGCAACGGCCTAGGAGGGAGGAAGCGGGCTTTAACGTCTGTTTAATAAACGAGGAAGCGTACTAATAAGTGTGAGGAATGTACCAAAAGTCTCTCAACTTACGATAGTGCGGCCTACTTCCCAAGACCTCATCGCTTGCTTTCTCAACTCTCCCCGTCCAATCATCCAAAATATCAAGTCTTGTGCCCTCTGGCCAGTGCCACGGCGGCTCTTCATAGCTCTCACCCTCTCTGATCGGATCCACCCACTTCGCAAAACTGATGATCTCATCCCCGTCCTTCACAAGCACAACTGTGGTTTTAGAGTCATTAATATCGTCTATTGCTTTCCTGAAGATGGATTGACGTAGTCCTTCCCTGACAGCTGGCGTTGGAAATTGGGCGAGTAGCATGTAGTTGCTACCGAAGGCGTTCATATGGATGTCGGCAATGCGTTGAGCTACGGACTCAGCTTCTGCTTCTGTGGCTATTGAGAGTGTGAGAGGCATTTTGAAAGAACTTTAATACTAAGATGATTTTTTTGTTTGATTGTTGACTCTATCCTGAGACCAGAGTTTGATATTTATGAAAGTCTGCGCTGCAAGAGAGGATCTTGTTGAAATGTTGTTTCGCAGCAGCATCGCTTATTAGCCACGCTTCTTGAATAGTAGTATTCAGTGGCTGTCAAAGATCGTGTTCGAAAAAGGGTCAGAAGGAGTGTTGGTTCCAACATTCGCCACCAACTGCACATGCGGCAGGACATACCTACACGTGACTCACCCCCATTGAACGTGGCTACCTACCTACCTATTCCTCTCACAGATGAGCATCACAGGCTCGTTTTGGTTTATATTTCTTTTTTCTTCCAACATCGGATGATCAGACTTAGTCTGCCTTGTTATGTTGGAAGATTGCTGGATAGAATCTTGAACTCACGGCATTCCTTTCGTGTTGTCACTTTGAAGCCTCACTAGGGAGGGTTGTATTCATTTGGTTCTAGCCGTCTTGTTGTCTTGTGATTGCAAATTCGGTCTTCCACTCCCCTTTCATGCTTTGGATTCGTGAAGAAACAGCAGTAGGTTCGCAACGAATTTGGGAGGACCTTTTCAGCCGGTTTGCATGTTCGAGCGTCTTTCGAGGTGATACCGATGCCCGATGACCCCGATCTTTGGGCTCCTCTGGGGTTGATTTGTGGCGTTTCTAGCGCTTACAAGGTTTCTGCCCCCCAGTTTGCAGTGGACCATTGCCTGAGCTTGCAGCGGATTTGAGCCTCAGCCTTCCGACAATTCTAGAACCAGGCCCCAAAGCGGGGCTTGTTGCTTGCTCTAGGGACGAGCCGCCGCTGCGTTGTTTTCTGACGGGCGCCTACCATTCTTTACTCAACTACTGTACCCCTCACAATCTCGATACTACCTTTAACAACAAATCATCAAATCCAATCCAATGCAACTCTACTATGGATCCGATATCAATTATTGGCCTTGTGGCTTCAATATCCAGCCTTATCAAGGCCAGCACGGGGATCCTTGGGATGATGAAGAGCTTCAAAGATGGCGATAAAGATCTTGCTGTACTGATAAACGATATCGCTATATTGGAGGAAGCTCTGAAGGGATTTGATCGCGTGCTTCGAAGCCGTCAGGTTCGTACTTCGACTCTTTTCCTTTACTGCACGCTTTCTACCTCTGCGGCAAGACTCGTTGAACGTGTTGCTGACTTTATTTTCCAGAATAAGCACAATATATCGAAGGAAATAGTAGAAAATACACTGGCGGAAAGCCAACAAACGATCAAGGACCTCGAGACACGATTGAAGGACATTTCGAAAAGCAATATCTCGACAATGAGAAGGATGAAAATGGTACAAAATAAGTCCAGTTTTCAGAAGATTCATGAGCGTATTAAAGGACACAGCTCTCAACTATTAAGCCTTGTACAAATTGCACATAGGTTTGTGCCAATGGTCCCCATTAGCTACCTTTTTGGTTGTTGACCTGACTTACAGTGAGGCATTTTTCGCGGTTATAAATCAACATCCCCAATTCCTGGAGTTATGCTCTACTGTAGTACGTTGATTTCCGGTCACTATTTCAAGCACCAAACATTACTGACCTCAATTTTGCAGGCCGAAGAGATAGAAGTAGAGATGAAATCGGCTATTTCTAATGAGTCGGCCCTCATTGGGCCATCCTCGTCAAGAGGGTCCATATCCTCGTGGGTGACCTCCTGTGATAGTCATGCTCCTTCAATCAGCGACGGCAGAGAGATAGGGCTAATATACCATGAAATTTAGCCGCGGACAAGACAAATGGCCACAGAAGTATGCAGATAACTCTACTACTAGCCCATTCCCATTTCCTCGAGGTTCTTCCCCTGGCCGTTCAGCTCGTCGGGGCTCATTAACAACACCGACTGGGCGTGGATCATCACCCACTTCGCCACGAGGATCCGTGACATCAGTACGAAAATATTCGGATACCGCAAGTCTCACAGTGCCTGGATCAGACTTCTCGACCGTGGCCTCGTCATACCGTACATCGTCTATTTCTGGATCATCAACAACATCAGGAAAGCTGTCGTTTGAAAGTTCTTCGAGTGCATCCACGGGCATTACTGAGCCTGATAAGGAAGATTCTCGAGCCCTGGCACAGAAAACAGTTTCTAAGGCCAGAGAAGCTGGACTGGATTCCATGGTCATTCGCGCAGCATGTCGATTTGACTGTTATTGCAAATGCCACACTCAGTCCATAGCAGTCTCAAAGGACGTTCTTTCAAGGTTCAACTCTCCAATTTTTCAGCAATCGAAAGCATCAAAGATTCCTTGTACGGAACCGGATTGTGCAGGGGCAACAGGAAGTAGAGTGATCCCGGCGACTTTTTTCAAGAGAGCTGTCTCACATCTAGTACAATCCAAGAGTATCAAGATTCGATATCATATGAACACCTACCGGATGGTGCCAGAAGGATCAGATGCCATGAGATTTGTCAAGCATGGAAATCTCGAGAAATTGAAAATGGAAATATTATCCGGTCAAGCTACGATCTGGGACACTGCGCCTGACGGATGGTCACTGCTTCACACCGCAGCGTATGCGAGACAACTTCCCATCGTCAAATATCTGTTCGAGCTCGGAGCGGACACAGACGCGGCCGATCTCGGTGCTCGCAAGCCCGCTGATTTAGCTCTCTTGAAAGCATTCGGCGAGGATGCCACAAGGACAGAAGAAGCGATTGTTGAAGTTTTCTCCAAGAAAGACGATTATATAAGTGATTTCGACTTCACACCCATCCACATTGCAACTCTGGATCTTTATGATGAAGATGACCGGGAACGCCCAACACTTTCTCAAGTGATAGACTTCGTTGATGAAGCAAATAACGCATCCCCAGGGACAAATTGGTCAACATGGAGATCCAAGCACAAGAACCGATCGCCATTGTATCTCAGTATCATCGAACAGTTCCGAAATTCAGCTTTCGAAAAAGGCGCAACGCATAAAGTAATTCATAATCTTCTCGACCAAAAAGGTATGCTTACTTCAATTGTTTATTCTATCTTTTCTCCGAAGCTTCTATAGCTGAAGCATACTAAAGAGTTCGACCATGAGAGTCTTTAACTGACCATGTATGCATTTAGATCGTAAATTCCATTGGAGCCCAATCCACTGGTACGTTTCTCCGACTTTGTATCATCGTGCTAGCCGCTGTCTACGGCTTTTGAAAGCTCTGCTCCTCAACTCTGAACCATACCAGAGGCCAATGCTAATCTGTCAATAGGGCCTGCGCAACCGGACGTGCCGAGAAAATTAAGATTCTCCTCGATCACGGCGCGAATCCCTTCGTCATTTCAAATTTAAACGCCAACATCATCCATGCGGCCGTAGAATGCGGTGCTGTAGGCGGTCTAACACATGCGCTAGCAATTCAGAAAAATTTCCATCAAAAACTCGATATCGATGGTCCCAACATCTGGGGCGAGTCGCCGCTACACATATGCGCCCAAGGCTGTTTGACAGACTGCGTCAAACTTCTTCTCGAAGCCGGAGCGGATCGGAATTTCAGACAGGAGAATCTACAGGTGCCGCTTCATTACTGTGGACTTTCGAAACGAAATGATAAGAGACGTGAAGTTATGAAATTGCTTTGTGGTGCTGAAGGGGAAACGGGTCCTCATATTAACGCTCAGGATGAAGATGGTCGTCCTCCGATTTTCGATTTTCTGGATGACCCCGACAGTGTGCAGCATCTGATTGACCACGGCGCCAACCTCACTTTATTAGACCACAACGGAAGAAGCCTCTTACATCACATTTGTATCCAAAACGAGCCTGAATCACTAGCATTACTGTTAGCACAACGGAACACTTCCGATATTCTCTCCCTTGTAACCCTCAAGAGTGAAGAAGGTAACACACCACTTATCGAAGCTGTACGGAACGGCAGCGCAGACTGCGCAATGATACTCCTCGAATTAAAAGATGTAGGAGATGTGGTTGGACAAGATGGTTGGGCCGTCGCTCATCACGCAGCAAAGCTGGGTGATGAGGATGTGCTGGAAGCTGTGTTGAGACATCCTAGTTATGCTAAAGGGCCATACAGGACGACGGATGGGAAGACAGTCGATGAAGTTGCTATGGATGCGGGGAATTGGAGAGGGAGAAATAAGGATTTGGTGAGAAAGTATTCGATGGTGCATAAATGAGTCTAAGAGCAGCGCTTCGGGGCTCTCCCTACCCGCCTCGGAGAGCTCACTGGCTGCGTCGAGCTCAAAAACTCAGCATCAACAAGTTCTGAAAGAACTACAGCGGAAGAATGCTTTAGGGCCAGAGCAATTGATTTGCTCGCATCGAAAGGCACAAAGCCTTCCCTATATTAGGGAGGCCTAAAGTTACGAGTCCGAAAATATTTAGGCCGGCAACGTAAGAATTCCAACACCCCGCCTCCTTCAAACCCTCTTATTCAAATGAAAACTGACCCTTGAGCTAGAAACTTTGATACAAGAAGTTGCCATTGCCCTCATGTAATTACGTGAAGCGGGTCCGGCGCATTTTCGGACGCCTCATCCCCTCTTCAAAGGACGCTGCCCAAACGAAGATTCGAAAGCGAGATGCTTCAAACTACCTATATAAACGATTTAAAGAATGAGGAAAGACTAAATAACAGAGGGGGAAGGAGGTTGTAATTGAAGACCAGAGTAATTGTGTATATTCTTTTAGTACAATGATACCCCAAAGAAATGAATTATGATTGACCTCGACTTCAGTATACTTTTGATGTTTCATTCTTTAAGCTTGATTCAGAAATTTGGGATTGCTATTACGTATTCAGTATTAAATTATTGAGAGGCAACAAAAAATAATATCATAGGGAACGAGCAGATGTGGGTTTCAAAGACCATTCGCGCTATCAAAGTTCCCTCTATCATCCAGCCCTCAATGCAAGAAACACCATCATACATGAATGCAAGAGCAAAAAATCGCTAACACACTAATCAAAACACTGAACGCCCCCTTCCTCAATGCAATCCCCGATGGGTATCGCCATGCGCCCAAACACCATGCTATGCTATGCTGTACCACGGCCATGAAATGCAAATACAACCCAGTCCACTTCTCATGCCCAAGAACGCCATCTTCACTTTTGCTCCCCACCTTGATCCACCGACCCCAATTCCTTCTTCCCCATACGGTCACGAAACTGCTGCTCACGTCTTTGTCTCCCCTCCACATCTTCCAGTTGCTGATTCAGCTGCACAATCTCTTGGTGGTGAAAACGTAGCTGTGGCCATCCCCTCGCCCTCTCAACCTCACTCTGTTGCCGTCTCAACTCGTCAATCCGTTGCCGTGTCCTCAGTGCCGCTGCCGTAATCTCTTGTGCCCGCTCATCTCCTCCCACCGCCGCCGCTACCGCCCCCGTGGCTTGTGGCCCTTGCTGGCGTCGATGAAGTGCTTCCATAGCTTCTTGCGTTTGCGTTTGTCGTCCTGCATCTCCTAAACGATGACGTTCGACTGGAATTGGATATACTGGGATGTGGGGATTGTAGTAAGGTGGTGGTCCAATCCCAATAAGAGGGTTAGGAGCTGGAGCCTGGTTTTCTGCTCTGCCGTTTTGTGCTTGTAGGTTTTGGTTATCACCTCTGGCAAAGTAGACTGGCGGTTCCCCAATTCTTGCTTCCAGAGCTTGTTGTAAAAATGATGGACGGTTATTTGCCTCAGCTGCCACACCATTTGCTTGGAAAGCTCCGTGGGGGGGAAGCACTCTATTTAGGTAGGCTCGTGCTTCTTCCACGTGCTCACGACGAGGCTGTAATCTCAATATCTTGGGATTCGGGGCTTGATTTTCTGCGCCTTGATTGACTACGTTATTCAGCGCCCCGTTATTTGCTTGATTCTCGCCATTTGCGTGGAAGGCGGCTCTCCGGGGATACATGTTGTCAAGGTGGGCTCGTGCTTCTCCCACTTCCGGGGGCTCGCCGCGAGGTAAAAATCTTAATGTCTTAGATTTAGGTCCGTTTTCTTCTACTTCTCCGTTCGGTGCATTGTTCGGGGGTCCGTTAATTGCCTGGCCTTCGCCAGCTACCCCTCCTCGAAAATATCTGTATGTGTAACGTGGTTCATCGTTGTTGAATAACGCTCGTAATCCATGTACAGGCTGCAAGCCGACATCATTGAGAGCTGGGGGATCAGCAATGGGCGCAGGACGCCGGCCGAGAACAGGGTTCCATTGCACAAAGCGTTCCCGTCCATCATCCGCGCCAGCGGGACGATTTAGTTCTTCTCTACCTATGGAATTTGAAAGAATGTTAGCGTCTGACTTCCATAATTTGCCTAGCATGCTAAGACCTTCCCCAAACTGAATAGAAAGTTTACCTCTGTGGGCTACTCTAGCCGGTGCTGGGAAATTCCGAGGGAGGTATGGTCGGACTTGTCAATAGTTAGCATTGTAAAGCTAAGTATAAATCCACCTAGAAAGCGGCCTCTAAAACTAACAAACATAGGCCAGCCCATTTATGGTTACAAATAACTCCGATTGCCACAACTACCATGACCACCATATGTTAAAAAATTAAAGTTCCTCACTAACCATTAAAAGCACCAAGAGCAGGAAAAGGATGATACTGATGCAAAGCAGCGTGAGGATTGTTTGCCTTCCGTCTCTCATCATCTTTCAAGACTGCCTCAGACATCTTGATCTTCAAATCCTCCTCGGTATACTCAGGATGCTCAGCTCGAACCTTGTCAAGGGCTTCCTTTTCTGCTTTCTGAACCTCCTCATTGTGGCGTTGCTCTACACTCTCGAAGAGTGGGCAGTTCCCTGGCTTACCACCTCGTCTAGAATCATCAAAATGATCATAAGTGCAAGATTTAGAGCAAACATAGCACTGAATATTGTAGCAGCCATTTCGAGTGCAAGTCATCTTGTTGCATCCTTCCTCTTTGATGAATGGAGTTCCGCATTTGTTGCATTTTCGGATTAAAGCAGCAGACATGGCCTCCTCAATTTGACGACGAATTGATAAACCATTCTCTTTCGCATGCTCCTCGCAGCTCTTTGGAATATGTGATTCGAGTTTGCACAAACGACAACTAACTTTTTCGCAGTCTGGCGCTTGGCATCGAAATTCACGATTCTCCTCAACCGTTGGATATTCTGCAGCGTAGGGGCAGAAGGGGCAACTCGCTAGATTTTCAATCCCAGCCATCCGAAGGACAGCTTCCTGCTCGTTGCGCTCCAGTGCAATAGTGGTAATCTCATCTAGGAACCGGGATCTTATCTCGTCAGCGAAGTCAGATGAGTTGAGAATACGCAAGCCCTACCTCTGCTCTTTGGAAAACCCAGCCTCGCATCCATCCATTGACATGCAGTGTAGTTGATATTTCGAATTGCCAATCTCTGTTTCGGCAGTCTGTCGAGCACACCCTCTACAAAACCAATGGAGAACATCCTCACTATCACAATGCACCATTCGATTCAACGGAAAGTCGCCAAAACAGCAACCGCATTCTGACATGGTGCCTTCTGCCTGGGCCTTAAGGATATTTTCCTTCTCGTCAAGTTCCAATTGACGCTCAGCATTACGTTTAGCATCAGCCTTCTTTCTGACCCGGCGAGCAGCTTGGAGCTCACGCAATATCTCGATACGCGCAGGATCTTCTGTTATTGTACTAATGAAGTCCTCCAGGTTTTCTTCCCGATACTCCCTCCGCATCTTTCTTGCGGTTTTGATTTGGTTATACGGAGGATTTAGTGGGTCGAAGGTTCGTTCGGCCTCTTCAAGTACGCGGTATGCCGAGAACAAACGCAAACCAGAATTGCTTAGACAACTTTCGATGAAAGTCATTGGGGTATGAGGAAACTCTGCAGATAATACGTTTTTTCTGTGCAAAGTTAGCATTGGGTATACGATGTAACTCGCAGGTAGACAGTGGTGTCATCTAAAACATAGATTTGAGGACCATTGTTGAATCGCACACAGGGATTCCTGAAGATTCCCCCAGAGATAATAATGGCTCATAAGCATAACAAACGCTATTTAGAGGATGTATCCATTGCAAATCTCGTGTTATCTGGGAGGGGAGTCTACTTACATGTAAGGCTTAAAACTGGTGATATTTTCTGGCATGATGCGATCTGCAGATCCATATTTCTGAGCTGCTTCCTCGTTCTCGTCAACGACTCTCTTCCTCTTCAACGTCTTCTGTACATCTTTTGCCTTTGGATAAAGAATCCCCTTCTCCATCTTATCCAGGATGTGAGCAATCATACGATCTGAGGAGCGTAATTCGGATGTATCATAAAGTTCAGAACAATGGTTGCGGCAGATGTCTGGAAAGACAGCTACGACTTGACCAATGCATTCAGCTCTTGATTCAACTGGTGGATCTGGAACAGCATTCTGCTGATTAAATCCATTCATTTGATCCTCTTCCTGTGCAGCAGGTCGAGATTGCACGTTCATTTTATAGCCCTCCATCATCGCTCGTTCCAGATCTGCGTCTTGCACGTCCATATCGTCAAAATCGTCGAAGCGCATCCCATCCCCCCCATCACCCATGAGGTTTCCCCAAATATCATGAGCTGGTATATCATTCGCAGCATTCGGGTCGCCATTAACGAACGGGGGGGCTCCAAAAACATGGTTGTCATTTATAGCTTGCTGAGGTGCAAAGGGGTTCACGAGAGGGTCGCCATTGATCGCATACTGTACTGCCGCCGCGGGATCTGGGGGTTGTTGAATTTGAGGAGGTGGCGATAAACCGTGTTCGTATGCAGCGGAGAGAGGTCCCCGCATAATTTCATGCTCTGATTCTTCTTCATCGGACGATAACAAATCGATTACGGCAGGACTTTCTGGAAGGACATGTCGCCGATCTGCACCTTGCCGAGGAGGCAGGTTCATTTTGTTGATATTATTTTGCCGTTTCTTCTCCTTGGCGAGCAGCTCTGTAAGGGCTTTGCGAAGTTCGTTGAATTCCGTCGGTGGATTGTCTGCTGCTGGTCTGTCATGGACATTGGGATGAGGGCTACCTCTTAAAGATGGTGCTTGTTGGCGACTTCTGGAAGGTGAAGCTCGTGGGTTTAGAAGCTTCTTGTTTGCACGATTGACGCTTCCCATAGTAAGGCATCAGTTTGTCTTCAAGATGGAAGGAATAGAACGCGCGACAAAGGCTAGAGTATTCACGCCGAGACAAGATTCCCCAAAGGATACATTTGAATTTTTTTAAAAAGGGAGAGAGATGAAATGGATAACCTACCATAGTCAATGTATCACCATTGTCTTATAATAATTTATGGTACCGATTTGGGTTGGTTTGTTCAACCTTGGTTAAACATGTCGTCAAGGAGACTGCCATAGAGGTCCATGTTATCAGACTGAGCTCTTATCAGCACGTGAGGAGGGGCTTGGGTTCTTGGCGTGTCCTGTTCCTGGCAATTGTAGGCTATTGTCGGCTTGCCAGAAAAGCAACAATTGAAAGTTGACCGGCGTCCGACCGCCCTTCGCATGGATCATACTCGAGATAATGACATCTCAGGAAACCTCTAAACCCCTAATGGCAGGCGTTACGAGAGAGAATCTCTATCAAGCTTGATACTAATAAGTCACACGATGAGGAACGGGAAGTATAGCTATTCTACATTATCTGACTATTTCCGTTTTATTCTATTAACCTCAGGAATGCATCTTTCAATCTTATGCATTCATCCAACATAGAAGGAAGCTTCTAATATACTAGGCAAAAAGAGAGACCGAGCAATCAATATATCAAAGACTGCAAGAAGCTAGCACACAGCCAGAAGACAAATACAAGAACCTCTACAAGAAGAATCTATCTCCCCAATTCAAACGAAAATGGGATCTCAATCACCACCCTTCGAACTGCCTCTCTCCTCATCTTCCGAGCTGATTTTGACCCATCCCACCACCGCCGAACGCACAGCGATTTGGACCTTAGACGCCAAAGACTGGGGACGCGCCCTCACGGTCCCCACATACCTGGGCCGGCAAAATTATCTCCTAACTGTCCCACTCGCCCATGACGGCGGCATCACTCACTGGGTCCTCGTCCCTCGCTCTCTTCCGCCCGATGAGCGCCCTATCCTCGCTTCATGCGAATCCCTCCGGAAACCTGCACTCCTACGCACCGCGAATGGAGAAATTAAGGATGTTATAACACATTGCATTGGGAGTGTATTCTGCAACCCAGAGTACAGGGGAAGGCGATACGCACAGCGGATGTTAAAGGACTTGGGAGAGGAATTGAAAAAGTGGCAGACGGGAGGCGACGTGGAGTGTAAATTCTCACTCCTATATTCGGATATTGGGAAGAAATTCTATGCTGGATTGGGATGGCATCCCTTTCCATCTTCACATTTGTCCTTTCCTCCGGCCACACAACAACTCACATCATGGTCTGAATTGGGGGTGAGAAGGCTAGAATATCCGGATATACGTCAGCTCTGCGAATACGACGAAAGAGTCCTTCGCAAACAATTGGCGGACACGAAAGGGACCAAAACTCACGTGGCACTGCTCCCTAGCCATGATACGATGCAATGGCACCATCTACGTGAGGACTTTGTAACGAATGCTCTCTTCGGAAGATCACCTACTACGAAAGGCGCTATTGGAGGTCGAGATGGCGCTCGAGTGTGGGCAGTGTGGACAAGATCGTTTTATGGTCCATTGATCGACCCAAAATCCGGGAATACACTGCACATCCTGAGATTGGTGATTGAAGATGAGAGTGATGCTGCTAGAGAAGAGAACACGAGGGCTTTGAGGGGAATTTTGGAGCTAGCGAGAGACGAAGCTAGGGAGTGGCAGTTGGGAACTGTACAGATGTGGAATCCAACGGCGTATGTTGAGAGACTGGTAGAGGGAATGGAGATAGGGCATGAAAAGGTGGATAGAGAGGAGGAAAGTATTGCAAGCTTGATGTGGTATGGTGAAGGTGAGGGGAAGGTAGAGAATATTGACTGGGTTTGGAATGAGAAGTATGGATGGTGTTGATATTGAATTGTGGGTAAATTTATCGATGGAGATATAGGCAGGATACAGATCGGATAAATATAAATTTGGCATATTGGAAAGGATGATAGGGATTAGAGATTTGTCAGCCTATTCAGTGTCTAGGACGTATTGCACATTCTACTTAAAAGGTGATATTTCTCAGGGTTGGAGCATTTTGGGAAGTCCACACATGACAAAGTTTGTCAAAGCTTCCCTAGATTCTCTGGGCCTGCAATTCACCGTATGAATGCATTGGTTAAGTCACATTGAACAATCCATCAGGTATCCTTAGCTCTAGAAGTTTTTTGCAAGCTTCTACCTTCCTCCCCACACTTTTCGCCTACTGCTACTATTACATCACCACATGCTTGGTTCTCCGAAACCCGCTCTTCAAATCTTCTACTGTATAGGTAATTAAAAGCCGGCCCCCAGATACCCGATAATCATGATTATCTTGGTATTGCAGAGTCCCCTGTGAGCTAGTTGAAGAAACGTCTCCTGGGCGGCACCTCCAACAACCATTCAGCGTCGCCCACACCTCCTCAATTGTGCATATGATTTGTCTAAGAGCCAATCGAGCAGTGTCACACCTTGGCATTTGACTGTCCAGATAGAGGAGCCTTCTGTGTTTTGTCTCTCTTCTCTCCTTTATTAAGTAGTCCAGCAAGCTCAGAACATAGTAGACTTGCAGACGGTCTTGACCTTAGGTTGCCAACATCTCGCCGTGAGCAGGTACTGGAGCATCGGGGTCGTCAACCTTGATGCACAAGCTCACCATCCTGGGCTGAATGGAACGAACTAAAATTCAGCTGGCCCAACTATTTTCAAAGTTACCAAGGTTTTCTGAACTCCTTTTTAGCCTTTTCACATTGTTTGTGCTCGTACTCTAGGGTATATGGTGATTGGGTTGGGATTGGGAAGGGTTTTGGTTTTCTAAGTAATGTATTGGTAGGATCTCGCTTGGAAAGAGGAAAGGGAGATAGTTCATTGAATATGGGTGTATTCACCTATTTATACCACTTAAATAAGGAGAAAATGCTTGCTGATTGGTGTAAGAGTCTCGATTCACGTTCTCATTTCTTAAAACGCGTTCTACATCCACAACTGGAGAGCCCCCGCTATGTCTCATTTGGCCCTAGCCATCAGCAGATGTAGAGCTATCGGGTAGTACCATCACTCCATCTGTCTCCTCATCTATCTCCCTTGGCACTTCTCGAATAGTTGAACGACCACCCAGCTGAGCGATATCGAGGGTATTTCCAACGCTAACTTCATGAATGAGACCAGAGTGAATCTCGTCGATAATTAGACTCTATGGAGTTCGAGGACATGGATATAGAGGCGGCCCTAGAATCAGACTTCCCATGTGATATATATGCAGCATCGGGGGAATATGGTACCCCTCCGAAAGTCTGACGAGCTGGAGAGTAGGCTTCGTCGTAAAGGCTAGGTTGGATGTGCTTTGGAGAGTAAGCTGAGTATTTTCGTGTCTGCATCTCCGGTTCGAACTGAGTTTGAAGATCTCGTAGCTTGCGTGCTGCAAGTATGGGAACAGGGTGGGAGTTCCGTGATTGGCGTTGGCGTTTTCGGGAGCACCAGAGGGCGAGAATCAGGAGGAATAGGAGTGACGCCCCACCGGCTGCCCCTCCTGCTATTGCGCGAATGTGTGATCTGGAAGCGGAGGGAGCAGGCAATGTTGTGCTTGTCGGAGAGGATGAAGAGGTGGGAGCTGAAAGAGCAGCATCTGCCGCGCCTGATGAATATGGATAAGTTGCGTTCATAGTGGACTTGGATGTTGAATCTTTTTCTGTGGAGGATCTATGGGATGTATTTATGTGGAAGTTGACAGAGTCGTTGATAGGGCTGATATTGAGCTAATGCTAAACGCCGTCAAAGGGCCAAATGTTGCCCCTAAGGTACGGTAGACACGCCTATGACTGCAGGATGAGTAGGCAAATTGATCCTGATCCTTCGTAAGGATTCTGTTGGCAATGACCCTGACAGGAAGGTACGAGCTGTGCAGGTCCACCATCGGATGTTTGCACAATGTATGTTTGGCCCACCATGAGCCATTATTTGAGGTGAACTTAGGATTAGGGCTAGGTCCTGTCACATACTGGCTGCACAAAGGTCACGTGATACACAGCCTGAACGATTGCATGGATCAGAGGTGGAACAATCAAAGACTTTGATCAAATTACGATCGTAGGTATCTATGATCGTAACGGTTAGTATCATAATCAAATCCACTTGAACGCGGGGAGACCTGGCGACGTACCCGAGGCTTCCGTTGGGTGTGTCCCTTCTTCGTTGTTAGATATTGAGTTTCCGTCACGTACGTTATCGCTCGGACTTGTTAATCCACCAGGATCATCCGTACTTCGATGGCCAAAGAAAAACGCCGTTGGAAAAAGCCCATGAAATGTGTTACAAACCATGTGGCATTCAAACCTTGAGATAGGGCTAGACGAAAGGATTATACGAGCACGGGATCATTGGATTCGGTAGGATATGTTAGCCGGGGTAAAAATAAGAGCCCCAAAATGCCATGCAATGAGTTCAAAACAAATGATACTCAAGTTGACGCATTATTGCATTAGTTCGACTGGGTGCTGAGAGTACGTGGCAGCAGGATCAACTCTCGTCGCCAATCATCAAAAAGACCAACTCTGATTGGTGGATACTAAGAATCTCGGGAATGATGTAACAAAAAAAGAAAATACACATTCGGAGACAATAGCTCTTCATGCAGAAGAGATTGAAACAATGTAAGTAGGTCTAAGTTGTGCCACCTGCAAAAGCTACAAGCGTCAAGGCCTGATGATGTGATGGAGGCAGGCAGAACAACTGAGAAATGCTGGCAGCAAGCATCCAATGAACAGCACGTTAAAGACCCAAGAGCGGGAAGTATCTTGAGTATCAATCTAAGATATTTCTTTTCACGCGCGGCGCGAATTCAAGGTACGATAAACATAGGACTTGTTACAGCGAGGCTCGCACTTGCGGCTATGGACAGGCGGCCAGCTCTTTCGTCACGACTTCCATAACTTGCAAGAGGGTGGGTGGGCAGAGCTCCTTCAGAGATCGGAAAGTTGCTAGAAATCATAAGTCCATCAGAGTTTCTTTTCCAAGTTGGACTCCTTTTGCCAAACCGAGAATATTGTATATAGACAATGTAGAATTAGCATTTTGAAAACTGGATAGTTGGAGAGGATAAAAAAGCCGTGTAGAGCAACCGGAATTGCTAGTTATTTTTTTTGTGACCAACCTCTACCGTCGCATAACGACGAAAGGGGGACGCATATCTCGAAAATGTAGCAACTTGATGGAACCTACAAAGTGACTAGAAACTGCTGATACATTTATCATCAACTGCTTGTTGTCATTGGCCACACCTCCTCGAACCATTGTATTTCTGTTTCCATTGTGCCAATCGTACTTAGCCTGCCTCTGAGAATTGGAGTTGCATTTCCCATGAAGTAACAGAATGCGTTATCCACGCGTTTCAATGACGCCAGCACACTTCATCAGCTAATTTCCAGCTGTAGCGTACCGATTTTTATTGTATCTGGCTTTCATTGAGTCGCGAAAGGGTGCGGATTGACTGTAATAGCTCCAAGAGGAAAGCGGTCCAGTTTTTGAAGCATAGAAAGGTCTAATCGTCCTTCAGGCCTCGTTCAATCATTTCGCCCCTTCTTTTCCATTCTACTTTTGGCGAACTTCTCATGCCATTTATTGACCCTAGGTGGCGCCTTCTCTGGTCCTTCCGGTTCTTGCAGAATCAACTCAATGGTATCCTCAATCTTCGCAATCGAACACACCGAGGGTTGAGAAATGAAGGCAGCAGAATCATCGGCTTCTGTAGGGCCAGTCGAAGCGGGTTGAAGGATCATAATCGGATTCGAGGTATTCTTTTGACGCATTTGGTAGGTCTTTGTGCCGCTCTTGAGGAGTGCATAAGCAGGTGTGGTAGCAGAAGGGGTAGAAGATGTGATGGTAAGCCTAAAGACAATGAGTCAAGGGATGGTAGATCTCGGCTGGGGAGGGAGTCTCACGTTGGTGGGGCGTCAGACTCAAGAAGAGCCAAGAGCTCCGGAGGAAGCTCAATAAGCTTGAAAGCATGCTGTTGGTGGCTCGCAGAAAAGGGGATATCTACTGAGTATTGAGATGGCATTTTGGGAGACGTAGGTGTGACGAGGAGAATATGCTGATATGAAGGGAAATACTTTTCTCTTTGTAATGGGTGTTTCGAGTTAAAAGATATTCTCGTGGAAGCGGGGTCTTTATTTACTGTCGCTTGGGCGTCGCCAATCAACGCGTCTTAAAAAACTTCCGAAGGCTTTCTTTTGATAGACAGCAGGGAATGACGCTGTGCGTAGAATTTTACTAACAAAATCAATCAAGGATTGTGCAGCAGAGATTCATGTATGGTCTGCACCTCATTGAAATCCTCGTTCGTGCATATGCGCCTTGGGAAAGCTGCTGTTTAGCTGCTTGACCAAAACACGGTCAACCAAACTCGACGCGCCTTGAATCTGGCATCCAGTCAGATGCTCAACACCTCAACGAGACACAACACGGAATACGACAACTCTCGATTGATTCCCAATTACCGAGGATCCTTCGTCATGAAGGTGGCCCATTGACCGACCGGGACTACTACTCATTGATTTCGGACGACAATACAATGGTTCGAGTCACAGAGGAGCTGGCTTTGTCGCAAGACGAAGTCGGCCTCTTCTACGCAACTGATGCTCACCTGGCCAATCTGCCAGTGTTGATATTTCACGGCCCTTCTACGACAACCAATTCGACGCACAATAGCTCTCGAATCCAAGTTCACGTCTTTACAGCAGCTGGCTTTCAGAGCTACCCCCGCATTACCATCTCTCCGAACTCACCTTTCTACCAATCAGTAAACCATCTGCCGCGCGAGAAACAAGGAGATGAGATATGCCGAGGGCTTGCTTTTGGGCTGTTGAAATATTTCAAAGAGCTTCCTGAGGTGGTCAAGAGTGCTTTGATCTTTCAATCGGCGAATTCACCTCGAAAGAGACCTGGATCAGCTCCTACCATGTTTGGAGAACAACATGCAGCCGGCATTGCAAGTTCTATGGTCAAGGTGGAAAACATTGGGGAATTATTGCAGGATATGCAGGCAGCTTTACGCCCTCAACATATGAACCATGTGGACATTGATCTTGTTCTACCACCAGGAACAATTTCGCCTTTCTCGGAGGACGTCGACGAGCCAATGGAAGATGACGAGGTCCTAGACCCAGCACTAAAACAATATGGATCATATTCACCTCTGGTCAAACTCTTCGGTGAAGTTACATTCCTACCAACTTCTAAGTTACGCCGTGCTCCTTCAAGACCCACGTCCCTCAATCGGACCAGGTCTTTTCTCAAGGACCAGAAAATGGCACTGCGCCGCGAAATGGGGGAATTGGTTGACACAGAGGAACGATATGTTATCAAGATGCACGAGCTTGTCAACCACATCGCCGATGACTATCGAGATAAAGCAAAAAATCGAGCATTTGGAAGCTTCAGCCCTTCCGAGCAAGACTTGGAGAAATTATTTCCTCGATGTCTCGACCGGATTCTGCAAGTAAATTCGGCCTTTCTGGCAGATATTCGAAAAGTAATGGATGACACCGAGGAGGAAGCAATGCGAGACCTGGAGACACCGATTGTCACCTCCACTGGTTCTCGTTATGGAGGAACTGGACGCCTGAAAGACCCTACAGGTGCACTTGCTTTTGCTAAGGTGCTACTTGAATGGTTTCCTCAGTTTTCGGATTGTTACCAAGAATACATCCATGCCAGCCAAGAGTTCCCACGGATCATTACAATGTTCTTGAAACAGCAATCCAGTTTCTCTCAACGAGTACAACAGACTGGAGAGCAGCGACTTCGATCGGCTGTCATTGAACCTGTCCAAAGACTACCTCGCTACAGTCTTTTCATCGACAACATAGTCAACTATCTTCCTGTCGCTCATCCGGCACTTCAACCCTTGCACAAAGCAAGAGACATTATCACATCCATCTGCTCTATGGATCCACCAGCTGCCGACAAATCCCAAATCATCGGCCGTCTTCGGAACCTAGTCGAGTCATGGCCCCACTCTCTGCAACCCCAAGGGCGCCTTATCACAGCCGTTGACTTCGTGGAACTCGCAGCCCCGTATCATTTAACTGTGTCGGTCACTTCTGGCGTGTCTAGAGAGGGCATTCTACTTCTCTTTGCTGATTGTGTCGTCATCTTGAGGAAGAACAAAGACTGCAACCTTTCTGGTAAGGGTGTCATGGCTGAAATCGACAAGCCTTCCGCAGCAGTCATGATGGGACCAGTAACGGCGGCTGCAGGTGGGCAAAAGTATGTTTATCAGTTGTCTTTCTCCGGATGGCAGGTGTTGGGCGACACTCGGTTCACCATGTCCGATGATGGCGCTATTCTGTGGATGACCTCTTTACATGATTTGAGGGATGCAGGCACCGGCCGTGATCGTAATCAGAGTGCCACGGTTAGATCGTTTGTTCTTCAAGGTGCATACGACGGGAAGGCTCTCAAGCTAACAGAAGAGATCACCAAGGCTAGAGTAGAGGGTAGATTTTCAGAGAGCGAGAGGGAAACAGACAAATGGTCTTTCCGGACGATCAAGTTGGCTGCAGCAGGAATCAACTTTCACACTGCTGTTTTCGAAGAGGGTATTGACACACTGATCGAAGGGCGTAAAGACCCAGCTCCAATCCGTATAGTTGTGGATCACCAAAAAGGGACGAAAGGGGCGCCTGTGGGCCATTATGGTATTGATATTGTGGCCAATATTACTGTCCTCCCTGGAGGAAACAAGTACAGGTTGGAGGTTGACGGGCTCAATGACAAGGTATTCGTAGATGAGGTGGTCGCTGAGCACATTCTGCCAACCTTTGCAAAAAGAGGTATATCCACTAATACCGAGAATACCGTCAATTGCTGATTGAATTATAGTTGTTGACCTCTTGATTTTACATCACGGTGTGGGCAATCCGACACTGACCCCACCACTCATTTCATTCTACACAAAAATTCTAAAATCAGCACACGTGCAATTAGAAGGCGACAAGTCAAGATCTTTCAGGCCTCCTTCGCCTGTCAAAATGCTTTCTAGCTTTTTGAACGGTGGTTTCAATAGCTCTGTTACGTCGTTCAGCAATTCTGGGTCTATGCATTCGAGTCCTCCGAAAAACCCGCGGACACCATTGCTGAGCAATATTCCGTCGATGCAGGCACCACCAATAGCAAGAAACAACAGCAATAGATCAACCCACTCGATTCAGGATGTTGATGGTAGAAACAGTGTCCGCGCTGCAGGTGATGATCGGCCAACAAACCCTCTTGTTCGTCTGGAGGAAACTTTCACAGGCTATGTTGCTGCTCTTCAATCTCGGAAGGGCAA
>Ga0182030_10005468_pt1 | contig 26969 bp, 24 predicted proteins | sample 812S3MmetaG_FD_121299 | JGI IMG/M metagenome (GOLD analysis project Ga0182030, IMG submission 121299) | Permafrost microbial communities from Stordalen Mire, Sweden - 812S3M metaG (Illumina Assembly) | ecosystem: Environmental > Terrestrial > Soil > Wetlands > Permafrost | place: Sweden...
AGGCTTGGAAAGATTTGTGACGCTGGAATGAAAACAATTTGCCAAAGTGGTTACTGATTGGGAGTTGAAGAGGTATTTGGAGATAATTTAAATGCAGGGGACGCTGATTTATTATGATGATTATGATTTTTTGAAAACCCGGTTCATGAAGCTTTATGCTTGCTTCTTCTTTCGGAAAGATGTGCTTTTAAATTGGATAGCACTTTCGCGGCACTCTTCCCCTTGCCCGACGGCTTAGCCAACAGTTCCTCCTGTTCAGCTTTTGTAGCTTTTCTTCCAATACCAAAAGCCAGGTCGTGCGCAGTAAGTTCCTTATGATTCTTGTTTGCTATGTAAGCCATACCCAAAAATAATCAGAAAATCCTTTTAAAGCAATATTTGCGATTGGGTAAACTTGCTGAGAACAATTTGCCAAAGTGGTTACCGATTGGGAGTTGAAAAGGTATCTGGAGATAATTTAACAACTGATTTTTATTAATCCTGTTTTTTATCTATATTGCTGGTACTTATTATGAAGGCCAGCAGAAAACTATTGTCCATTTTGTACCTTACCGGACTTATGCTTTGCAGCATAGTTGCTCTGGGACAAACACATTTGCCACCCGTTGCACAAAACGATTCAGTTTCAGTTATTCAGCCTTATGCCGATACCGTTAATGTAACTGCAAACGATAGCAGCCCAAGTGGGGATAGTTTTTGCGTTACAAAAGTTTACGGCTCTGCATTTTTTACTTTGCTGAACTGTAATCAAGTGGCTTTCCGATCTGATTCTGGGTCTTTTGGCAATGATACGGCTTGGTATGTGATATGTAACGATAGTCAACCGAACCTATGCGATACGGGAACGGTTATAGCAACTGTTGTACGGCATTATACACCACTGATGTTGAATAATGCGAGGTGGATAACCTATATTCAATCGGATTGTGATAATGCGGGATTTGAGGAGTGGACTTACTATTGGACTACTACGGACACTCTAATCAATAGTAAAGTATATAGAGTGGTTTATACAAACTCGGTTTCTGTCGGTTATTATTGTCCGGGAACCGGCGGACCAGGCCTTCCAATAACAAGCCAAACACAACATGCAGGCTTTTTACGGCAAGATACAGTCGGACATAAAGTATATGTTCTTATGCCCGACTCGACTAATGAGCATCTATTATATGATTTTGATTTGCAAGTAGGAGACACAATAAATAAGTTGCCTAATGTTGATACAATGGTTGTAAATTCAATTGATTATTATTCGAATACCGAAAACTACTTCAGAAGAATCAATATCTCAAGTTTTCGACTTGATGGTGGTGTGGGTACTTGGATTGAGGGAATTGGGAGCATGTTCGGACCGGTTTCAGCATTTGGTGATATGTTTTCATCATACTTGCTTTGCTTTAGCACCAATGGCCAAACGCTATACCCAAATTACTCAAATGACACTTGCGCTTATATAACTGTTGGCATCGAAAATGTCATCAGTCTCCCAACAAGTATTCACCCAAACCCCGCTACTAGCTTATGTACCCTACAACTAGCTGAAACCGGCGAAAATTTAAGTGCCGCTGTTTTTGATATGATGGGAAGAGAAGTTCTTCCATTGTTTACCAATCAGAGTGGTTCATCTTTCAATTTTAATATCAGCTCACTGGCAAACGGGGTGTATTTTGTGAGGGCTATAGGAAGCCAGGGACATGTGGGTGTTGCAAAGTTGGTGAAAGAATAGATTTCTTCTATCCCACTTATTTTAACGGAGCAATCTTATCAGGCTGTGCGTTTTTCTGGGTTTTCTCCCAATCCAGCATTAACTCTTCTCTATGTAATTCGCCCCATTCTTTCACTAACTTCAATGCCGTATTGGGTAGCGAACCATTGATTATTTTGAGTGTGGAAATGTCAATTTGAGCCTCAAACTCACCGTAAATCGCATGAAAATGCGGTGGTGAATGGTCTTGCCAATACATGTATATTAATATGCCATAGAAGCTACTAATCAGCGGCATATTCTGCAACGGTTTTACCTGTTATTGCCAAATACAAACTATCTGCGCAAAAATCCCTTTCGCCTTCCCATTCCAACACCCGACCCTTGTGTGTAATCTGAACCTTTTGGAAGTTCTCATAGTTTTTCCAGTCTGCAAATACCCCTTTGCCAACTAAGTCAGAAAAGTCTTTTTGCCCTTCAGTGCCGTCATCAAACTTTAGCTGAACGTGATAGGCGCTTAAAACTCTGGCTTCTGTAATCCTTGCTTCCATATCAGGTATTATTATAAAGCAAAAATAAGAAAACAAATGCAAGCAAAGTAATGCGCAGCATTGTAGCCCACCTTACCTCTCCACCACCACCTTCCCCGTCACAATCCCATCCGCAGTGTTTAAATAAACAAAATAAATACCTGCAGGCTGGTTGTTGAGGTTGATGGTATTTTGCGTGTTATTTAAAACGGATTGATAAACCTTATTACCCAGCACATCGTAAACCTCTACCGGAACATCACTCTGCCCGCCCGTTAATTTTACAGTAAACCGGCCTGAGGTTGGATTAGGGAATAGAGATAATTTACCCTCTGATGAGGCTATTGGGCTAATGCCTGCTGTTACGGTTGGTATACCATCTACTTCAATCAAATCTGCAAATGGCGTTGCGCCATCGGCGCCACTGCCAAAGCTATATAAAGCGGTTTCAGCATTGCCTGAAAGGCTGAATTTGAAGATGGTACCTTTGCTGTTAGTTCCTCCGGCCTGGGTCATTCCATAAAGCAAGCCGTTGCTGGCTTTTATAAGCGAGCCTTGGGGCATTGAGCCATCGTTGCCACCGGCAAAGCTGTATAACACAACCTCCTGTTCGGTGTTATAATTAAAACCGAAAATAGTACCCAAACCATTGGCGCCGCCATTTTGCGTCATAGCATAAAGCGTACCGCTGCCGCCATCCAGAAACGAGCCATAAGGGGCTTGCGCATCGTTGCCATTGCCAAAAGCGTATAAGAAAGTATCTGTCAGTAAGCTATCGGAATAATAAAATCCGAATATGCTGCCCTTGTTATAGTTTCCGCCATAACGGCTCATACCATACAACCAGCCATTGCCGGCCTGAATCAGCGAGCCATAAGGGTTTTGGCTATCGGTATCATTACTGCCAAAACTATACAGCACAGTATCGGTGTATGGCTCTACCAGGTTGTAATCAATAATAGTACCCGGGCCACCGGCATCTCCACCCCGCAACGTAAGGCCGTACAGCAAACTATCCCGCACATTCAACAACGAGCCATAAGGCTGTTCGCCATCGTGGATGGTACCCAGGGTGTAAACAATTGCTTCGGTATTGGTATAACGGTTATAACTAAAAATGGTACCGCCACCATTTGCTCCGCCACTTTCGCTCATGCCATACAATTTGCCGTCGAAGGCGGCCTCTATCAGTGAGCCATGGGGAGTTTGTGCATCGGTGCCACTTCCAAAATCATGTATGTCTGCATAAGCGCCGGTGCCAATATTATAAGTAAAAATAGTGCCCAGGTTGTTAGCGCCACCGGTAGTGGTGAGGCCGTAAAGCAATCCATTGCTTGCCAGCAAAAGCGAACCTGTAGGATAGGTGCCATCTGTACCTGCGCCAAAACTATGCAGCACTGTTTCGGTACCCGCAGTCGCATCATACTTAAAAATGGTGCCTTTGCTGCTATCTCCGCCATTCTGGGTCATTCCATAAAACACAGGCGACTGAGCCCCGCAAATGGATGTAATTAGAAAAATAGCCAGGGCGGAGAATAGATACTTCTTCATGAATTTTCGGATTTTAAGCTTCAAACGTAAATAATTTCGCTGCTAATTAGCATATAGAATTGTCGGTACAGCTAATTTTAGATATAATTATAACAATTAGCTTTTGGAACTGATGCCAATCAATAAGCATCTTCTTTCTTTATTTCAGTACTTTCGGTTTCTTTAGCGCTGAAAGCGAACTTTAGTTTATTGCAATTGATAAGATATGAGCGGTATTCCTTTTAATAAACCTTTTATGGCCGGCAATGAGCTGTTATATATTGAAGAGGCCGTAAAATCAGGTAAAATTTCGGGCGATGGTGAGTTTACCAAAAAGTGCCACCGGTTTTTTGAGGAGCGGTTTAATTTCCAAAAAGTGTTGCTTACCCCCTCCTGCACCGATGCGCTTGAAATGGCTTCCATTTTAATAAATATAAAGCCGGGCGATGAAGTAATTGTACCATCATACACTTTTGTATCAACTACCAATGCTTTTGTATTACGCGGCGCAAAAATTGTTTTTGCCGATAGCTATCCTGATAACCCAAACATAGACCCTGTGGGCATTGAATCTTTAATTACAGAAAAGACCAGGGCCATAGTACCGGTGCATTATGCCGGCATTGCCTGCGATATGGATAAAATTATGGCCTTAGCCAATAAGTATGGCTTGTATGTGGTTGAAGATGCCGCACCTGGTATTGACAGTTACTATAACGGCAAACCCCTTGGTTCGATAGGGCACCTTGCAGCATTTTCTTTTCATGAAACCAAGAATGTTATTTCGGGCGAGGGCGGTATGCTGGCCATCAATGATGCACGCTTTAACGACAGGGCGGAAATAATAAGGGAGAAAGGAACTAACCGCAGCAAATTTTTCAGGGGGGAAGTTGATAAATATGATTGGGTAGATATTGGCTCGTCTTTTTTGCCATCTGAAGTTACGGCAGCATTTTTATATGCCCAGCTTGAAAAGCTTGAAACCATACAAACCAAACGCAAAGCGTTATGGAATCACTACTACCAGCAATTAAAAAATCTTGCAGATAAAAATTTGCTTGAGCTGCCGGCTATACCTGCTTATGCAACCAATAACGCCCACATGTTTTACCTGGTAACCAAAAGTCCGGAGGATAGAAAAGCTTTATTACAGAAATTGCGTGATAACGAAATACATGCTGTGTTTCATTACTTGTCATTACACAAAAGCCCTTTTTATGCTGCTATACACGGCAGCAGGGCGTTGCCAAACTCTGACCGGTTTACTGAATGCCTGCTACGCCTGCCTTTTTATTACGAACTAAAACAGGAAGAGCAGGACAGAGTAATTGATGTGATACATCAGTTTTATAAGAGTCGGTAAAGACGGGAGAGATGACATCTTTTTTCAAGATGTTATCTCTGGTTGGCCCCGATATATAAAAGTCAGAATATTATCCAGCCTTTCGATAAGGGATTGGCGATGCACAGATAACATCTTGAAAAAAGATGTCATCTGTAAAAACAAAAAAGCCCCTGCCATGAGATAACAGGGGCCGTACCAACCAACTATAGAAAACTTGCGATAACCTATGTATGGCAGGATATTTTGAATAACGTTTTTGCTATTGATTCATCACAAGCGTATCGGCTATTTTATCGTGCAGGCCTTGCTTGCGGTCGTCAAAAATGATCATGATGTAACCTATCCACAAAATGAGTGCCGAGAGGTATTTCGAAAGGTTGCGCAACAGGGCTTTCGAAAAATCAATGGGTTGCTGGCGCACATCGGTCACCTTCATACCCAAAGCAAGTTTGCCAATTGTAGCCTGGTATTTTGATGACTCCATGTAACTGTAGTAAAGCACAATCAGGGCCTCAACAAATACATTGTACTCCCAAAATTTAATGCCCAGATGTATTATGCCAAAGTTTAAGTTGTCCCAGTCCCAGCCAAAGGGCATGCCCCACCACCTGAAAAATATGACCGAAAAAACAGCATGCAACAATAACCGGTCAATAAAAAAAGCCAGCAGTCTTTTGCCGCCTGAGGCGTAATTGTAATTAGATGATACTACTTCCATATAATTATGTTTAAACTAAAATTTTAAAAAATGCTTTTCTCAATCCTTTTTCTGAACCACACCAATGCCTTCGCTTTTTAATTCCTTTAGCTGGCCGGGGCCTTTATAAAACAAAGCACCTACCGATGATGAACGGATGTAAAAGGCGCTATCGGCATAAACCTCGGTAATACCCAGGGCTGTGTTGTGTATCATCATAGTACCCGCTTTAAGGTTGAAGGCAGAAAGAGAGCCCACACTTTTATTATTGATGCGCGCCTCATTTACTTTGCCACTAAGCGTGGTACTGCCAACCGAACTAAGATTAGCATGCAGAAATTTTGCTTCCAGGTCAAGGTTTAGTTTCCCTACCGACTCGCTATTCAACGTAAGACTATCCAGCTTTAAAGTACCCTTGGTGCTTAACGCGCCAACCGATTTAAAATCCAGCTCTGTCAGCTTTTTAATGTTGATGTAAACCTTTGTTTTAGTCGAGTTACTGAAAGATTTATCGTCAGTAGTTTTAATATACAGGTCGCCACCTTCAGATTTTACACTTATCATGCATTGAAGGTTTTGGTCAGTTTCTACCCGTACCGATTCCTTCTCCCCGGTTTGTGTTATCTCAACCGGAAAGAGTCCCTCAATAGTAATAGTTGTAAAAGGGCTTACGCTCCTGTCTTCAACAGTAACTTTACCGTTTCCTGATTTCCAGTGATTATGGCACGAGGATAAGGCTATTAATCCGGTGGTGCCGATTATAAATAGTATTAAAATGTTTTTCATTGCTTTTTGGTTTTAATGCTAACGTGGATGATTTAAGTTGTTGGTTAATATACACTAAAAGTCTTTGTCGTCGTCGTCATCTTTCTCATGCTTATCATTACTTTTTTCATGCTCCATTTTGTGCATAGTTGGGGCACCGGGTGCTGCCAGAGGGGCGGGTGCTTTTACTTTTTCATTGTCGTCATCTTTTGAATCATCACTTGCATTGATGTGATTCTCCCCCTCAATACATTTTACTTTTCCATCCTCCACAGTCCAGGTTGTATTGGCAAAATAAGTATCGTCATAATTGCCATCGCCTTTCACACTAGCCCTCCAGATATCAATATTATCGGCAAAGCGGATTTTCTTACCCTGTGGTATGGCAATCCTTACTCTCATTTGCTGAGCGCGGTATTTATCGCTTTTGTTGATATAATACTCTGAAGCAAGATTTAAAACCGAATCAGATTGTGCAAATGAGTAAACAACCATTCCGGCGTTCTTAACAGCATCGTTTTTGTCTTTGCCATGTGCAGTAATTACTTCCTGTATGTAAAACGAATCGTTTTCTGATGGCATTAACTGAAGTGATGGCTTACCTAATCCAATCCGGCTTATTTCACTGAAATCATTTCCGTCAACAATAAGTTGGCCTTGTTCATTTATATTAAAGCGATAGTCGATGTCATCCTCCCAATCTTTGCTCAGTTTTTTACCGGCTGTGTCGGTTAGCTGAACATAAAGCGTTTCCCGGGTAGGCTGCATCAATACAAGGTCCTCGTTTTTAGTTCCGGTAGTCCTGAAATTTGTAAGCGCCTTATAGCCTGAACCAAGTAAAAATGCCAAACCTATAAGCCATGCAATAAAAAGAACAGATTTTAACCAGCGCATCCTTGAGCGCTGACCCAGCAGAATCTTTAAGCCCAGGTAAATCAGTGCAATCAACGGGGCGGTCAGAAATAAAAGAAAACCAATACTGAAAAACCGGATAACAGAACCTGAGTCTACTATCATACGCGAGGCCTCGTTAAAAGGAGTTGACCCTAAAACATAGAAGGCAAAGAAACAGGCAGACACCGCTATTAGTAAAATCATAGCCAGGAATATGTCGAACACGGCAAATATTTTTAAGAACACACGCAGAACAGATAATGTAGCATCCCATAGCCGCTCAAAAATATTCTGGTCGTGCATAAATTCGTTTACCGACTCACCTGCTTTGCTGGCTGCCTCTTTAATTTCCTTTTCAATGGTGTTGATGTTAATAGGTTCGCCCTTCATTTGCAGTTTTTCAGCAGCGGTTTGCGCTTTAGGAACTATTATGAGTAAAAGGAAATAAATCAATATAATAGTACCGGCAGTAAAGTAGATAAAAACAAGGGCGGCAATACGCATCCAGGTAGGGTCGGCTATGCCAAAGTAATGACACAGGCCCGAAATTACGCCACCAATTTTAGCATCGTCCGGGTCGCGGAACAACCTCTTTTTAACCGGTGCCGATGCGGCAGAAGAAGTGGTAGTTGCAGAAGCAGAATTCTGGCTGGCGCCGTTACCGGTTTCAGCCGGCTCTTCGCCCGCAATATCTTCGGGCCTGCCCATAGCATCCGTTACAAACTGAACATCTTCTATCGCAATTACTTCCTTGCGGCTTTGCAGTCGCTCGTTCAGCATTTCGGCTATGCGCGATTCAATGTCGTTTATAATCTCGGTGCGCTCAGCTTCGTTGTTAAACTTACGCTTTAGTGCTTCCAGGTAATTATGCAGAAATTCAAAAGCATTTTCATCTATAATGAAGGCTATTCCCCCCAGGTTTATGTTTAATGTTTTTCTCATGGTTAGTTGGTTTTTTGAGTTGGGTGTATAATGTTGTTTACCGAATTGGTCAACTCAGTCCAGCTTTCGATTAGTTCCTTCAAAGAAATTCTGCCTTCATCGGTTAATGTAAAGTATTTGCGTGGCGGGCCTGATGTAGACTCCTCCCAGCGGTATGACAGCAAACCGTCGTTTTTTAAACGCGTAAGCAGGGGGTACAATGTTCCTTCAACAATCAGCAATTTGGCGTTTTTCATTTTTTCGATAATCTCGGTGGGGTAATGCTCCCCATCAGCCAGTACCGATAGAATGCAGAACTCCAACACCCCCTTGCGCATCTGCGCTTTTGTGTTTTCTATGTTCATATTATTCTGTGGTTTAAAAAAGTGTGTTCAAGTGTTTAGGTGTTCAGGTGTTCAAGTGTTGTTTTGTCGGCATTTGGTATTACATGAACACCTGAATACCTGCGCACCTGAACACATTAAATTTAAGCTGCTTTGAAATTGATAACCAATACAAACTTCTGAGTTTGGCCCAGGCTTTTAACTTTCATGTTCTGAAGCTGGTCCTTAACATAGGATATCAGGCGGGGGTTAGCTGAGTTGATATCCTGAACACTTACGTTGCCGTTGTTATCTATCTCAACAATGGCTTTAACCTGGTTGGTTACATCATCGCCTTCAATAAAATCAGGGCAGCTTATGCTCCTGATAATTTCGCGGCGCACGCTTTCTTTTGCGCTTTTTTCAATTTGCCTGTGGTTAGCAGTGCTAAGTGCAAAGCTGCTCATAAACAGCAAAGCTGACATGAGAACGGTGGTGGTGATGGTCTTTTTCATGATTTTATTTTTTTTAAGGTTATTTAAAGTGTTATACCGATTAGTTGACGATGCAAAGATATATCCATAGAATGGTATTATGCAAGACATAGTAGTATATATTTTTAAAAAATATCGTAATTATTTGATTATCAATAGATTTATTTTTTGCACTTTCCCAAAATATCGGCTGAACGCTTAAAATAAGGGTCTTAACATACTTGTCTTTAACAACAAAATGCACTTTTTCGGCCAGAAATGAAGTATATGTTGTAACATTTACAACATAGTTTTTATACTTGCACCGCGAAAAATGTAATATCTTATTGCAGGCCCTGGTTTTTCAGATATACTCCCCATATATCAACATATTACTTTAACACGGAACACATTTTTTTATTTAAAGAAAAAATACTATGAAAAAAATATTTTTACTTTCCACACTTACTGTACTATTAGCCGGCTGTGCAGTGGCACAAACCGATACCTCGTATTCAGTAAGGCCTAAGGACACCACGGTGGTACGTAAGGTTAACCGTAAACAGTTTTTAGCCTTAAATGGAGATGGAATATATTTCCGCGACTCTACCTGGAAAATCGGAGGGTTTCTTGGTTTTAACGTTGCCCAAACCGCCCTGTATCAATGGTCGCCGGGCGGAACAAATAGCTTTTCTATGTTGTTTGCAGGCAATTTTTATGTGCAGTATAAAAAGAAAAAAGTGAGTTGGGATACCCATTTGGATATGAAATATGGTATGGTGGCCAATGGCCTTATCCGCGACCAGGATTTGGCACAACGCAACCTGCAAAAAAATATTGACATGGTTGAATTTAATACCAATATTGGTTATGATTTTAGCGACCACCTTTATTTTTCAGGCAAGCTTGACTTTCTAAGTCAGTTTTCACCTACTTACGATTATTCGCAAACGGATACCGCTCATGGCCAGTTTAAAAGATATGTGGTTTCAAAGTTTGCTGCCCCCGCTATACTAACCCTGGGCCCCGGCTTTACCTGGAAGCCTAAAAGTTACTTCACTATGTTCTTTACACCTATTGAAGGGAAAATGACTTTTGTTACCGGAGCCTTAAAGGACACTGCAAAATCTGATGCTAATTCCAGCTACTATTACGGCGTTGACCCTACCCGTTTTGGACTGAATGCAGGAACCAATTATAGCGCGGCTGTAGGAGCAGAAATAGACATTTTATTTCAGAAGGATATTGTGAAAACTATAAACTGGAAATCGCACCTGAACGTGTTTATTGCTTACTATAACAACAATTACAATACCACGATGCCTTATTACGATAAATCGGATAGCTTAATGACTACCGTGAATATCAGTTCGGCATACGAGCACGTGCCTGTTGTAACCTGGGATAACGATATCGTATTTAAGCTGTATAAATTTTTGACCGCTACTCTTTCAACCCGTTTTGTTTACCAGTACAATGCCGTAACGCCGGTTGATCAGGTACATAACTCTACCGGTGCAAAAGGGCCTGATGGATTAACTGACGTAGATAAAACCGGTGCCCCTATACTTACTTACAATAAGCTACAGATATTTGAGCAGTTTGGGGTGGGGCTTTCGTTTAAGTTTTAAGACCACCTGCCCTGTTATTTCATCAGACCTCTTTCATAATTCAACATATCCCCTCTCCTTCGGAGAGGGTTGCTCTGGGGTGAGGATTCATAAAGGGCGAATTATGAAGGAGGTCTTTCCAAAAAAGGATAGCTTACCATAGCATAAATCATAATAGTTGTGAAGGAGCGCACCAGCGCTCCTTTTTTTTGACGTTTATTCACTAACCTGCATCGGTGAAGGGTTTCGCTTAACAAAATTTTGATTTTAACAATCGCTGATGGGCTTATTTTTGTAACCCAATAAAATAAACGTATGGATATAATTTCAGGAAATACAACAGTTGACATTGCGTCATTAAACGAGCGCATAAACCGCGAAAGTGCATTTGTAGATGTACTGAACCTTGAACTGGGTAAAGCCATTATTGGCCAAAAGTACATGGTTGAAAGGTTAATGCTGGCCCTGTTAAGTAACGGCCACATTTTGCTGGAAGGGGTTCCTGGCCTTGCAAAAACACTGGCTATTAAATCGCTGGCTTCGGCTATTCACGCCAAGTTTTCGCGGATACAGTTTACGCCCGATTTATTACCGGCCGATTTAACCGGTACTATGATTTACAACCAGCGAGAGAATAACTTTGTGGTGAAGAAAGGGCCTATTTTTGCCAACCTGGTATTGGCAGATGAAATTAACCGCGCCCCGGCAAAAGTACAAGCGGCACTGCTGGAAGCCATGCAGGAAAAGCAGGTAACCATTGGCGACGAAACCTTTAAACTGGAAGAACCGTTTTTGGTGCTTGCCACCCAAAACCCTATTGAGCAGGAAGGTACCTACCCTTTGCCCGAAGCGCAGGTAGACCGTTTTATGCTTAAAGTGGTAGTTACCTATCCTAAAAAGGAAGAAGAAAGACTGATTATCCGCCAGAACCTTGAATACGCAGGTAAAACTATTAACCAGGTAGTAAACCAGGAAGAAATTTTAAGGGCCCGCAAAACCGTGCGCGATGTTTATATGGATGAAAAAATTGAACGCTACATACTGGATATAGTTTTTGCTACCCGTAACCCAAGTGAATACAAGCTGGATAAGATTAAACCGTTTATTAACTACGGGGCTTCTCCACGGGCAAGCATTAACCTGGCACTGGCGTCAAAAGCCTATGCATTTATTAAGCGCAGGGGGTATGTAATACCTGAGGACATCCGCGCCATTTGCTTTGACGTAATGCGCCACCGGATAGGCTTAACATACGAGGCCGAAGCAGAAAACGTAACCTCGGAGGAATTAATAAGCGAAATATTAAACGCGGTTGAAGTTCCATAGAGAGCAAACACCCTGCTACAAGGAATTTATTGCAGCCAAATAAATGCGCTATACTATACCGGCGCCATTATTATGACAACCCAGGAAGAAAAAAGAAAGAAGCTTAGAAGGATTGCTATTAAAACCCGGAAACTATCAAGTCAGATATTTTCGGGCAGCTATCATTCTGCCTTTAAGGGAAGGGGTATTTCTTTCAGTGAGGTACGCGAATATCAGTATGGTGATGATATAAGGGCCATTGACTGGAACGTTACCGCCCGCCACGATAAGCCTTTTGTTAAGGTATATGAGGAAGAACGCGAACAGACTATGATGTTGATTATTGACGTAAGCCAATCCTCTTTTTTCGGAACACAGAATGAATTTAAAAACCACATTATTGCCGAAATAAGCGGGGTGCTGGCGTTTTCGGCCATTACTAATAATGATAAGGTGGGGGTTATGTTTTTCAGCGACCGGGTAGAAAAATTTATTCCGCCTAAAAAAGGGAAAACACACATCCTGCGCATCATCTCCGAGATATATGATTTTCACCCTAAAAACACCGGCACTAATATTAGCGAAGTACTGAAGTACTTTAATAATGTGGTAAAGAAAAAATGTATCGCATTCCTGATATCGGATTTTATGAATTCAGGTTTTAACGATGCTTTAAAAATAGCAGGCAAGCGGCACGACCTGATTGGATTGCATGTATATGATGAGCGTGAAGCTGAATTACCAAATATGGGGCTTACACGCGTTATAGATACCGAAAGCAGCCAGGAACTGTGGGTGGATACCTCCGATAAAAAACTGCGCGATAACTACGCAAAGCTGTTTAAAGAAAACCAGGCCCAGTTAAAAAGCCTGTTTGGCAAAAGCGGCAGCGACCTTGTATCAATAAGGACCGACGAATCGTACATTATTGCCCTGATGAACATGTTTAAACGCAGGGAAACAAAAAGATAATAACCAGTGGTAATTGATATGAGCTGTAAAACAAATACAAAACATAGCCGTGTGCTGAATGGGGAGAAGCCAAGCTCCGGCCGTTTGTGCGGATATATTTGCCTGTTTATGCTACTGTTCATGTTTGGTGCCGTTCCGGTATTAAACGCCCAAACAACCGTTAGCGCCATCCTTACAGCCGATTCAAACCATATCCTTATCGGCGATCATTTAAACGTAAAGCTTACGCTTAAACATCCGGCCGGTTTAAAAATTGCCATGCCGGTGGTTAAAGACAGCGTGGGTAATATGGCGTTTATTTCAGCCTCTAAAATTGATACGGTTAACGAACCAACCTTACAGACCTACGCTCAAACATATATAATATCAGCTTTCGATTCGGGGCAGTTTCATGCCGGCCCTATAGCTGTTCCTTTTAAAAATAGTACCGGGGCCACGGATACTTTGTTTTCGAATATTGTAGTGGTAAATGTGAACACGGTACCGGTTGACACCATGATGCCTATTAAACCTATTAAAGGGCCACTGGCTGTGCCTTACGCATGGCAGGAGTTTGTGCTGTATGTGCTGGGCGCTTTATTACTGCTGTTGCTGATAATTGGCGGCATTATACTATACGAAAAATATACCCGCGAAAAGCCCGGCGTCAGCAATGCCCGGCCTATACCTAAAGACCCCGCCCATATTTGGGCCCGTAAGGAGCTGAAGAAACTGGAAGACGATAAACTGTGGCAGAAAGACCAGGCAAAACTTTATTACAGCCGCCTAACTGAAATATTACGCCTTTACCTGGAATACAGGTTTAGCTGGCTGGCGCTTGAATCAACCACCGGCGAGATTGAAAATGCCATTAATAATTACCAGATGAAGGAAAAGGCCAAAGACAACCTGCTGCAAATATTAAGGGCAGCCGACCTTGTAAAATTTGCCAAGTTGCTTCCGGCACCTGAAGCAAATATTAAGGCCATGGAAAGCGCTTATAAATTTATTGACCTGACCGAGCCGAAAGAAGAAGAACAAAAAAAGAGTTGATTACCGGGGAAAGATTAAAAAAGAATTCAGAAGAGTAGTTTTATATGTTTAAGAATCTGACACATCTTACGTTTGCTTATAAATGGGTGCTATGGCTGATACCTGTGGTATTTGTATGGGCGGGTTTATGGTGGTATTTTCTTTCTAAAAAAGCTTACCCATCGCTTAAATTGTCGTCTACCAAAGCTTTTGCAGGATATGCCGTACCGGTAAAGGCTAAAATAAAAAAACTGTTACCGCTGTTGCGTATTGCGACGCTTACACTTTTGCTGGTTGCCATAGCCCGTCCTCAGACTTCATACGATGAAGAAAAGGTAACCACTGAAGGCATTGATATAATGATGGCCATAGATGTATCAGGCTCCATGCAATCAAAGGATTTTGACCCCAACCGGATTGAAGCGGCTAAAAAAGAAGCGATTTCTTTTATTGATGGCAGGCCACACGACCGGATAGGGATGGTGATATTTTCGGCGGAAAGTTTTACCCAATGCCCTATAACTATTGACCATGCCGTATTAAAAGACCAGGTAGCAGCTATAAAAAACGGCCTGCTGGAAGATGGCACTGCTATTGGCATGGGTTTAGCCACTTGTGTACAACGTTTAAAGGAAGGCCATGCCAAAAGCAAGGTTATTATACTGATGACCGATGGTGTAAATAACCGGGGAATGATTGACCCCTTAACCGCCGGCGATATTGCCGCAGAGTTTGGCATCAGGGTTTATACCATAGGCATTGGCACCAACGGAAAAGCACTTACGCCGGTTGCCATGGGGCCTGATGGTAAGCTGATATTTGACTATGCACCGGTTGAAATTGATGAGGCATTATTGAAAGAAATTGCAAAAAAGACCGGGGGACAGTATTTCCGCGCAACAGACAACAAAGCCCTGAAAGGCATTTATGACCAGATTGACAAGCTTGAAAAAACAAAAATTGAAGTATCGGCTTATCAGCGCAAAACAGAAAAGTTTTATGCCTTTGCATTAATGGCAGCAATATTTTTGTTACTTGAAATATTGTTGCGCTATTTGGTAGTACGGGCAATTCCATAGGAGTGCGCAGGTGTTTAGGTGTTCAAGTGTTAACGTTAATACCGCATTAATAAAGCATTGTAAAGACAGGGTTAAGATAGTTTATAAGGAAAAACAAAAAGAGAAAGGCAGGGTTCAAACAGTTATTATGTCGCGGTCAACTATTTTACATTATTTGTGGTTATTGGTGCTTATAGTGCCGGTGCTGGGTGTATTTATATTGTTACACGAAACGGCTTTCAGGTTTGCACATAAAGAATATTTGTGGTTGTTGTGCGCTATGGCCCCTGCCCTGATATTATTTACGCTTTTCCACAACTGGCGCGAGAGTAACCTTGAGCGGTTTGCCCGGCCGGGATTGCTCGACCAGCTAATACCGGAATCATCTTTTAATAAATTGCTTGCCAAGTTTATTTTATTGGCGCTGGCTTTTGAGTTTATAGTTATTGGATTTGCCGGCCCTCAGATTGGTACCAAGCAGGAAAAAGTAAAGCGCCAGGGAATTGATGTTATGGTAGCGCTGGATGTTTCCAACTCGATGATGAGCGAAGACGTTAAGCCCAGCCGTTTAGGCCGTGCAAAAAATTTCATCTCTAACTTCATCGACTCGCTGCAAAACGACCGTTTGGGCCTGATAGTGTTTGCCGGCCGGGCTTACCGGCAAATGCCTTTAAGCGTGGATTACAGCGCGGCTAAAATGTATTTAAAGAATGCAGCGCCGGGCATGGTGCCAACCCAGGGCACCAACATAGCGGAGGCCATAAATATGGCAACCCAGGGCTTTGTAGAAGAAGAGAAAACGCACAAAGCGCTGATTATAATATCAGATGGCGAAGACAATGAAGGCGGTGTAGATGAAGCCATAGATGAGGCTGTAAAAAGCGGGGTTAAAATATTTACCATAGGTGTGGGGTCTGAAAACGGAGGCCCGATACCCTCAGGCAATAATGATTTTAAGCGCGACCAGGATGGTAAGATAATACTATCAAAACTGAACCAGCAGATGATGCAGGATATTGCCAACCGGGGCGGAGGGAAATTCTTTTTGCTGGGTTCAGGTAAAGATGAGATTTCTTCTATTTTTAAAGAACTTGGCCGGATTAACAGCAGGAGTTATGAGGACCTGACGTTTACAGATTTTGATGAGCAATACCAGTGGTGCCTGGTAATAGCGGCAGTATTGTTGTTGATAGAATGGATTTTAAGCGAACGTAAACTGACCTGGAAAATTTAAGCGAAATGGAAAAGCAAACTAAGCTGATTTTCTTTTGGATGTTGCTGTTGTCGGGTTTTACCCGGCCGGTAACTGCGCAGACCAACATTTTGCATTCGGAGGAAAAGACTGCCACGCGCAATGGCAATAAGCAATACGAAAAAGATAACTATACCGAAGCAGAAGCCAATTATAAAAAGGCACTTGAAAAAAAGAACAACATGCCTGAAGCAACTTTTAACCTGGGCGATGCAGTTTACAAACAAAAACGGTACGATGACGCTATAAAGCAATTTCAGCTTTCGGCACAAAACAACCCCGACCCCAAGGTTAAGGCGCAGGCTTATCACAACCTTGGCAATACCTACCTTGAGCAGAGAAAATGGGAAGAAGCCCAAAAAGCATACACAGAATCTTTGAAAATAAATCCAACCGATAAAGACACCAAATATAACCTGGCGTATGCCAACGCTATGATGATTCAGCAAAAGAACGAACAAAAGCAAAATAAGGACAAGAAAAAAGATAAAGACAAGGATAAAAAAGACGACAATAAAGATAAAGGCGACAATAAAAAGCCGGATTCGAAACCCGATGATAAACCGGGCGACAAAGACCAGCAAGGACAAAATAAGGACCAGAAGAAAGCCGGCGGCCAAATGACCAAGGAGCAGGCCGAAAAACTTTTACAGGCCGTGCAGAACGAGGAGCAAAAAACAAACCAGAAAGTGCAGCAGAAACAGGTAAAGGCATCTAATGTAAAGGTTCTGAAGGATTGGTAGGATGGAATGCTGATTTATGATTGCTGATTTATGAATTTAAATTCAACAATCAGCAATCATAAATCATAATTCCAAAGGTTTTTGCTAAAAATATTTAATCGGCCAACCAATAAGTTGACCAAACGTAATTGATAGTTGAATTTTGTATTACCATGAATAACCGCATACAACAAAATCCATTTTTTGCAGGCATGAAAGCCCGTTTCATGCTATGCCTGATGGTGCTTGCTTTGTCTTGCAGCCAGGTTATTGGGCAGGTAAAGTTTTCAATCAGTGCACCCGCCTCAGTTGCGGTCAACCAGGCTTTTCAGTTAAATGTTACACTTGAAAACGCCAACGGCTCTAATCCGCGCCTGGGTGCAATACCCGATTTTCAAGTGGTGGGTGGGCCAAACTCTTCAACCAGCATGCAGTGGGTTAACGGCAATGTAACGCAGTCAGTTACCTATTCGTATGTTTTAAAGCCGAAGCAGGAAGGGACTTTCAAAATTGGTAAAGCCAGTATTACGGTTAACGGAGTTAACATGGAGTCGAATGAGCTGAATATTGCAGTTGGTAAGGCCGTTGCCCAACAACAACAGCAGCAGCGTGCATACGACCCTTTTGATCCATTCGGCCAACAGCAGCAGCAACAGCAGCAGCAACAGGAACAACAGCCTTCTGACGGCGACATGGCTAAGCAGTTGAAAGATGCTGTAATTTTTAAGCTGGAGATAAACAGGGGTTCGGTTTACGAGGGCGAAATGCTTACTGCAACATACAAACTTTACATTTCGCCCAATATTGGACTAAGCATCAGCAAAATGGATAAAATACCTGCTTTTGAAGGTTTCTGGAGCCAGGAAGTAGAGATGGATCCTAAACGCCAGCCTACAACGGTAACCTTAAACGGCAAGCAGTACAAAGAGATTGACCTCTTTAAATATAACCTTTATCCGCAACGTTCAGGTAGCGTAAAAGTGCCTTCGGCTGAAGTTGGCGTTGTTGCACAGGTACAGGTTCGTTCACGGTCCAGAAATTTCTTTGATGACTTTTTTAATGGGGGAAGAGTTCAACAGGTTCCTTTAGACCTGAAAACGGATGCCGGAGTGGTGAGCGTAAAAGCCCTGCCCGAAAACGGTAAACCCGATGACTTTTCAGGTGCAGTAGGTAAGTTTAATTTCGAAACTTCTATTTCAAGCAAAGAAGGTAAAACCGACGACCCGATTACTTACTCGGTGAAAATATCGGGCACCGGTAATTTGAAATTAATTGAAGCGCCTAAATTTAAAATGCCTCCGGCCTTTGAAGTTTACGACCCCAAAACCAAGGAGAATATCAGCAACGGCGCCGCAGGCCTTACCGGTAGTAAACAATACGACTATCTTTTAATACCCCGCCAGCCGGGCGAATATAAAGTTGACAGCCACGTGTTTTCATACTTCGATCCCACTACCGGTAAATATGTAACTATAACGTCGCCCGAATATGCCTTGAAAATTACCGGCGCACCTTCAAAAAATATGAACTCAGGCGGACAGGTTGGCAGCAGCAAACAGGATATTTCTGTGCTGGGCCAGGACATCCGGTATATTAAAACTACGGTACCTGTATTTACAAAAAACGGAGGGCAGTTTTTCGGTTCAACCGGTTTTATTGGTATGTATGGTGCCCCAGCCCTGCTTTTCTTTTTACTGATTGGCCTGAGAAGAAGAAACGAAACCATGGCTGCCGATGTTGTTGGAACCAAGCGGAGAAGGGCCATTAAACTTGCTAAAAAGCGGTTGAGTGTTGCCGAGAAGCACCTGAAAACCAACGATAAAAAGGCATTTTACGACGAGGTATCAAGGGCTACCTGGGGTTATTTGGGCGACAAGTTGAATATTGATATGGCCGGGCTTTCGAAAGATAGTGTGGAAGATAAATTACAGGCCCGCGCTGTAAAACCTGAAACCATTTCAAAACTGCTGGGCTTAATAAATACCTGCGAAATGGCCCTGTATGCACCGGTTAGCGACGAGCATACCGAAATGAAAAAGAATTACGATACGGCTATGAATTTAATTGCTGATTTGGAAGATGAGATTAAGGCGTAAGGGATTAATACCGGGGACGCTGATTTTTTATGATGGTTATGATTAATACAGGAAAATATTTTAAATTATATAAACGGAAACCCGTTGTTCCAAGTGTTCCGCAGGACAACTTGGAACTTCCAATGAAAGGTTTGAGTCTCACGACTCAAACAATGTGCAGTGCGGGGCAAATGAATGTTTGCGCACCGGTTTTAGCTAAAGGCGGCTGATTAGTTTTGAAGTAGCCGATATTGCAAGATGTTTGGGTCAGGAGACCCAAACGTTCATTTAAACTTCCAAGTTGGCCTGAAGGCACACTTGGAAGAACGGTTAAGGCGTAAAAATTGAATTACGGGGACGCTGATTTATTATGATAGTTATGATTAAATACAGAAAATATATTTTTAAGGGTGGCCTGAATTTTATTCTTGCCGTCGTATTTCTGTGTTTTTCATCTGCAGCTTTTAGCCAGCAACCGGCTGAGTTATATAAAACTGCATCGCAGTTATATAAAGCCGGGCAGTTTGACCAGGCCGCTGCTGACTATGAAAAAATAATAAGCCAGGGTTATAAGACCGCCGAGGTGTATTACAACCTGGGTAATTGCTACTATAAGCTGAATACGCTGAATAAAGCCATTGTAAATTATGAGCGCGCATTGAAGCTTGCCCCACAGGATGAGGACGTTCAACACAATCTTGCTGTTGCCAATACCAAAGTGGTAGATAAGATAGTACCGGTACCCACCTTAGCCATTTTAAATGCATGGGACAGCTTTGTGTCCTTCAAGTCGTCAAACGGTTGGGCGTTGCTGGCTATTGGTTTTATATGGCTGGCGCTGGTGTTTTTTGCTGTTTATCTTTTTGTGGGCATCCGCAGGGTTTCGTTTGCACTGGGTAGCGTGTTCGTTGTGGTTTCGCTGGTGTTTATCGGGCTGGCAGTAAAGCAAAGCAATAAAGAAGAGCAAACCGATGCTGCCATTTTAATGGTATCCAACTCTTATGTGAAAAGCGCCCCCGATGCCAATGGCAACGACCAGTTTATGTTGCATGAAGGCGTTAAATTCCAAATCCTCGACCGGGTTGGCGAATGGAGCAAAATACGCTTAGCTGATGGTAAGGTTGGCTGGATTGAGCGGAGTAGTTATGAGAAGATTTAATTCTTCAATGCGTGTGGGGAAATTGCATTAGTTCAAATCGAAAGATTGCCTGCCCAAATAATCGAACAATTCAAAACCATGTGCTTCAATATCCGCATTTGCCCGTTTAGCACCCCCTTTTATTAGGGTGTTGAAACGATTGAAGCTTTGCAGCGCGTTAACCAGCGGTGCATCAGGTTGTTTATTGAAAAAGCAACAACGCTTTATCACAAAATTATTTATAAAAGTCTTTATAGCAGGCACATTCATTAATCGATCAAGCGATTCAGATAATTGTTTTGTAGCTTGTATTTTTTTACCCGTTCGGGTTCCGGCTTGGTCTGGGTAATCGAGGTAATTTGAGGCGGTATCACTAAGTTCGTTGAGTAGGAAGTATTGATTGAGCGATGTATATACAATCAGATCGCATCGCTTTTTCTTTTGCTGGTATACAGGCGGCAAAGTTGATATAAACTTGTCATGGTTTATTATTACGACGTCATAGATGCCATTATTGTGGTAAACTGCAGGCGCATTACTTACAACCGTAAATAGCTGAGTTTCCCCATTAACATCATCAAGTTCAAAATATGCGGCATTTGTACCAATGCTCAAATTTGCCGCTGCATTTGCTGGCAATAAATAATGTGAAGTGAAGTTATGTCTTAATAATGTTTCCATTCTTTTCCAGTGAGTTATATTGGTCGTATATCGCGTTAATGGTTTCGGATAAAGGATCAGTAAAGATTAGCCTGTGGTTTTGTACTTTTAAATCCAAAAGACTACCATCCGAAATCTGGAAAACGGCTAAATCATCATAATTAAAATTTGCACCATTGATTTTATGTCCGGTATCAAAAGCTTTAATAAGAAGGTTAAGATGATTTATAATATATGGGCTGTGGGTTGAAAGTATCAGCCCAACCTTGTGTTCGTTTTGTAGAAAGCATTTTTTAACTACATCATTAATCAACTCGCACTGAGCATCTGGATAGAGGCTTAATTCCGGTTCTTCAATATGTATATAAACTGTTCTAAGCAAAGCATCAAGGTTCTTTATTGGCTTAAAATCAATCAAGCTTCCAGCCTTTAAATGACTCTGTAAAACAGAGCGGTTAAAAGCTTCGGTAAAATCAAAGGACTGCGAAAAATATTGAGCGAGTAAAGAAACCGGGATAGAAGTTTGAGTACCGGAAGAGCTGTTTTTGAAATCTATTTGGTAAGAGTCGTTTGTATTATCGGTATCCCCCGGTCCAGAGTTAGATTGTACAAAATATTCTTTGCCCTCTTTTGTCTTTTTTACTGAAAATTTTAGGGCCAGAAAATCCATTGTTAACTCTTTAGTATTCTCTGTTGCTAGGTTAAAATCACGATATACTTCATTGAAATAAAACCCTAAATCGTTATTAGGCAAACTTGCTCCCTTTGTAGCCCACAGCGGGATAATGTTTCGTGTTTCAGAAATAAAGCTTATCTTATTGAAGCTTATATCTTCGACTCGAATTAGTTCTTGCTGACTTATACCGGTTAAAGACTGATTGGCATATTTAATCCGGTAGGTTTCGCCTGAGGGCATGAAACTCTTATATTCAATTTCAGTGTTGCTTTTAACGAACTGATCAATGCCAGAACTATTAAAATAATCGTCTATTTCATATTCATAATGACGTGTTCCTGGCTGACTATGTTTAAGATAAGATTCTATGTTGTGCATCTTATAAATCCAGCGGAAAAGAGCAACCACTTTCATTAAAGTACTTTTACCGCTACCCGACTCGCCGATAAAAACAGTAAAGGGCTTAATATCATCGATATAAATATCCTTTAACGGCCCCAGGTTCTTTATTGAAATTGACTCCTTCATAACATAAAATTTAAAGCTTGAAAGTAACGTATTTTGCTATATAGTGTGATTATACAGGCAGTATTGACTAAAAAAGCCCAACCAGTATTAACCAGTTGGGCTTGTATGTTCACAATTAAAGCTTTCCTAGCTATTCATAGCAATCAAAAACTCTTCATTGGTTTTAGTGCCTTTCATTTGCTGTATCAGGAAGTTCATGGCTTCTTCGCTGGTCATATCGGCGGTGTGGTTTCTTAAAATCCACATACGCTGCAATACTTCTTTATCCAGCAACAGGTCATCGCGGCGGGTAGAAGATGAAACGATGTCAATAGCAGGATAGATACGGCGGTTACTCAGCTTACGGTCAAGCTGTAACTCCATGTTACCGGTACCCTTGAATTCTTCAAAGATAACTTCATCCATTTTCGAACCGGTATCAATCAATGCCGTTGCAAGTATGGTTAATGAACCACCGTTTTCAATTTTACGCGCAGCACCAAAAAACTGTTTAGGCTTTTGCATAGCATTAGCTTCAACACCACCCGATAGCACTTTACCTGATGATGGGGCAACCGTGTTATATGCACGCGCCAAACGGGTGATAGAGTCCAGCAGAATTACCACATCATGTCCACATTCAACCAAACGCTTGGCTTTTTGCAATACCACATTGGTAACCTTTACGTGTTTTTCAGCAGGCTCATCAAAGGTAGAGGCTATAACTTCTCCGTTAACGCTTCTTTCCATATCGGTAACTTCCTCAGGGCGCTCATCTATCAGCAAAACAATCAGGTAAACTTCCGGATGGTTCTTGGCAATAGCGTTAGCTATTTCTTTAAGGATGGTTGTTTTACCGGTTTTAGGCTGAGAAACAATCATACCCCGCTGGCCTTTACCTATGGGGGTAAACAGGTCAATAATACGGGTAGTTAAATTGCTTGGATGGGTAAACAGGTTCAGCTTTTCGTGCGGGAAAAGCGGAGTCAAATAATCAAAAGATACACGGTCGCGCACTTCTTCAGGCGAACGGCCATTCAGGGTATCTACTTTCAACAGTGCAAAATATTTTTCGCCTGATTTCGGAGGGCGGATATATCCTTTAACGGTATCGCCGGTCTTTAACCCGAATAATTTTATTTGCGAAGGCGATACATAAATATCATCGGGCGATGAAAGGTAGCTGTAATCCGATGAGCGCAAAAAGCCATAGCCATCGGGCATCATTTCCAATACACCTTCTCCTTCAATAATGGCATCTGCTTCTACGCTGAAAATATTGCCTCCTCTGCGTATCTGGTTGTCTTCTCCCCTGTTTGGGTTCTCTTCTCTCGGGCTTTCTTCGCTGCCCCCGTTTCCGTTACCATTGCCATTGCCGTTAGCTTCAACTTCCTGTGTGGGTTGTACGATTTGGGTGTTGTGGTCGGCGCGGTTATGGTCAGTTTGTGTGTGGCGCGGATTATGCTGGGCCGGACGGCGTTCTTCGTGCTGTTCGGTTTTGCCTTCTCTTAATTCTACCGCCGATTTATATACCTCCTCTCCTGCTACTGCCGGAGTGGCCTGCTCTTCTTCCTCTTCTTTTTTGGTTTTCAACTCGGGGTCTATAGGCTTGCGTGCGCGTGGCTTTTTGGCTTTGTCTTTGGTTTTAGCTTCTTCATGCGCCCCGGGGTTAAGTGCCTGGGCATCGAGGATCTTGAGGATAAGTTCCTGTTTTTCCAGTTTTTCAGAAGCCTTGATCTTTAGCTTGTCAGCTACTTCCCGCAGTTCGGGCAAGATCATGTCGTTCAATTGGAGAATATCGTACATGCTTTAAAAGTTTAGTGGAGTTTTAAGTTTGATTGTATGTTTTCGAAAAAAATTCATGTATAGCTAAAAAACACATTGGTGTTTTTCGGGAAACCTTATTTGCGATTCGGGATTTTTATGCAGTAAACTTTAGCTGGAAAGCACTAAATACTGCGGGAATAACTAACGGATAACGCTGCAATGTTAGAGAAAGTTTCTGAATCACCAAATTATTTTCGGTTATTCTGTTAAAGGTCAAAACGCAATACAGGCCTCTCCCGACCGGCACTTCGTGCGGTCACCCTCTCCATCGCAGGCGATAGAGAGGGAAATACAACCAAAATAGTTCCCTCTCTATCGCTTGCGATGGAGAGGGTCGACCAGCGAAGCGTAGTCGGGGAGAGGCCGGTATTTTGGCTTGTGCTGCTTACCGCCAAATTTTATCTTCGCACCTTAAAGTAAATTATCATGCTCGAAATTGCGAACATCAGAAATAATGCAGAGGAAATAAAGAACCGTTTGGCTGTAAAGAATTTTAAGGAGTTGAACCTTATTGATGAGGCTGTAGCTATAGATGCCAAACGGAGGTCGGTACAATTAGTGCTGGATGAGAACCTGAACAAACAAAATATTATTGCTAAAGAAATAGGCGAGTTGTTTAAGCAAGGCAAAAAAGCCGAGGCTGATGCCCGCAAGCAGGATAGTGCCTCTTTAAAAGAACAGAGTAAAGAACTGGAGGCTGAACTGGCGAAAAACGAAGATGCGCTAAAAGATATTTTGGTTCGTATACCCAACACCCCGCATAAATCTGTGCCGGTAGGGAAAACGCCCGAAGATAACGAAGTGGTAAAACAAGTAGGCGAAATACCAATGTTACACGCTGCCGCACAGCCACATTGGGACCTGGCCAAAAAATTCGACCTGTTTGACCTGGAGTTGGGAGTTAAAATTACGGGCGCAGGTTTCCCTGTTTACAAAGGCAAAGGGGCAAAACTACAGCGTGCGCTGGTAGCTTTTTTCCTGGATAATGCCATTGATGCCGGATATCTTGAAGTAATACCCCCACATATGGTTAATGCCGATTCGGCTTTTGGCACTGGACAATTGCCCGATAAAGAGGGGCAGATGTATTATATAGGCCTGGATCAGTTTTACATGATACCTACAGCAGAAGTACCGGTTACGAATATGGTACGCGATGAGATACTTGACAGCTTACCAAAGAAGTTTGTAGCCTATTCTCCCTGCTTTAGAAGAGAAGCAGGCAGCTACGGAAAAGACGTTCGTGGCTTAAACCGGGTGCACCAGTTTGAAAAAGTAGAAATTGTGCAGATTGCCCATCCGGATACGAGTTACGGGGTTTTGGAAGAAATGGTTAAACACGTAGAAAACCTTCTACAAAAGCTGGAATTACCTTACCGCATTTTAAGGTTGTGCGGAGGCGACATGAGTTTCGGCTCGGCACTTACTTACGATTTTGAAGTTTACAGCGCCGCTCAAAAGCGTTGGCTGGAAGTAAGCTCTGTCTCTAACTTCGAAACCTTCCAAAGCAACCGGATGAAGGTGAGGTTCCGCGATGAACAGAAAAAAACACGCTTGGTGCATACCCTTAACGGAAGCGCCCTGGCATTGCCGCGTATAGTTGCTTCATTACTTGAAAACCACCAGGTTGAAGACGGTATTAATATACCGGTTGCCCTGCAGCCCTACACAGGGTACACCAAAATAGTATAGTATTTAATAGTGTCCTGTAAAGTATAAGCTACATGCTATAACCGCCTCTTTATCAGCATAAAAATAAATGTTGGTAACTCTATATTGTTAAATTATTAACAATCAATTAATTAAGTGGCTCGAAGGCCCCGGAAAACCGGGATGTGGATACCCTTTTAATTATTGGCATTATTATAGTGCTGAATAAGAAGATATTGCCAAAAGATTAAGCTGACAAGTGATTACCTGACAATATCTGGTTAGGTTTTGTCGTTACAAAATTAAACAGGATTTAAAAACAAAAACCCCCGTTATGAAAACAGACACAAGTATGAACTTAATGCTGGTAGTGTTCTGCGTTATTTTAATCGGGTTTGTGCTGCTTAACAGCAGGATGTGCGAGGCTATGAATAAAAAGCAAGCCGCATTTCAGCAAACAAGCCAGGCTAAATAGTAGTCCTCTCCAACGCTCTCTTTCTATAGAGGGTGTTATTACCCCGTTACGGGCCGCATGAAAAGGCGGTTGGTAATATTTACCCCCGAAATCAGCTAAACGGTAGTGTGCTTAGGAAACCATGGTATAAAAGAACTGGTGTTTCTTTTGTACAGTGAATATGCATCATTGCCTTCGTATTTCTTCTCCAGCAAGGTAACGCCCGAAACACGCAGTAACATAAAAGTGATGGTAACCGGCGCAATCAGGGAAACATACCATAATCCCGAAGGGATAGCCAGCATAAACATGGCCCACCATTGCACTGCCTCGCCAAAATAATTGGGGTGCCGCGTATATTTCCAAAGGCCCTTATTCATAATACCGTGTTTATGCCTGTCGGTTTTAAACATATACATCTGCCAGTCGCCTATGGCTTCAAACAAAAATCCTATTAAACCAATAATACTGGCCGCTACATATAAGCCCTTTAAATGCGGGTAAACAATGCGCGGCGCTGAGTTGACTATAACAATGGGCAGGGTATTAATAAACATAATACACCCCTGCAACATAAACACCTGGAAAAAGGAACGCACCACTACATTTTTACCCCAGTCCTTACGCCATTGCGCATACCTGAAATCTTCAGGCTTGCCCCAGTTTCTGATAAGTATATAAACAGCCAGCCTGGTACCCCATACAATAGTTAAAAAAGTAACCAGCCTTTGCGAGCGCCTTTCGTACCCAAAATAAAAGAAGGTAACCAGGGCCACCACAATAAAGCCGATGCCCCAACCAATATCTACAATACTATTGTCTTTCTTTATCAGTGCAATGACAAACATGAAGGACATAAAGCAAAAAAT
>Ga0182030_10005469_pt1 | contig 26968 bp, 19 predicted proteins | sample 812S3MmetaG_FD_121299 | JGI IMG/M metagenome (GOLD analysis project Ga0182030, IMG submission 121299) | Permafrost microbial communities from Stordalen Mire, Sweden - 812S3M metaG (Illumina Assembly) | ecosystem: Environmental > Terrestrial > Soil > Wetlands > Permafrost | place: Sweden...
TCATCGACGCGGTAGTCGACCTCACTCCACATGAATGTGTGGCGCTTGCAACGGGGTCGGACGAACAACTCAAGCGGCTTTCGGAAGATGCTCCGGTAAGTCGCGAGCGCTTGCCAGCACTGAGGAAGGCAGGAATCCCTTGGGTAGTCGTGCCTGGCGGACTTGATATGCATATTATTGTCACGCCCCACGGTAAGGGAGGCATCCCACAAGAATTGCAGGGGCGAACGTCCTCCCAACATGGACCGAACATCATGCTGGTTCGTACCGATGAGGCGGACATGCGCGCGGTGGCAGCGCTGCTTGCGGGCCAAGTGACGCTTACGCCGAAATCGACGGTGGTGATCCCTCTGCGCGGGTTCTCGGCCATCGATGCGGCGGGCGGTGCATTTTACATGCCGAATACCAACCGCGAGTTCATAGATCGACTCAAGAGCGCTGTCGCCCCACGTTCAGTTGTTGAGGTAAATAGCCATATAAACGACGACGATTTTGCGGATGTGATTCTCGCGGAACTAAAAAAACTCATGAAGTCAAAATGCGCTAGGTCCCCATGACGCGGAGTTTCGACAATCGTGCAAGAGGACAGCTATTGTGGAAAGCGATATGAGAAGCGCACGCCCCCTGTCAATGGACGTCCGATGAATCCGACATGCGCATAGTTATCAAACTGAGCGAAAGACGCCGTTTCGCCCGGTTGATTGCCCAGGTTTTTCACAAAAACGCCCGCCGAATATCCGTTCTTCAAATAGTTGGCCGAAACGTTCCAAATTGAGAATGGGCTGAATACGGCGAATGAAGGAAAGTTGTCGTTGAGCGCCGACTGGTTTCTGCCTCGATAGGAGCCATTGAGATCACACTGCACGGTAGCGCCGTTTGGGAGCGGGTGCTTGTAGTCGAGCACGAGGGTGGCTTCCACGGTGGGCACCGAGGGCAATTTGTCGCCCGCATAAGCCAAGTCACCGCCAATGTCGGCATCTTGTGTGAGTACTGCATGCGTGTAGTTCACGCCGGCAGTCAAAAGCAGGTCGTGAGTCAGGCGCCAATTAACCTCTGCTTCGACCCCTTTCGATTGCGCATCTGCCGCATTGATGACTCCGGGCAAATACAATGCGCCCAGATAAGTGTCGATTTGAATGCGTCTCCATTGCATGAAGAATCCCGCCAACGTGTATTGAACGTTGCTTCCGAGATTGCCCTTAAGGCCGATCTCCCAATTCGTTACAAAGTCGGGATAGAATTTCGCAAGGTTTGGGCTTACCGCGGCAAAGCCCGTTAAGGGAAAGGCGTTCGCGCCACCGTGCCGGTAACCCTGGGACCACGTGAAATACGTTTTCGTGTCAGGATTGAAATCGTACGAGGTATTGACGCGAAATATATGGTCGTTGAAGTCTTCCGTATTGCTGACCGCTGCCGACCCGTTCAGAGCCCCGACATCTGAGCAATAGATGCCGCAATACGGTGATGCGGTCAAACCATTTAACGTGAATGTTTGATGAAACGCCCGCACCCCAAGAGTCAGCTGCCACGCATCCGTGAAGTGGTAACTCGACTCACCGAATAAGGCCTCATCTTGGAACTTGCGGTCTGATGAGGAGTAGTACAGCAAATTGCCAAACGGCACACGGCTGCTGAATGTGTTCCAGTAATCGAGCAGGGTACCGGGGCCATTCGGGTTCGGCGTGGTTTCTAAATAATTCTGAAAGCCTCTGCCATCGTCCATAAGATAAGCGTTCGTATGATTCCGGTTGAAAAAAGCACCGGCTACCCAACTCCACTTGCTGTCCTTGAGCTGCGACACCAAGCGAATCTCCTGCGTAACCTCATGGACGTCTCGCGTCAGCGTCGTGGTGGCCGCCACATTCGGCCATCCGGCGTACGAGCCGGCGTCTACGAAGGATTGGTATTCGCCGGTCTCATCAAATACATGCCACAACTGCGATTCCACATAGGAAGTGGAAGAGACCAAACTCGCAAAACCTAGATTGGACGTGATTTCGAAAGTAGCGAGGTTTGATTTGTTAGTCAGCGGTTCCACATACCGGCGAGCGGTTTGCCAAGGAATACCTTGAGTCGTGCTGCCGTTTGTCAGCTCGCTGTATGTGCCTCCACCTGAGTCTTCTTCCTGATTAAAATAGGTCAGCACGACTTCAGTATTGTCTGCGACGTTCCATAACGCGGACGCTCGAGCGTATCTCAGCTTGTAATAATCGTAGTCGTCTTTTCGCGTGAACGTCAGCGGGTTTTGCGTGGCGAAACCTTGGCTGTTGAGAGCAGTTAATCCGACCGCGTCGGTCACGCCGGCATCCCAGCTGTCTCCCGCAGATAGGCGAAATGCCGCGTGCTCCCCCAAGGGAAGGTTACCGACAAAATCCACCTTGTAGTTCTCGGAATTACTGTACTTGCTACGGCTCACCTCGGCATTTGTATAAAGACTCGCCTCGGTCGGATCGGGTTTGTTAAATATGAAGCGAATCGTCCCTCCCACCGAACCCGCGCCGTAAAGCGTACCTTGCGGTCCGCGCAATACCTCGACTCTCTGAATGTCGGTCAAGTTGAAATTCAGATCAACCGGTGTTTCGTTGAAATATACCGAGACCGGCGCTTGAGTCAGGTTCGCGACCAGATTATTGGCGCTGCCGGAATTGGCGCTGATTCCGCGCATAATAATCTGACTGTTGACTGCCGAAGTTCCTCCGAAATCGATCGCGGAAACGCCGGGCATGAGCCGTAGCAGCTCTTGGGCGTCATCCACACCGGCATCTTTGATAGCAGCGGCCCCGATGACGGAGATGTTATAAGGAATATCCTGAACTGATTCCGTTCTTCGGTTCGCCGTTACCTGGATTTCCTCCAATTTGTCCGAGGCGGGATCTTGCGGGTCTGAGGCGGCGAACACCGAGCTCGCACAGATCGCCGAAATCGCGATGGCAAGACGTGTGTTGGTATAGGCGGTCTCGTGCTTAGGCAATGCGCTTGGCTTGCGACTCATCACAGTTCTCCCAGATTTGGTCAATGAGGAAAGCAGCGAGTCCATTGACTTCAAGCAATGACCGCCTGCGACCGACATCAATCGACAAGTGTTTAGGGCGGTTGAAATCCGCAGTTCCCATCTTGCTCCCGTTACGACAGTGGCGCCGCGCCGTGGTGGCAACGCCAAATCGTGAACTTTGTTCGTATTGCTTGAATATATAGCAATGTTAACAACCGTTGCAAGCCGATTTCGGTTGCCGCCAACGAAGGCTTCGCGAGCCGGTGAGATGGATTGCGGTGGAACTCGATCGGAATGTCTTGTATGGTATGAACATTGTTCACGTAGAGGCTGCAAGCGAGACTATTCGTCTCGAGAGGATTATCATGGAATGAAGACCTTTACCTTCGATAAAAGCCGCTCCCTGTATGAGCGCGCGAAAAAGGTCATCCCAACGGGAATCCCGGGGGTTTCATCGCCCAAGTGGCTTAAACCAGCCGACGCTTATCCCTACTACTCGGTGCGGGGACACGGCGCGCGTTTCGTCGATGCAGATGACAATGAATTCGTGGACTACATCTGTGCCTTTGGCCCCATGATTCTCGGATATCAGCATCCGCGCGTCACCGCCGCTGTAATCGAACAGGTTCAAATAAGTACGGTGCTCACCGGTGCCCCACCTATCGTTATCGAATTGGCCGAGCGTCTGATTGATACCGTCGCGATTGCGGATTGGGCGTTTTTTTGCAAGAACGGCGCAGACGTCACAGCACTCGCTGCCGTTGTCGCTCGCAAGGCTACCGGTCGCAAAAAGATCATCTTGGTGAATGGCGGCTACCACGGAACTGCCTCATGGATGCAGCTCAAGGGCATGCCCGGCATCGTCGACGAAGACCTGGCCAACGTGCTCTATGTTGACTGGAACGATGTGGAGGGCTTTCGCAAGGTCTTGAGCGATCACAAGGGGGATATCGCTGCTTTCATGGCCGCACCGTATTGGATTCCAATCAATGGCGACGACGTGTTGCCCGCGGAAGGGTACTGGAGGACCGTCGAGACACTGTGTCGCAATGAAGGCGTTGTGTTGATCGTAGACGATGTCAGGTGCGGCTTTCGCCTCGATTTGCGCGGATCGAACGAGTACTTTGGCTTCAAACCGGATCTGATTTGCTTCAGCAAGGCGATCGCTAACGGTCACGCTCTTTCGGCGCTTGTTGGTACCGATGCGCTTAAAGATGACATTAGCGCCGTCAATGCGGTCGGGACGTTTTGGTATGAAGCATCCGCCTTCGCTGCAGGCATCGCGACATTGAAGGAGCTCGAGAAAATCGACGCTGCCAAAACGATCATTGCCATAGGAGAGAAATGGGCGAGAAGCATGCGCGCGGTTGCGAAGCGCAACGGGTTCGAACTCGCAATTACGGGTGTCCCCTCAATGCCGTCTGTACGGATAGTGGGCGACGGCGAGGATCGCGCACTGACCGCGGCGTGGTGTGGCGAATGCACGAAGCGCGGCGCCTACTTTGTATCCTTTCACAACTGGTTTCTTTCGGCCGCCCATACGGATGCGGATATTGCACTTACCGCCGAAATTGCGGACGACGCGTTCCGGGTGATTCAGAAACGGCAATAATGTCGCGTGCTGCTGTCTAAAAACTAGGCATCGGGGTGGCATCTCGCTCATACAGTAACTGGAGCGGCCCAAGAAACATGAATATCCTGGAAAATCGGGCAGCAAACGACCATAACCCGTCGCATGTGGATCTACACTATTCTTCGGTGCAGGTCAGCGCAATCATGGCGGTGGGTGTCTTGGCGATGGTGGTTGCCGGCATTCAGCCTGTTGTACTTGGTGCGCTCCAGAGTGCGGGTCGTATGAGCCTATCGCAAATGGGCATCGCGGCGACGGTGGAGTTGCTCGCCCTTGGGCTCATGTCCGCACTTGCCGAAGTCATTTTTAGCGTTCGGTATTTGCGAATCATCGCAATCGGGGCGGCCGTGGCGCTCATCGCGCTTAACGTATTGAGCACTTTAGTGAGCACCTGGGGCCTGATAACAGATCGAGCCCTGGCTGGCGTTACCGGGGGAATTCTCGTTTGGATCACGGCCGGGCTGATTACGCGCTCACGGGCGCCCGAACGGTTCTCAGCGATATTTTTAACGATTCAAACCTTGGCCCAATTGGGCGTAGCGACATTGTTACCGCTGATCGGATTGGACAACAATCCCGATTTGGGGTTGTGGGTGTTGACGGTAATCGCGGCGCTAGCCACGGTTTTTTCACTCCTGATCCCAGCCTCATATGTTCCTTTGCCCAAAGCTACGGGGACAGGAACGACGGGCTCGATGAACGGGCCAACGTTCGTCAATTTGCTTCTCATCGTCGCGCAACTGGCATTCGCCGTAGGTCTCTGGATCTATATGGAGCCGTTGGCTCAACGGTCGGGATTGTCGCGACATTTTACCTCCATCGCCATCGCAGTAGGTCTCGGCGCTCAGATTGTCGGCGGCGTAGCGGTAATGATAGTGCCAACACGCTTCAATCCAACGGCCGTGTTCGTCGTGGCTGGAGTGGTAAATTTGATTGCTCTTGTTATATTTTCCGCACATCCAAACGCGCCAATGTTTTTAGTATCTGTCTTTGTGTTTGGATTTCTTTTACTGTTTGTCATGCCTTTTCAGACGTTGGCCGTTGTGCGCACGGATCCTTCCCGGCGCGCCGCCATGCTCGTTCCATTTGCGCAGTTGCTTGGCGCAAGCCTTGGCCCCCTTGCTGCCTCGATGGTTGTTAGCGAAGCGGATATTAACGGTGTCCTGGTGCTTGGAGCCGGTTGGATCGCTCTATGGTTCGCCGGGCTGGCATGGTTAATCGTGAGTCAATCGCGCAAAAGACTGGCGACTGCCTAGCGATTACTGGCCGCGTCGCGCGCGGTATCGGTAGTGGGGGGGCAATCGTCGTTACACTCGCGTGACTAGGATTTGCCGCCGATCTTCAGTTGCTTATAGCCCTCGCATACGCCGGTTACAGCCGTCTCAACCGGAATTCGCTCGATTGCTGAAGCAGCCACGAAACCGCTTGCCGTGGTTCGCTCGTAGATGACTGATGTGCTCGCAGGATCCTGAAATGGGCCTCCATGGATCAGGCAAATGATAGACGGGTTTACGGCGCGCGCCGCATCCATTATCCGCTGGGCGTTTGCTAGTAGGGATTCGAGTTCGCCGCGGACCGAAAAACCAGTGAGACCCCCCGACGTACCGCCAACATGCGCGCACACTACATCGGCACCCGCCCGCGCCATTTCGGCTGAATCGGCCTCCGATAACACGTAGGTCATGGTAAATACATCTCGCGCACGCAATCTTCGAATCATTTCCACTTCGCGCGCCCAGCCCCAGTGCTCCTCGCGGTAGCCCGGTGCCATGGATTCTGTGTACTTGCGAGCCGCAAGCCCTCCCTTTACCAGATTTTCAGCGAGGCCCAATGTGGGAAAATTGATGACTCCGCTGAACCCTTTATTAATAAACCGATCGAGCGAGGCATCCAGATCGAGGATTTCAAAGTCGTTTGCTTCCACCCCTGCGATAATGGGGGTGTGTTTCACGACGTTAAAAAGTTCGGCGGCCATGCCTAAGGTCGTGTGATTCGATGCGGGTCCCGAAATCATTGTCGTCGGCAATCCCATCATCCGGGTTCTGCCGGTGCTATAAGCAATCAGAATGTCCGCGCCGCCTATCTCGGCGCATTTGGCAATGATGCCCGCACTGCAGCCCGCGCAAAGTAGCGATCGACCTAATTCAATTTGCGCGTTGAGCTTTTTAAGAATGGTTTGTCGTGTAAATGCTTTTGTCATAGCCGGCCTCCATTGAGCTGATAAGCGGCTGTCTGATTGCCGTATGCGCAGTCCGCAATCGTTGATTGTGTTGCCAAATTCAATGAAGCATTTCTCACAAAGCGCGGTGGAGGACGTTCAAACAAGTTCGCATATTTCGAGAGTGTGCTGATGCAAGCCTGCTCCAATTCACATTGCATTTCAACGAAAGCCATTAGCGCGAATTCACTCCAGTATCGGTTCGGGCGCTGAGGCTCCTGCATAAGCTGCATGAATTTAAGGGCACCCATTTCGCACGGGCAAGTCATTTTAATGGCCATGTTCGATATACTTACAGCGTGACTTCGCTGACATTCGGCATTGACTATAACTATCCACCCACGCGATTCGTTCGCGTCCGACCATTGGATTTGACATGAGGACTTTACGCAATGGATTGCGAGTATTGCGATTGTTGTCTGAACTGGACAAACCGATCGGGGTAACCGAGTTAGGTCGACAGCTCAAGCTCGATAAGGCCACCGCGTACCGCCTGCTCGCTACGCTTTTGGACGAGGGATTCGTCGAAAAGGATGCCGACTCAAAACGCTATACCCTCGGAATGGGTATTGTCGATATCGCCACCTCGCGGCTGCGAGATACCAGCGTTACCGCGTGTGCTCTGTCTTACATGGAAGCCTTGCGCGATCGGCTCAAGGAAACGATTGCCCTCATGGTACCGGATGGGCGCAAGATGGCGTGCGCCCTGGTATCCGAGAGCCAACAGCCCATTCGCGTCGCCTTTGATGTCGGCGAGCGCATTCCGGTCTACCGCACGGCGTCCGGCTTTGCCTGGCTCGCCACACAGCCTCGTTCGCAATGGGTCAAGCTCATAACCGCCTCTATTGGCCGCGAGGAAATGCCCGAAGGCATGACGATCGAGAAGATCCTGGCCGAGGTGCGCAAGGCCCAGTCTAATGGCTTCGCTATTTCGAAATACTATCGGCCGGAAGGCGGCGGTGTCGCCGCTCCCATTCTCGATGGCAACGGTCATTGCGTTGCCGCCCTGACTCTTGCCGCGCTGAATGAAAACCTTCTGCCGCCACGCGATAGTGAGGTGGGACGCATACTGGTGAAATCTGCCGCTCGGATCTCCAATGACCTGCGAGGTCGGCGAACGCCCGCGGTCAAGCGAATATTTTGATTCACAAGTGGTAGTTGACTTCGACGCCAAAGGTACGTGGCGTTCCATAGATCCCCTGAATAAACCCCAGCGAACTTAAGTCGAACATGTCAACGAAGTAGTGTTTGTCAGCGATGTTGCGCACGAACGCCGCCGTTTCCCAGCGCCCAAAAACGTAGGCAACTCGGCCATTTGCAAGCCAGTACGGATCCTGTTTGGTGTATTGGTCCTCCGTAGGATCAAAGTATTGCTGACTCTTGTAGTTAGCGTTCAGCTCAAGGTTTAGGGTATTTCCACCCAGTGGAATCGTGTAGTCAGCGATGGTGGAGATGGTCGAGTGCGGTGAGAGCGCAAGTTGATTGCCCACATAGGTGGGCTGACCCACGAAGCTTTCTATTCTCGTGCGCAATATGGCCGCATTAGCCGTCAAGGTGAGTTCCGGGAGGGGCTTGACGTGAAATTCAAACTCGACGCCTTCGGTGTGCACCGTAGTCGCGTTCGTCAAGATTCCGAGTGGGATATTGGTGCCATTGCCGGTTCCCGAAGAGAAAGGAATATAAACTGGAATCTGCATGTTCTTGTAGTCATTGAAAAAGGCGGCAACATTCGCAATGGCGCGCCTGTCCCAAGCAGTGGATTTCAATCCGACCTCATACGAGGTGACCTTTTCAGGTGCAATGGGCTCAAGTTGCCGTTCAACCTGGATAGGAACGTTGCTCAAGAATCCGCCGTTGAAAATACCGCCCTTGAAGCCGGTAGCGGCGCTCGCGTAGGCCATAATGGCATCGGTGATGTCGTAGTTGAGCGCTGTGCGCCATGAGAAGGCGCCATCATTCAGCGACTGGTGCGAATCGACGATCGGGGTGATGGGGCCAAAGTTGTTGATGCCGTTGCCCTGCAATTCCTGCGAGGCATCGTAGTCAAAGGACTTATGTTCCGTCGTGTAACGGGCGCCCAGGGTAAGTTTCAACGCATTAGTCAGTTTGTAATCAGCTTGACCATAAGCCGCATAAGAATCGGTGATTTGAGTGCTGTTGTCGAAATAAATGCCGGCGACGCCATTTCCCGAGCCAGGACCGAAAAAATTATCGAAGTCGAGAAGCACCATCAGCGGCTGATTCTGCTTTAAGTTCTCGTGCATGTAGAAGGCACCCGCCACCCAATCGTACTGGTTGGTCGACTGGGAGGCTCTGAACTCTTGAGTGATCTCGGTTGACACAACGCCGAAGTCAACCTCGAGCAGGCGGTTGGGAGAGGCGTCACTGTCTTCGGGATGAAGCTTGTTGTTATGCTCGACCGCGCTGATGGAGGTGAGCGTAATACCATTCAAGTTATAGTCCGCGCGCACGCTGGTACCGTAGTTACGAATGGTGAGATTTTCGGCACGGTTGAACGATCCATCGTAGAACCCGGGCGGCGTGCCGTAGCCGAACAGGTCGACGCATTGGCCGGCAAGAGTCTGACTCACGTTGCACTGCACGCCGGTGGTTGGATTGAGATCGCCGATATGCCGATACTCGGCGGGCCGATTGTCAACGTAGCCTCCGTGGGCGTTGAGCAGTACGGTTAGATTCTCAATCTTCTTGTACTCGAGCAACAGTCGGCCGGCCCCATTGTTGGCGCCATTGGACTTACCCCCCGTGTAGGCGTCGTTGATGAAACCCTGCGAGTTGTTCTTCACCACTGCGAATCTACCGTCAAGGCCATCCGTGATAGGGCCGCCAATGGCCGCTTCCAAATTGATGGTGTTGAAGGAACTGTATTCGACGTGGAAATCCTCGGTAAACGCATCGGTAGGCTTCACGGTGATAAAATTCAGAGCGCCGCCGCTGGTATTGCGGCCGTAGAGAGTACCTTGGGGACCTTTCAGAACTTCGACGCGTTCCAAGTCAAAGGTCTGAAAGCTTTGCGACGCCGATGCGCTCAAGTAGACCTCATCGACGTAGACACCATTCGGTCCGGAGTTGTTAGTCGAGTAATCGTTCAATCCCACGCCGCGGATGGTGATAATTGGCTGACTGCCCGCGCCGTCGGGGAGGGCGATATCGACATCGGGAGTTAGCGCGCTCAAGTCGGAGGACGATTTTATGCCAAATTTTTGGATCTCCTTGCCCGAGATCGCCTGGATCGATATCGGCACTTCTTGGATATTCTCGGTGTGCCTCTGAGCGGTAACCACGATCGTTTCGAGTTCCGTGGAATCGGCAACTGGCTCAGCCGACCTCGCTGCTGGCAAGGAGCTGATAATCGCGAGACTGGCCAACATAGAAGTCCGCAGCAGACGTGGAAAATTCAACATGGCATAACCTCGCAAAGTTCGAGTTGGACTAATGATTGGTCATCGCTTCAATGAAGGACTCTTCGAGCGCGTTCAGCATCAAATCAACCTCTGAGCGGCTCACATTCAAGGGTGGAGAGATCTCGATCGTACCCAGTTGGTTGCGCACAATGACGCCGCGCTTCAGACAACCCTGCTGTACGGCGCGCGGCAGCGGGTGATCGGCGGCGATCTGGGTATTGCCACCCGGAGGCACGATGAGCTCTAGCGCTCCCATTAGGCCCTTCACCCGCACGTTGCCAATCACATTGAAGCGCTGGGCGAACTTCGAGAAAGCCTGTGCAATGTAGGCACCTTGCACCGCCGCGTTTTCAACGAGATTTTCATCTTCCACGACTTTCAAGTTTGCGACGCCGGAAGCGCAGGCCAATGCATGGCCTGAGGTGGTATATCCGTGCAATAGCGGAGCCAGAGGGTGGTCGCGATGAAACGATTTCTCGACGCGCGCATTGACCGCGGTGGCACCGAGTGGCACGTAGCCGGAATTGATTCCCTTGGCGAAACACATCAGGTCCGGTTTCACATTCCACAACCGTGAACCAAACATCTTTCCGGTGCGGCCAAATCCGGTGATGACTTCATCGGCGATCAGTAATATGTTGTGGCGATCGCAAACCGCCCTGATAAGAGGCCAGTAATCATCCGGCGGTATGATCACGCCGCCCGCACCTTGGATCGGCTCCGCGATGAATGCCGCCACGGTTTCGGGAGCTTGGTGCAGAATCTCGCGATCGAGCGCCTCGGCGCACAGCGTGGCGAGCCGCTTCGGATCCTTTTCATCCCAGATGTTTCGGAATTGGAATGGCCGCTCAACCTGGAAGAATCCGGGTACGAGTGGCTCGTAGGCTCTCTGATAAAGCGGATTGCCTCCGGCCGACATGCCGCCGAAGTGAACGCCGTGATAACCCCCTTTGAGAGAAATGATCTTGCTGCGTTGAGGCTCGCCCTCGAGTTTCCAGTATTGCCGCACCAATTTAAAAGCAGTCTCGACCGCATCTGAACCTCCAGAGACGAAGAAGATCTTGGCCATGCCTTCAGGCTCGGCCAGCTGCATGACCTTTCGTGATAGCTCGATGGCGGGAATATTGGATGTGTCGGTGAAAATCTTGTAGTAAGCGATGCGATTCAGCTGTTCGACAATCGCCCGATTGACGACCGGGTGGCGGTGCCCGACGTTGACGTTCCAAAGCGATGAAACAGCGTCGAGATAGGCGTTGCCGTCGACGTCGTATATAAACGAGCCTTCCCCGCGATCAATGATCATGGGTGGCGTCGTGCTCGTGGACTCGACCACCGAGAACGGGTGCAGCATGTGCCGACCGTTATCCGCCCGAGTCAAGTCGGTTATCGAACTTGCAGCATTGGCCATAAATGTTTTCTCTGGTGTAGCCCCATCTAGTCCAGTCCTTCGAGCATCCGCGCGAAACGCAGACTCTCAAGGCATTGCCGGGACGTGTGTTACATGCTTAGGGGTAGTGTTGACAATAATGAAACACGATTGTTGTATGTGATCCATTATTGGATTAGTGTTTTCAAGACGTCAAGGGCTGGGGTCATTATCTTTTCGGGCGTCGAGGCGAACGCGACGCACCGCATTTGTATGCGCGGCGCTGCTTCAACCGAGTGATTTACGGCGAGGATGAATGACATGCCAGTTGTACTAGCCAACACCGAAATGCCTGTGTGGTCGAAACTTCGGCGCTACAGCACATATGAAGTGGCGCCAGATCAGGAGTTACGAATTCCTGCAGAGCATCCGAATGCGCGGCTGTTGACTATGAGCGGCATGTGCATCGCAAAATCGGGACGAAGGAAAACAGCTTTATGGCCGCAACAGTTTCTTGACGCGGAATTGGGTTCTGACGGCTTCTTCGTCGTAGGGACCCGCCAGCACTGCAAACTCATGCTGTTTGAAGGGACGTGGCCAGAAGGGGTAGGCGCTTGTGGCGTTTACGAAATCTTTCCTGACGCCGCCAATCCCAATAATGGCGATCCGTTCGATTATCCAAAATCGACGAATTTTGATTCGCACTATCACGATTTCGACGAGTATTGGATGATTCTCGCTGGCCGATGCGAGGTCGTCATCGGTCCTACACACTTCGATGCCGGTCCGGGTGACTGCGTCGTCCTGGGGTTAGGCCACCATCACGACATTACTAAGATCGATGGCTCAATCTTATTCGGCTTCTTCCAGACCCTCCCTGAAGGAGCCGGGCGCAGCGGCCATCTGTGGGAGCACACGCACGGAAAAGCACACCCCGATCCTGCCCGCTTGTGAACGCGAGGCCTGTCGATGCTTGGATGTGGCAGTGGCGACATTCATGGATGTGGTACGCCGAGCAGCGTAGAGTTCATCAGTTCATGAGAAAAAACGTATCGTCACGCGTCATTCTGGCAACTCGTTGATGGACGCCGGTATCAGCCACGGTTTTGGGCTCGGTCGGGTCAGCGCGGTGATGGCGGTCGGCGTGTTTGCCTTGATGATAGCTGGCATCCAGCCCGTTGTGCTCGGCGCCTTGCAGATCGCGGGCCGGATAACGGTGTCACAAATTGGCGTCGCTGCAACTTTCGAGCTGCTTGCATTGGGGCTGATGTCGGCAATCGCAGAAAGCATCTTCAGCGTTCGGTACTTGCGCAGCATCGGTATTACTGCAGGCATTTGTCTTACCGCGCTTAATCTGCTCAGCGCATTCCTGGTTGGTTGGGAATTTATTGTGATCAGGGCGGCGGCGGGCCTCGCGGCTGGAATATTGCTCTGGATCACGGCGGGTTTGATCAGCCGCTCGAGAGCGCCGGAACGGGCGGCCGCGATTTTTCTCACGACACAAACGCTGGCTCAGCTGGGCGGCGCCGCCTTACTGCCTATCATTGGGGTCGATAGCAAGCCAGATCTTGGCCTGTGGTTTCTTGCAGCGATGGCGCTTCTCGCTACCTTGTCATGTCTCGGTATTCCGCGTGCTTATGCACCCTTAGGACGGACTTCCGAGGGGAGGGGGCGCGCCAGTTTAAGCCTCGCTTCATTTGTGACCCTAGTACTCGTTGTGGCACAGGTGGCGTTCGTATTGGGCATTTGGGTCTACATGGACCCGCTGGTTCGCTTATCTGGATTGTCGCCCACGATCGGTGCTTTCGCTGTGGCGGTCGGTCTGGGTGCGCAAGTTGTGGGCGGGTTGGTGGCAATGGTGGTACCGGCGAAGGTGACTCCCCGAGCTGTCTTCCTGGCGGCGGGCCTCATTGATCTAGTGCTGTTGGTCATCTTTGCCGGGCATCCCGGAGCACCAATTTTTTTCGTCACGGTATTTGTCTTCGGATTTCTTTGGCTCTTTGTCATGCCTTACCAGACATTGATGGCAGTCAAAGTAGATCCTTCGCGTCGCACCGCAATGTTGGTTCCATTTGCTCAGCTCCTGGGGGCAAGCGTTGGGCCGTTTGTAGCCTCAATGGTGGTGAAAGAGGACGACATGTACAGAGTTCTATTGCTTGGCGGCGGATGGGTTGGAGTCTGGTTTGTGGGCCTCTTGTTATTACACATCGCGCGGCGCCGACCGTTAGGCGCTAAGGGAAACGGCGGCGTGATCTAGAATCTTTTCGGTGGCCTTTGCAAGTTTTGGACGCGCTCAGCAGCAGGGCGGCGCCTGGTGTCGGGGGCGTGGTATGGAAGGGGCGCCAGCGCTGTGCCGCCGCGGCATACGCTCATATCAACCTGATCTAAATGATAGGGGTGCCGGCTGGTACTCTAATTAAATCGCGACTCCCGCGATCTTTATATTAAGCAGCAATGACCGACATTCCTCTTTACGCAGGCGCGGGATTTTTGGTCGGCACATTGGTCTGTCTCACCGGCGTCGGCGGCGGATCGATGATGACGCCGATATTGATGCTGCTCTTTGGGCAATCACCCTCGGTTGCGGTGGGGACTGATCTTTTGTTCTCTGCCACCACCAAGCTTGTGGCAACTGCTTCATTTGGATTCAGCCGGCGTGTGGACTGGCCGATCGTCGGACGACTCTTGCTCGGTAGTGTTCCAGGATCCGCGGCGGTGGTCATTGGACTCTGGCTCGCCCGCCGCACGCCGAGCGCCGCCGATGCGATCACCCTGCACGCGCTCGCCATCATTCTCCTGGTTACCGCTGTAGCACTCATTTTTCAGACGCAACTCCAGCGTGTGGGTCTTAAGCTCACGGCACGCGCGCTCGTACAGGTGGAGCGTCACAAACCCCTGCTCACCGGGCTTGCCGGGTTGACGCTGGGTGTCGCGGTCACCTTGACTTCAGTGGGCGCAGGCGCGCTGGGCGTGGTGATGCTGGTTGCGCTCTACCCCTTAAGGCTCACCGCAGATCGACTTGTTGCGACGGATATCGCTCATGCACTGCCGGTCACTCTAATCGCCTGCTTCGGGCATGCGTTGTTGGGCCACGTAAACTTCAATGTGTTGGCCGCCCTTCTCCTTGGGTCGATTCCAGGCGTATTAATCGCCTCGCGCATCGGCATCCGACTACCCGCCCGAATCACCCGCGTACTCATCGCGGTCATGTTAGGCACCGTCAGTGAACGCTTGCTCTTTGCTTAAGGGAGACAGGATCGGCGTTTATTCGTGCAGGCCGCACTCCCGCTTTAAGCCAAAGAAACGTAGTTCGTCCGGGCTTTGCACTTCGGCGAGCGAACGGGTTGTGTGCCAATCGCCGATCGACACATAGCCTTGGCTGCACAAGGGGTGGTAGGGTAAGCGGTGTTTTTCCAGATAACGACCGATGTCGCGGTCGCTCCAGTCAAAAAGCGGATGGACTTTGTAGCGGCCGCGCTTAAATTCGATTGGAAAAATGTGTGAACGCGTCTTGGCCTGCGTGCGACGCAGCCCGGCAAACCAAGTCGTTGCGTGGAGCTCATTGAGCGCGCGGTCCAAAGGTTCCTGCTTGTTGATGCGATTGTAGCGCTCGATTCCTAAGAGGCCTTGGTCCCACAATTTTCCGAATCTGGTCTCTTGCCAAGCTGCAGAAGACTCGGCGCGAAACACTTTGAGATTGAGTTTGAGCCTATCGGTCAACTCATCGATGAAGCTATAGGTCTCAGGGAAAAGATACCCCGTGTCGAGCAACACGACCGGCACGCGCGGCATGACCGTGTTCACGAGATGCAACATGACCGCCGACTGGGCCCCGAAGCTCGAGGTCATCACGTGCTCGCCAGGAAGAAGCTCAAGGGCGCGCTCGACCCGCTGAGCCGCTGATAGGGGCTCGATTGCACCATTGAGTTCAGCGAGTTCCGGTGCAATCTCGGGGGCCAACTCGTTCGACCATAATCTCGAGAGCTGTGCTTTGATGTTCATCCTCAAGCCATTGTTACGGCGCTCTCACAAGACGCCTCGATATCCGCCGATTTTATCGGTCATTCACACGCGCGCTTAGCTCAAAATTGTATTAGGCCATAACCACGTGCTATCGGTTGCAACGACTATGGTTATGTAATTCGGGCATTGGACGGCTAAACCGGAATTTATAAGTATCCCTGCCTCATTGACGTGGTTTATCAATTAATACAAATGCGAAAGGAAAATCATGCGGTATACATGGGTCTTGTTGTTGAGCGCCCTCGCGGTTGCGATTCCTGCACGCGCGCAGCAGAAGACCGGTCCGGGCATCACCGGGGATGACAGCCTGACATGGCATGGCATTACGCTCTACGGCGTCATCGATGTCGGCGTCCAATATGACACGCACAGTGCGCCGTTCACCCCTTATCGTCCGGCCGCCAGCGGTAACATCGTGCGACAGAATGACCATCAGTCGGTGATCGGTCTCACCCCCAGCAACATGGGACAGTCGAGAGTCGGCCTGCGGGGCATCGAGCCGCTAAACGACGAATTGTCGGCCGTATTCCAGATCGAGACATTCTTCAATCCGCAGTCCGGAGAAATCGCCGATTCGCTCAAGTCGCTGGCTGTGAACAACGGCCGGGCCCTCACCGCCCAGAATATCGGTGTCGATGGGAGCTCGGCGGGTCAGGCCTTCCAGACCGCCTATGTGGGCTTAAAATCGGTGCGGTTCGGTACCCTCACCTTCGGTCGCCAGGTAACCTTGCTCTCGGAAGGCACTATCAAGTACGACCCGAATTACAATGCCACGGCATTCGGCCTGCTGGGTGCATCAAATACCTATTCCGGTGGCGGCAGCAGCGAGGACAACCGGCTCGACTCGACCGCGAAATACTTTTTGAGCTTCAGCGATCTCATTCACGTCGCCGCCCTGTACAAGTTCAACGGCTCCAATGGGTCGGCCAACACCGCCATCCAGGCCGACATCGGCGCCGAATACGCCGGGGCATCGCTCGACGCCTACTATTCAAAGATCAACAGCGCCATCACTGCGAGCGCCTTGACCGCAGCTCAGGTCGCCGCGCTTCCGGCGCTGGGATATTCCGCCTCGAATTCTCTGGCGGCGACCATATCCGACAACACGACCTATTCGGTCATGGGCCTGTACAAGTTCGATCCGTTCAAGCTCTTTGCCGGCTATATGCATATCGAATATACCAATCCGCACACGCCGCTCAGTGCGGGATTTAACGACATCGGCGATTATGTGCTGGCCTTCGTCACGAATAACGCATTCAACAATTCCAAGACGGTGCAAGTGTATTGGACCGGTGTTCGCTACACGGTCATTGCGAATCTCGAGCTGACCGCGGCTTACTACAGCTATCGTCAGAATGCCTACGGCACCGGCACCCAGGCGGGTTGCACAACCATCGCGCACAGCGTTTGCAGCGGCAGCCTGGACGCTTACTCCATCGACGCCGACTACCACTTCAACAAACACTTCGACGCTTATCTGGGGGCCATGTACAGCGGCGTGCACGACGGCGTGGCGAGCGGCTACATCTACACGACCAACATCAACCCCACCGTCGGGGTGCGGTACAAGTTTTGAAATGGCGCGGGGGTCCAGATCGCGCGAAGAGGGAAGCATCGGGGCACCCCGGAGCAAAGTGCACGGAGCACCGCACGAGGAAAAGGGATTCGATGTGCCTGCTGAGTGAATTCCCCTATGGACACAATGCAATGCTGACGAGAGCACGGCTCGGTGCACCAACTCGCGAGTGATTTATTCAAGTGGGGGGTTGGTTCTTTCCGAACGGACAAGAGTCCCAAGAAATCCAGCGAATGGTCTGATGTCGTGATCCACGCTCGCGGACTCGAGAGCGGCCATATACTCAGCGCGCCGCTCGACGGGAACGATCGTCCAGCGATAACCGGCGGCCGCCATCATGGCATTCATCAGAAAACGTCCCATGCGCCCATTTCCATCCATGTAGGGGTGGATGTAAACGAAGACGAGCGCGAAGATCATCAGGGTGCTCGGCAAAGTAGCTCGGAGCGCAACCAATGAGCGCGGCGGGCAGGCTGATGACCCGGAGGCCATTCTTAACCTCGATATCATCGGCGAGCGGAAGCTCTAGCCGGACGTCGAATACGGACGTGCCAAAGAGGAGCTGGGTCGGCTTGTTGCCGCCCTTGGGCGTCCGGACCAGCAACTGCTTGGGAACCGTCCAGTCGCCTATATGAAGGCTGAGCGACTGCTCCGGACTCAAGCACCAGTCATCGCCAAAGCGATCGCTAAGGTAGTCGGCGCAGAACGCCCGGAAGGACGCATACCAGCCGGTGCTTTCGCCTTCTAGTTCGTCCGGGCGAGCGGGCGTGTACCAGCCCTTCATGACCTCTCGAAGGAATCCGGCTTTGAGAAGGCGCTCCCGGTGAGTACGGGAGAGGTGACCCGTGTCAATTGAGCGCTAGGCTATAATGTCTTCAGCTACTTATGCGCCCCTCCACGGCGCCTAGCCCGCGCTTGGACGGGTCTTAGCGGCGACGTGTACTTTCCATTCTGTGTACATAGTGTGTGCATATTTGAGGATTTGGTTGGTGTCTGAAACAGAAATATCTAATGAAATCAAGCGTCGAAGGACGTTTGCCATTATCTCCCACCCCGACGCGGGCAAGACCACGCTCACCGAAAAGCTGCTGCTGTTCGGGGGTGCCATTCAGATGGCCGGCACCGTCAAAGGCCGCAAGGCCACGCGTCATGCCACCTCCGACTGGATGCGACTGGAACAGCAGCGCGGCATCTCGGTAACCTCTTCGGTGATGCAGTTTCCGTTCGATGATTGCATCGTCAATTTGTTGGACACGCCCGGTCACGAGGATTTCTCCGAGGACACGTATCGAACGCTGACGGCGGTGGACTCGGCCTTGATGGTCATCGACTGCGCCAAGGGCGTCGAGGAGCGCACCATCAAGCTCATGGACGTGTGCCGCCTGCGCGACACGCCCATCATGACTTTCGTCAACAAGTTGGACCGCGACGGCCGCGCGCCCATCGAACTCTTGGATGAAATCGAAAGCGTCTTGAAAATCCAGTGCGCGCCGATTACCTGGCCGATCGGCATGGGGCGCGATCTGCTCGGCGTTTATCACTTGATCGAAGACGCGATTTACGTCTATGTGCCGGTCGAAAAGGGGCGGGTCGGAACCCATGAGACCATCGTCGGTATCACGAGCGACGAGGCGCGGGAATTTATCGGCGACCGGTACGAAAAATTCCTCGAGGAAGTGGAACTGGTGCGGGGCGCGAGTCCGCAATTCGATTTGCAGCGCTACCTGGCGGCGAAGCAGACTCCGGTGTTCTTCGGCTCGGCGGTCAACAATTTCGGCGTCAGAGAGCTGCTCTCGTCATTTGTTGCGCACTCCCCGGCGCCGCTGCCGCGCCCGACCCTGCAGCGCATCGTCAACGCCGATGAACCCAAGCTCACCGGTTTTGTGTTCAAGATCCAGGCCAATATGGACCCGGGACACCGCGATAGGATCGCCTTCATGCGGCTTTGTTCCGGGCGTTATGTGCGCGGCATGCGATTGCATCATGTGCGGCTCGACAAGGATGTCCGCATCGCGGACGCGCTGACCTTTCTCGCCGCCGACCGCAGCCAGGCCGAGGAGGCCTACGCGGGCGACATCATCGGCCTGCACAATCACGGCACCATCAACATCGGCGACACCTTCAGCGAAGGTGAGCACCTCACCTTTACCGGCGTACCGAACTTCGCGCCGGAAATATTCAGACGGGCCGTGCTCAAGGATCCGCTGCGCATGAAGGCGCTGCAGAAGGGTCTATCGCAGCTGTGCGAGGAGGGCGCGACGCAGCTGTTCAAGCCGCTGCGCAACAATGACTTGATTCTCGGTGCCATCGGCCAGCTGCAATTCGAAGTCGTCGCATTTCGCCTGCAGGACGAATACGGCGTGCTGTGCGTGTTCGAAGCGATCAATGTGGCCGTGGCACGTTGGGTGAGTATTCAGGACGAGAAACGCTTGGCAGAATTTAGGACCAAGGCCCACGACAACCTCGCCATTGATCACGCCGGAGAACTGGTGTATCTGGCGCCGACCCGCGTGAATCTCGGATTGACCGAAGAGCGCTGGCCGGACATAAAATTCCTCAAGACGCGCGAGAACCTCGCAGCCTGAGGGACCTCGCCGCCTGAAGAGCCGCTTAGCCCGAGGAGAGCCGTTGCCTGGCGCCGGTTATTTTGGATGATGCTTAGGTCTGAAGGCGCGCACCGCCGCCTGGAACTGGCCCAAGGTGATGCGCGCCGACGGTGCCGCGTAGCGCAGCGAAGAATAGTGGCGGCACAGCGCCGTCACCTTGTTTGCAAGGTCAGGGCGCTGCGCGGCAACCCGCAGGGCATAGTCTTCCGCACCCTCATACATTCTTCGCGGCAGTCCGGCCGCGGCGAGCTTCGCGCACAACCGTGCATAAGTGCGGGCGGTAACATCCTTTGATTGCGGGGCCAGTTCGCGGCGAACCTGCCAGGTCAGCCAGCTTAGGACCAACGCCATGCCCACAGCCAGCAGCAGCACGAGCTTTTGGCCGTCCGGCTCCGGGATATGGAGCATCTCGAGCAATTTTCGCTGCGAGTCCTGATCGAAATCCAAGATGCGCTCGCGCCACAGTTCGCGCAGCAGATCGAGGCGCAGCCGCGCGCCGGCGAACCAGGCGGTCCTGCTCTGCCAACGGCTGACCAGCGGGTCGTCCGCGCTCACGGTGTCTGCCAGACCGCGCTCCACGCGTTCGGGAGCGATCGCGGCGGTGGGATCGACGCGCGTCCAGCCATGTCCCTCGATGAAGACTTCGGTCCATGCATGCGCGTCGCTTTGCCTCAAGATCCAATAGTCGCCATAAGGGTTGAGCGTTCCGCCCTGATAGCCCGTTACCACGCGCGCCGGAATGCCGGCGGCGCGCATCAAGGCGGCAAAGGCCGACGCGTAGTGGCCGCAGAATCCACGTTTAGTGTCGAATAGGAACTCATCCACGGAGTTATCGGACAGCTTGGGCGGCGTGAGGGTGTAAAAGAACGGCTGCTGCCTAAACATACTCAGCACCGCGCCGACCAATTCCATATCGTCGGCGTGTTCGCTGCGCAATTGCTGCGCCAGCTGCTGCGTGCGCGGATTTCGATCCCGCGGCTGCTGCAAATCGCGAAAACGCGCATTCTTGCTCAAGGGTTCCAAAGATTGCACACGGGTATACGACGTGCCCGTGACATCGACCGGCCGCGATAGCGGTTCAGGCTGCATCAAGGTGTAGTCATTGCTGAGCCCTGCGCGCGGTAGATTCCAGACGGCGGGCCAATCGAGCATGAAAATCCAGCGATGTTGATGCGGCTCCATCATCACGGTGTAGCGATAGGCGACCCCAAGCGGCTGTAGCGGCGGTGCGCCGCCGAAGCCGCCGCCCGACCGCGTCCACGTGTGGCCATCGAAGCGGTCCAGTACCGGCCCGCGCCAGTAACGCTCTGGGGCAGGCGGTGCGGCGGAGTCAAAACGCACGCGGAATGCGACCTCATCCGACAAGGCCAATTGGGTGATGTCTCCCGGACTCATCGAATCGCTCAAACCCGAGGCGGCGGTTTGCGAGTCGTTGGGAAGGTGCCAAAGCGGCGCTGCGAATCGCGGGAACAGCAGCCAGAAGATCAACGCCAGAGGCACCGCCTGCGCCAGGACGCGGCCGCCATAGCGGAAGCTGCGCCGCCAACCCGGAGCCGGTCCGCTGCTGGTGGCCCGCAGCAGCGTCGCGGTGGTAAGCCAACAGACGCCGATCAAATAGGCCAGCAGCCAAAAGGAGTCGCCTTCCAACAGCGCGGCCGCGCTCACGAAGTAGACGATCAGCGTGATGATGTAGATATCGCGCTGCGTCTTTGTCTCCAGCAATTTCAGTCCCGCGGCAACGCTGAGCAATGCCGTGCCCGCAACCAGGCCGTTGAAAGTGTGGAAGCGCAGAAACAACAGCGGGACGGCCAGGGCGGCAACCGTGAGCAGCACACTGCGCGGCGGCGCGCCGCGACCGCTGCGCGCCAGTCCTAACCGAACCAGGCCGCAGGCAACGACGATGACGGGCACCCATAAGGGCAGCGTGGTGACATGCGCCAGCAGCGCCAAGCCTAGGCAGCCTGAAATACCCAGCAGTTGTTCGTAGGAGACGCGCTCGGTGATCACGGAGGCATGCTCAGCCAGGCTCCTGGGCTTCACCGGCGCCGAAGGCAGCGAGCGCTCTTAGGCATGCGAATCGGTGCGCGGCGCCCCCTGATGGCGCGATTTCTTTGCCGGGAATGCGCAGACCATAGGGCCTCTGCGCCGCATCGCTTTCCAGCACCCACAGGCAGAGCTGCGAGAGACGCGCCTCCAAGTCCACGCCCTCGAGCGAGGACCACTCCAACCACTCAGGCTGTGCCGCCAAACTCGAATAGCTGCGCACCGCGGCCTCGCCGCCGCGCGCCAACACCTTCCACGCCATGTGCTTCAACGGCACACCCGGCTCGTAAGCGCGCAACCCGGAGAAGTCTTCATCGCCGCGCGCCTCTGAGTGGGTACCGTTGCCCTTAGCCCCCGCCGACGGCAGGGTTCGAGTTCCGGCCGGCGCGGGCGCAACGTAAATGGTGATCGAGCCCTGAACGTAGGTCCAAGAATAAAACCAGCCGAAGGGATAGCGGGTGCGCAGCTCGAACTGCTGCACGCGCGTCACGCCGCGCTGCGCCACGGGAGCGATCACCTCGACACACTCGCTTTCTCCTGCCGGAACGCTGCCCATCCCGGCGGCGCTCAGGCAGCGCACCTCGATGTCGCGGCGATCCACATTGGAGCCGTTGCGCAACTCGAACTCGAACATGGCTTCACGCCCGGCGAATGCATCGACCTCCGTGGTGACATCCACCGACAGGCGCAGCAGGTTGCGATTGCAATGATGCATGGCTACCAGCGCCATGCTGGACATCAAGAACGCAAACGCTATGGCGAGATTGCTGTTGTAGTTGAGGCCAGCGATCAACATCGCGGCGAGAATCGCCGCGAGCATGATGCCGAAGCGTGTGGGCAGAATATAAATCCGGCGCCGGCTGATGCTGATCGGCAAGGTGTCGCGGCCGTGGCGGCGGATGACGCGGGCCCGCAATTTCTTGATCGCAGCCTGGCGCAGCGTGGTCAATTGAACCCTCGGGACTTAAGGAACCGGCACGGCCTCGAGCAGCCGTGTCACCGCGACCGCATCGCTGCTGCGCTGGCGGACGCGATGCTCCACCACGGCTGGGAATATCGCCTGTACGTGTTCAGGAATGACCGCGCTGCGTCCGCAAATCAAGGCCCAGGCGCGCGCGGCGCGCAGCAAGCCGATGGCTGCTCGCGGGGACAGGCCGGCATTCAAGCCCGGTGCGCGCCGCGTATGCGCCACCAGCGCCTGAACGTAATCGAGCAACGCGGGCGCCACATGGATGTCGAGAACGGCCTGCTGCAGTTCGAGAAGATTGTCGGCAGTCGTGATGGTCTGCAGCGTTTTCACCAGATCCCGCCGATCGATGCCGCTCAACAATTCGCGCTCCGCGGCAGCGGCGGGGTAGCCCAGGTGCACGCGCATTAAAAATCGATCCAACTGCGATTCAGGCAGCGGGAAGGTGCCCACTTGATCCTGCGGATTTTGCGTGGCAATGACAAAGAACGGTTCGGGCAATGCCATCGACTGACCGTCAAGCGTCACTTGGTGTTCTTCCATCGCTTCCAGCAATGCGCTTTGCGCCTTGGGCGAGGCGCGGTTGATTTCATCGGCGAGCACCAGTTGCGCAAAGATCGGCCCGCGCTGGAAACGGAATTTGCCGGTCTCACGGTCGAAGATCGACACGCCCAGCACGTCGGCGGGCAGAAGGTCGCTGGTGAACTGTACCCGCTGGAAGGACAACCCCAGGGTCTTCGCGATGCCATGCGCGAGGGTGGTTTTGCCCACTCCGGGGATATCCTCGATAAGCAGGTGGCCGCGCGCCAACAGGCATGCCAGGCACAGCCGGATCTGCGCATCCTTCCCCAGGATTACCCGGTTGAGCTGGGCAAGGATCGCTTCGATCTGCGCGTGCAGCGGGTTCATTGGTTTCTTAGCTGGGTCACCCGCGCAGTTTGGGCTGTTAACTGGCCGATTTCCGTGCGCAATTCCTCAAGCCGCTGCTGGTCTTTGGCCACGATTTCGGGCGGAGCATTGGCGGCAAACTGACTGTTGCCCAACTTGGCCTCCAATTTGCTCAAGTCGATTTCGGCTTTTCGCAGCCGTTTTCCTAAGCGCTCGAGTTCGGCCGTGGGATCGATCAAGCCCTTCATCGGCACCAATATTTCCAGGCTTCCCAGCAAGGCGACCGCGGAAATCGGCGCCGCCTCGCCGGTTGCCAAGAGGCGCGGCAGCTCGATGCCGGCAAGCCGCATCAAGTAGTGCATATTGCGTCCGAGATACTCCATATCCCGCGCACCCGCATTTTGCAGCAGCACTTCCAGCTTGCGGCTGAGGGCAATATCCATTTCGCCTTTGATCTGGCGCACGCCGAGAATGAAGTCCATGACCCAACGCATTTCCGCCTCTGCGTGGCGGTCGGCGGGTAGGCTTGCAGCCGTTGGGAATTCCGCGCGCATGATGGTGTCGCCCTTGACTCCGGCGCTGACGCGCACTCGTTGCCATATCTCTTCTGAGATAAAGGGTGCGAGCGGATGCATGGCCCGCAACAAGGTTTCGAGCGTCGTGACTAACGTAAAGCGCGTGCCGCGTTTCGCTGCCGCCGAGGCCGAATCCGATTGCAACACGGCTTTCGACAGTTCCACATACCAATCGCAGAATTCATGCCAGGTAAATTCGTACAGCGCATTGGCGACATTGTCGAGCCGATAATCGGCGAATCCGGCTTCGATGCGCGCCAGCGTCGCCGCCAGCCGCGCGCGGATCCAGCGGTCGGCAAGGCTGTACTCGGCTCCTTCTGAATTGAGATCATTGCCCTCGACGTTCATCAGCACGTAACGCGCTGCATTCCATAGCTTGTTGCAAAAGTTTCGATACTCTTCGACTTTGGCCATGTCGAAGCGCAGGTCGCGGCTTTGCGTGGCGAGCCGCGCAAAACACAGGCGCAGAGCATCGGTTCCGTAGGCTGCGATGCCTTCGGGGAATTGCTTGCGCGTCGCCTTTTCGATGCCCGATTTCATTTGCGGCTGCATCAGGCCCGTGGTGCGCTTCTCGAGCAGCTTTCCTAAGGTAATGCCGTCCACGATGTCGAGCGGGTCGATGACGTTGCCCTTGGACTTGGACATCTTCTGGCCGTCTTGATCCCGAATCAGTCCATGCATGTATACGGTGCGGAATGGGACATCGCCGGTGAATTTAAGGCCCATCATGATCATGCGGGCCACCCAGAAAAAAATGATGTCGAATCCCGTCACCAACACGGCAGTCGGGTAGTAAGTTTGCAAGGCGTGGGTTTTTTCCGGCCAGCCCTGGGTCGAGAAGGGCCACAGCGCCGAGGAGAACCAGGTGTCGAGCACATCGTCATCCTGCCGCAGCGGTACTGACGGATCGATGCCGTGCGCGCTGCGCGCTTCCGCTTCGCTGCGCGCCACATACCAGCGGCCGTCCGGGTCGTACCAGGCCGGAATTCGATGGCCCCACCACAGTTGCCGGCTGATGCACCAGTCTCTGATCTTGTGCATCCATTCGTAGTAGACGCCGGTCCAGGTTTCGGGCACGAAGCGCACCCGGCCTTCTTCGACCGCGCGAAGCGCGGGTGCCGCCAATGGCTTGATGTCGACGAACCACTGATCCGTCAGCAGCGGCTCGAGAATGGCGTTGCTGCGATCGCCGCGCGGCACGGTGAGCTTGTGCGGCTCGATGCGCTCGATGAGGCCCATCGCATCCAGATCGGCGATGATCTTCTTGCGGGCTTCAAAGCGTTCAAGACCCCGGTAGGCGCGCGGAACGCTGTCATTCAGCGTCGCATCCAGGGTCATGATGTTGATCAAGGGCAGATCATGCCGCTGGCCGACCTCGTAGTCGTTGAAATCATGAGCCGGCGTGATTTTGACGCAGCCGCTGCCGAACGTCGGGTCCACATAGGAATCGCCGATGATGGGCAATTCCCGATCCGCCAGCGGCAGCCGCACTTTGCGCCCGATCAAGTGCCGATAGCGTTCATCGTCCGGGTGCACCGCGACGGACGCATCGCCCATCATGGTCTCGGGCCGCGTCGTCGCGACCACCAGATATCCGGGTCCTTCGTTTAAGGGGTAACGTAAATGCCAGAGGCTGCCCGATTCTTCCTCCGCAACCACTTCCAAGTCGGAGAGGGCGGTCTTGAGCACCGGATCCCAATTCACCAGGCGCTTGCCGCGATAGATCAGGCCTTCCTGGTACAGGCGCACGAATACTTCGGTGACGGCTTGCGACAGAGCGGGATCCAGGGTGAACACATCGCGGTGCCAATCGACCGAAGCGCCCAACCGGCGCATTTGCTTGGCGATCATGCCGCCGGACGTTTCCTTCCACAGCCAGACGCGCTCGATGAATGCCTCGCGTCCTAGATCCACACGGCTTTGGCCTGCGGCATTCAGCTGGCGCTCGACTACCATCTGCGTCGCGATGCCTGCATGATCGGTCCCAGGCTGCCATAGCGTGTCGAAGCCGCGCATGCGATGAAAACGGATGAGCGCATCCATGATGGTGTCTTGAAACGCGTGTCCCATGTGCAGGGTACCGGTGACATTCGGCGGGGGTATGACGATCGAATAAGGCGTCCCTAAGCCGCTGGGCGCGAAATATCCGCTGGCTTCCCAATGCGCGTAGAGGCGCGATTCGATGTCCGCAGGCGAGTAGGCCTTATCCATGCGAGGTGTCAAACATCGGCAGCTTCGTCAATCTGATGCGTTTCCAGTGTGAGTTTGAGGTCGCGATACGCCTTGAAGCGTTCGCGGCCCAAGCGTTTGCGCTCCTCATCGGCGTCAATGATTTCAGCGATACGCGTGTAGCTCTGCAGCTGCGCGGGAAGCCGCTGAGCCAAATTGACCAGCAAGTCCGCCGCCGGCAGGGGACTCGATTCCAAAGTCAGGTGTACCGCCGTCGCGGGGTCCACCGACTGTTCATCGAGACAAACCTTGTGCGGTATGAAGGAGCGCTCGTTGAAGGTCCACAGCAGTTCGTCCAACGCCTGGGCGTCGGCCAGCGTGTCGTTGACGATGACGATTTTCAAGTCCCGCAGATAGGCTTTTTCAGTCAGGCGGCAGGCGAAGGCCCAACGCTGTCTGGCCGCGGCGCTTTTCAGGACATAGAAATCCA
>Ga0182030_10005470_pt1 | contig 26963 bp, 23 predicted proteins | sample 812S3MmetaG_FD_121299 | JGI IMG/M metagenome (GOLD analysis project Ga0182030, IMG submission 121299) | Permafrost microbial communities from Stordalen Mire, Sweden - 812S3M metaG (Illumina Assembly) | ecosystem: Environmental > Terrestrial > Soil > Wetlands > Permafrost | place: Sweden...
AATCCCGGCGCGATTCAAATTAGAGACAGGCTGCGCTACGGACGGGTTGCGCTCGGCCGGGAGCCGCCGCGAACGAGGTCGAGGATTCCGTCAGAATCGTCGGGACCGGGCAAGCCGGCCCAACCGCTTGCCGACCCGCCGAGCGGAGCCGCCACAACCGCGACGCCCCACGCGCAGCTTCGAGGCGGGCCGATTCAACGGGAACCCGCCTCGGCGGGCATCGTGACCTAGGCTTGCGGATGCGTAATGTCTTTCACCGAAGCCATCAGTTCGTCGTCGTCGAACACCCGCTTCCAGTCGGGCTGGAACAGCTTGGCCTTCGCCTTTTCGATCGCCCGCTTGGCGCCGTCCGAGAACACGCCTTCCTTGAACAGGTTGAACAGGATGGCGATCTCGATCTGCATGTGCCCGAGCATGAAATCGCGCGCCGCCTCGGGCGGCGCGCCGCGCCGCACCGCCTCGTCCAGCGCCTCGCGCATGAACGCTACGCAGGTGGCGCCGACGGTTTCCGACAGCGCCGGCTCCAGAACGGCCATCGCCTTGATCGAGCAGCGATGCGAGCGCATCACCGGCGCGTACATCGCCCGCGCAATGGCCTCGCCAAGCGCATAATGCTCCTCTGGCCCCTGCATCAACCCGCAGACGATGTTCTGCTTCGCGCTGATCCCGCCGAAGAAGTCCTCCTTGGCCGCCTGCGTCACCTCGTCATTGAACAGCGGCGGATGGCAGGGGTGGGTGATGAAGTAACTCAAGTCCCGACGCTGGGGCAGTTCGCCGGCGTAGGGCGCCGCTGCGTCCAGAATCATCACCAGCGTTCCCGCGGCCAGGCGCGGCGCGATCTCGCGCGCAACCTCGCCAATGCGTGTGTCGGGAAGAGCAAGGATCACCACGTCCGCGCCGCTGACCGCCTCTTGCCAGGGCAGCACGTGGGCAATGCCGCGCTGGGCCAGCAGGGCCTGACCCTTGTCGCTGATCTCGACGTGCCGCATCGTATAGCCGGTGCGGCTGAGATTGGCGGCAAGACGCAAGCCCATCTTGCCGCCCGCGCCCATCAACGCAATCGTTGTCATGTCGTTCTTCCTTCCTTACTGCGAACTTCCGTCGTCAAGCGGGGATCCAGCGGCGCAGCGCGCGCACGCTGGCCTCGGCCCATTCGGCCTCCTTGCGGATCGACTCCGCTCGCGTGGCCTCCTGTAGCGGCCACAGCTCGATGATCGCGTTGCAGTCGCGCCCGAACGCCGCGAGCCGGCCAAGCAGCCACGGAATGTTCAGCATTCCGGCGCCGGCCGGCCGGCCCTCAATGCGGAAGCCGAACATCGAGGGATAGCGGACCACGGCGAAGTCTTTCAGATGCAGGTTGACGGCGTATGGGCCGAGCGTCTCCACCACCACCTCGGGCCCTTCCAGCGCGCCAAAGGAATTGACCGTATCGAGGCAGATCCCGGCGTGGGCCGGGAATTGGGCGACGATGCGGGCGAGCGCGACGGATTTCAGCCGGTCATGGTTCTCGATGGCGATGACGACGCCGGCCGCCCGGCAATCCTCGCCGACTGCGGCCAGCCGCTCGACGATCTCGGCCTCCGACGGCTCGTCGCTCCCCTTGTCGGTGACGATGCGCAGAATGGGAGAGCCGACCTGACGCGCGAGCGCGATGAAGCGACGCAGATGGTCGGGCGCGCTGCCGCGCGCGCCCAACTCGATCGCGACGCCGGACTGCCGCGCGCGCCGGGCGATCTCCGCGACGCTCGCCGGCGCGTAGGTGGACTCCGGCAGGTTGTCGGCTATCTGCAGAACGCCGACGCCCATGCGCACGGCTTGGTCGATCAGGCCCGTCGCCGTTATCGCGTCCGCCGGCCGATCATCCCCAGCGCCGACCGCCCAGCCGTAAGTGTAGGAACTAATCCCGAGGCGCATGCCGATTTCCCTTTCAACGACTCCGCCCGCGATGCGTTCGGTTGGCCGCCGGAGTCGACCGGACGCGCCGCGCGCCCGAGTCCGCCGCGAGCGACATCACGCCGACGACCAAGATCGCCCAAATCAACATGGTGCATATTATATCATTATACCAGTAGTTCAAATCGGATTCGTCCCGGCGTCGGCGGCGGGGCGCAGAAGCGGGAGTCGGCCTGCGAAAGGCCGGAATCACTGTCGATCGGTTCGCAAGTCGGCGCCGATCGGCGTCAGCGGCGCGGCGCGATGCGTTGCTGGGCAAGCCGCGAAGCCGGAACGCCAATCTCGCGGGCGCCAGTTCAAGCCAGCCGCCGTCGCACGCGCCGATAAGCGCGCGCATCGGCTTCGTTCTGACGCAGCACGGCGGGGTTGACGACGACCGAGCTGTTACGGCTTGGACTTGCGAAGCGTCAGGAAGCAAGGGAAACCGCCGCGCGGCAATCGCGATCCAGGGCGACGACAAGACGATGCGAACCCACGCAATGGACTGGGTCTCGGTCCTGCGCCGCCGCCCGATTTGCAGGCCGGACACGGCTGAGCGACGTGGCGTACGCGGAAGTCCGACCCGACAAGACGCTAGAACGTCTTCGCGCCATTGACCGGCAATCGGACGCCGTAGAGGCTCGTGGTTCCACAAATATAGAGATAGTTTCGCTTTTCGCCGCCGAAGCAGACGTTCCCCACGACCTCGGCAATGCGAATCTTGCCCAACAGCGCGCCGTCCGAGTGATAGCAATGCACGCCGTCGCCAGCGCTCGTCCAGATTCGGCCGTCGAGGTCGACCCGCAATCCGTCGAAAATGCCGACTGAGCACACCGCGAATACGCCGCGCTCCTTCAGCTCGCCGGACTCGCCGACCCTGAAGCTGCGGATGTGGGCGGGGCCGTCGGGACGGTGGGTGCGCCCAGAGTCGACGACGTAAAGAATTTGCTCGTCCGGTGAGAAGGCGATGCCGTTGGGCTGAATGAAGTCGTCGGCGACGACGGTCAATGCCTTGCCGGCCGGGTCGATCCGAAAGACGAAATTTCCGGCCTGTTCGCTTTGCCCGCGATGGCCCTCGTAGTCCGAATCGATTCCATAAGTGGGGTCGGTGAACCAGATGCCGCCGTCCGATTTCACGACGACGTCGTTGGGGCTGTTGAGACGGCCGCCCCGGTAGCTGTCGGCGAGAGTCGACACGGCGCCGTCGAATTCCGTGCGGGAAACGCGGCGCCTCCCCTGTTCGCAGGTGACGAGCCGTCCCGCTCGATCCACGGTGTTGCCGTTCGCGTACCCCGCCGGTCGGCGAAACACCGAAACCGCGCCGCTGCATTCGTCCAATCGCAGCATTCGGTCGTTTGGGATATCGGACCAGACGAGCGAACGCGCCGCAGGAAAATACGCGGGCCCCTCCGCCCACCTGCAACCTGTGTAGAGTTTCTCGATCTCCGCCGCCGCCACAAACAGCCTACGGAAGCGATCGTCGAAGACCTCAAAACAATCAGCAGGCATCGACAATTCTCCGGTTGTTGTTCTTGAGCCCGGCGCGTCGACCCGCTTCGACGTCCAACCTTCACCGGGTCAAGAGAGGCCTCGCGCCTCGCAGCGCGCATCTGCGGGCCGCGACGGGCATAAACAAGTCCACGCGTTTCGCCTCAGACCTTTCCGAGCCTCATCTTGGTGAAATAGTCGTCCGCTCCGATCTGGCCGCCTTTCAACGCGATTTCCAGCCCTTCGAACGCGTCGTCGTCGCAGTGGGCGAGGCATAGGGGCGAGCCCGGCGTCGTCGGCAGGGGCAGACGCGTCGTCAATGCGTATACGCCAAGCTGGCGCAATGCGTGGCTAGACGTGTCGCCGCCGGCGATAACCGCTCTACGCAGGCCGGCTCTCTCGATGAGCGCGCATTCGATTTGGCCGAGCGCGCGGCCAATGGCGTGACGCGAGCCATCGCCTTCCAACGGAAAGCCGACATCGCTCTCTGGGCCGAGAGCCGAGTGGCAGATGACGCTTCGCCCTTGGGCTAGTCGCTCGAGCCCGTGTTCGATCGCTTCGTCGATCGGCGCCGATTCTCCAGATGCAAGTCGCTTGGGGTCGACTGCGAAGGCTTCGAATCCGTGGGCCTCGGCGTGGCGGATTTGCCGCGCGGTGGTCGACGAGCAGCTTCCGGACACGACCGCGATGCGGTCAACCGGGCCTGGCTCGGCAAAGCGGGAAACGCCGCTTATCAGGCCGGTTCGGGTCCACTCGCTCAGGAGGGCGTATTCGACTCCGGAAGATCCGACGGCGAAGACCCCTCGAGGCGAGCGCAGGCGATCGAGCTGCCGACCCACATTGTTCTGCGTCGCCAAGTCGGCGACATCGAAAAGCACGATCTGAGCGCCCTGCGCGAAAATGGCGTCAACCCGTTTGTCGACGTCGTCCGCCGCAAGCATCGCCAAGTCGACGATTTCGATGGATTTGTCGGTCTGTTGGCCGAGATGAATGCGAAGGTCGGCCTCGTTCATCGGGGTTACAGGATGGCGCGCCATAACGGGGTGCCGGTCAATTCGGTAGTTGCGTCCCTGATAGACCGCAAACAGATTGCCGAAAGCGGTGTATCGCTTCAATTGAGGCGCGCCGACAACGAGCGGGATATTGGCCTGCCGGAAGACCGCCTGACCAATGTCGATCGCGCGGCCGATGCTGCCGATCGTCGGACTGGAATCAAACGTGGAGCAAACCTTGTAGTGGCAAACGGTCGCGCCCAGGGTTTTCAACCAGGCGAACGCCGGCGCCAGATGTTCGTCCATCCAGGCCAGCGTCTCGCTGCGGCTCGAACCGGCGAGCCCGATTGCGCGAACGTCGCTGAACTTCTCTCGTTGCGCTCGAGTCGGCTGTTGCGTGAAAAGAACTGTCGCCACGCCCCGCAGCGCCAACGCCTCCATGACGTCGGTGGATCCGGTCAGGTCGTCGCCATAAAAGGACAGCAACAACTCGGGCATCAAACCGGCTTCGCGTACTTTTCGCCGAGCTTGTCGATGGCTTCGACATTGCGGGCCGATGGACCCTTGGGGTCAAAGGCCGAAGCAAGCCAAGCGTCGACGATGGCCTTGGCAAGTTCGGGTCCGATCACCCTGGCGCCCATCGTGATGATCTGTGCGTTGTTCGATTTGGCGGCGCGTTCCGCCGAATAGGTGTCGTGGGTCAAAGCGGCTCTGACGCCCGGGACCTTGTTGGCGGAAATGGACATGCCGATGCCAGTGCCGCAGAACAGAACGCCTCTTTCATACGCGCCCTTGGCGACGGCGATCGCCGCGCGGTCGGCGATATCGGCGTAGTATCCCGGCCGGCTCAGGTCAGTGACCTCCAAGTTCGGTCTTCCGGCCAAATGCGCAGCGATGACGTCGAGCAGCGGTTTGCCTGCGCCATCGGCGGCAATCACAATCTTCATTGCTTCTTCCTCTGAATTGCCGCGCGGGCGACGATTGCCGCAATGTCTGCGAAGCCTTCAGCCGACCAAGCCGCGCGACCGACGAAAAGGCCGTCGATGTCGGCGTGCGCCATCAACGCTTCGCCGTTGCCCGGCGTCACCGACCCGCCGTAAATGATGCGAACCTCCGCCGCCGCTTCGGCGCCAAAGCGATCGCTCACCGCCTTGCGCAGACCGCGATGCCGCTCGGCGGCGTAATCGGGCGCCGCCGCGGCCGCCGCGCCGATCGCCCAGCGCGGCTCGTAAGCGAGAATGACCGTCGGAATCCGCTCAGGCGGTTGGTCGCGAAGCGCCAAAGACATTTGTTCATTGAGAATGTCGTCGGCGACGGCCCGACGCTTGTCTTCGGCCGTCTCGCCCAGGCAGAGGATCGGCGTCAGACCCGACGCCACTGCGGCGTTGAGCTTTCGTCGAACCAGGTCGTAGGTCTCGCCGAAATGCTCGAGGCGTTCGGAATGCGCGAGCTCGACGTAACGACAGCCGGCTTCGACCAACATCGGCGCGGAGATCTCGCCAGTCCAAGCTCCCGACGCCTCCCAGTGCATGTTCTGTGCGCCGATGCCGACGGCGAAAGACGAGAAGGCCTGCTTTGCGGCGGGCAGCGAAGTGAATGGCGGAAGAACGAACATCTCGATCGCGTCGCCGAGAGCGGCGACGAGCGGCGCCAACTGCGCCGCGTAACGAGCCGCTTGGGTCGCGCCGATGTTCATTTTCCAGCCCGTACCGGCGATGAGCCTACGCATTCTTCTTGACCTTGCCGAACTTAGCGATGGACTGCGCAAGTTCATGATGATCGCGGGCGTAGATCTCGAGCGGAATGCCCGCGACCGCCGCCTCCCACGCTTGTCTGACGGCGCGCACGCCAGAGGCGGGGCCGCCAGGATGGCTGACGACGCCGCCGCCGCAAAGATACAGGAGATCCTGTGTGCGGCCAGTCTGTGCGTACGTCTCCGGCGCCTGACCGCCCCATTGGCCGGATCCGGACACCGGCAGCGGTCGATCGCTCGGCGAGAACAGCGGCGCCTGAAGGGCGTGGAACGACCGCACGAAGGAGTCGTCAGGCTCCCAGTATTTCGCGCCGATGCCGTTGATTTGGAACTGGTCGACGCCCAGGAGTCGCCAGAATTGCTGATAAACTCGAAAATCCAGGCCAAGCCCAGGGTGACGCGTCAGGATGTCCCAACCATTGCGGTGGGCATGCAGGACAAGGCGCGACCGCTTGCGCAAGAAAGAAAATCCGCCGAAGCCGATGGAATTGATGTTGACGACGGCTGCGTTCCCGCCGGCGTCGGCGACGATATCGTGATTTCGCTGCATGACTTCGGGGTCTGCGTGGGAAATCCCGAAGGCGTACATCACCTTCTTCCCGGTCTTCTGCTCTCGATCGAGAAGGATCGGCATGATCGCCTTCACCCGATCCGCCAGGCTCGAATAGGCGGGGCTCATCAGCTTTTCGTCGTCCTTGATGAAATCGACGTCGGCGGCCGCCAAATCCCGAACCATCTCGGCGGTCTCGTGCGGGCGCAGCCCGAGCGAGGGCTTCACGATCGTACCGATGATCGGCCGTTCTTTGACGCCGGTTAGCGCGCGACTTCCCGCGATGCCGAATTGCGGGCCCGGATGGGCCTGCGCGTATTCCGGCGGCAACTTCATGTCGACGATCCGGATACCGCTCAATCCCTTGATCGAGAACACGCCGCTGATGGCGATCGTCATCAGCGCGGCGAGATCCGTTCCGACGGCCTCCAGCGGAAACTCGATGTCCGCCTCTCCGCGCCAATAGGGGCCGCCGCGGCTCGGATTTGTCTCGGGGAAGGACGGCGTCGGGACGGATTCGAGCTTTCGCACTTCGACAACCCGTGCGCCAACGCGGGCTTTCAGCTCCGGGGTTTCTCCCGGCGTCGGGACGAAAGTGCCAGTCGATTGGTCGCTGGCGATCTTTGTCGCGAGCGCCGCCACGTCGCCAGACGTTTCAATTCGATAGGTCATTCGAATGACGGACTGAGACATGTCGTCGGGCGTCCCGTTTGCCTCTTTGTCGCGATCTCGAGTGGATTGAAGACTTGCGCGAATGAGGTATGATGACTATCTCATCTGATGAGTTCGTGCAACCGAAATTGCGTCACACGCCTCGTGGGCTCATGATGACATGCTGAGCAATCCCTATGTATGATTTTTGCCAAACGGCGCGATTCGGTGAGCCCCCACCCTCCGTGAGACCCTGCTCATGACGCTAGTTTCTGATCCAATTCTTCGCCGCAAGTTGTCGGACGAAGTGTTCGACAGGCTGAAAATGTTGATCACCAGCGGGGAGTTGCTCCCGGGCGACGCCATGCCGTCCGAGCGCAGTCTGATGGAGCGCTTCGGCGTTGGCCGCCCGGCGATCCGAGAAGCGATGCAGCAACTCAGCAATATGGGACTGCTGACGATTTCCCATGGCGAACGCGCCAAGGTGCGTCAGCCGACCGCGAAGTCGATCTTCCAACAAGTGGACGCCGCCGCGCAGGTGATGTTGTCGTCCTCGCCGGCCTCCCTCGAACACCTCAAACAGGCGCGGCGTTTCTTCGAGCGCGGCATGGTGCGCGAAGCGGCCACCAAAGCTTCCGCCGCCGACATCGCGAAGCTCAGCGAAACGCTCGCTCTTCAACGTGCGCATTTGGGCCACCCGGACGCGTTCATCGCCGCCGATATGCGGTTCCACACTCAGATTGCCGCGATCACCGGCAATCCGCTGTTCGAAGCGGTCAGCGAAGCGATGCTGGGCTGGCTCAAGGAATATCGCACGGAAATGTTGATCTGGACCGGCAGAGAAAATCTGACCCTTGTCGAACATGAAGAAATTGTGAAATTCGTGGCCTCAGGCGATCCGGACGCCGCCGAACACGCGATGGTCAAACACCTCGAGCGCTCCGCCGCGCTCTTCGTCCATCAAACCGCCGGCGCCGGCTGATCGAGTCACCGGCTCTCCTCGACCTGAACGACCGCGAAGGGCGCAAGCGAAAGAGTCCCGCCGCCCAAATCCCGCGCGACCGGCGCATCGCCCATCGCAGCGGCGCGCCAACTTGTCGCGTCGAGGCTCCGCAGCGATAGCGCGCCACCGTCGAGCGCGCCGCTGATTCGGACGGCCAACGCGTGGCCGGTGAGATTGGCGAGCCAGACGCTCGCGCCGCCAATTGGACCCTCGACCGCGACGCCTTGAACGGACTCGGGATGGTCGCAACGCACCGAATGTCGCTCGCGACCCGCCATCGCCGCGAGCGCGCGAATGACGTGGAAGATCGGCCAGACCGCGTCGTTGTCGCCGAGAAGGCCAAACGGACCGGTCAGAGCCGCTTGCGTAAGCGCTTCCAGCTTTGCCTCCGCCGTTCGAGCGGCGTAACCGAGCGTCCAGGCGGCGCCGAAGAGACCGCTATGCCTGGGGTCCGCGTTCGCCATCGTTATTCGTTTTCCCAGGGGATTGTCGAACGTGCGAGACCCGTACGGATTCTGCCGCATCGCGATCGTGGACGGTCCGATTCGGTACGGCTTTTGCTCGCCGATGAAGGCGCGAGCCGAGCGCGTGATGAACGGCAGCGTTTCGAGGGTCTGCATTACGCTTCGATCGTCCGCCGCATGGACGATGGGGCAGGTGGCGTGGGTGACGAAATCGAGAAGATCGACTGGCGGACGTTTTCGATTCAACTCGGTGAAGTAACTGAAGCTGCCGCCGCCCAAGCGCACCCCGGGGAACGCGGAACGTGCGGCCGCGTAGACGTCCTCCAACGGCGGACATTCCGGCCAAACGCTGCCTGGAGGCGTCGACTGGCGGTCAACCGACGGACTGACGGAAATCGCGGCGGGGCGGAGTCCGACCTGGCCCGCCACCGCGGAGATTTCGGCGAGTTCAACCGCGACGTCGTCGCGACAGGGAACGACGCACTCCAACGCGATCTTGGCTTTCGTGCGCTTGGCGAGCTCGGCAAATCCCGCCAAGGCCCGACGCCCGTGACCGACGGTCGGATCAAAATGGCAGGTCAAGGTCTGCGGGCCGACGTCCGTGAGCCGATCCAATCGCGCGAGGACGGCGTCGGTTTCCTCCGGCGTCACGATCAGGCCGACGCTCGGCATGGAACCGATCGCGCCGCCGATCGCCACTTCAATGACCGAGCTTCGCGTCGGCTTGGGCGCGGCCGGCGACGCGTCGTCGAGGCTCAGCGAGGCCGATTGCCTCAGCAATTCCCCGTCGGCGAGAATGTAAGGCCAGGGCAGCGCAAGCGGCCGCACGTAGGTCTTGTAGGAAGCGTCGGACCAGTTGCGCTGATCCTCCATCTCGAATGCGTCGCCCTCCAGCCTGCACGTCGCTTGGAGCCCCGGGCGCACGCCATGCGTAATCGCCCGTATGAACTTGAAGGGTTGCCACGGATCGATGAGATCGGGCAGCAGCGTGCGCTCGCGGGAGCCGTCCACATGCTCGATGACGACCGGCGAGCCGGCGACGCCGACGATGGGATGCAGGATACAGAAGCCGCAGCGATTGGTCTGAAAATCGCCGACCGGTTTCGCCTCGACGTCGAAGGCGAGCGAACCGTCGGACCGTCCGAAGATTGTCGCCCCGTACGCTAAAGCGCCTCCGTTGGGGTCCGAGCAATGCGCGTCGTAAGAAACGCGAAACGAATCCGCTTCCTGATGCGTCTGCAGGTTCGAGAGGATCGGCGCATACGTACCCCAATCCTTGTCGCGAACGACGTAGGCGACGGCGCGCAGCACTTCGGCGCCATCAAAGCGAATGTCCCGCAGATTGCCGGCGACGAACTCGACGGTCAGCGCGCCGGCCGTCAAAATAAGCGCCTCAGGCGCCGGCTCCGCCGAGCCAAAGCAGGCGATCCGATCGTCAGAATCCGTCCCGCTCATCGCCAGCTCACGTCCAATGTCTCGCACGCCCAAGCGGCTCGGAAGCGTTCGAGCGCTTTCCCGGTCATCGTGTTCCCACATCGGCGATTGGGTCCACAAGACCAACGGTCGCGTGGCCGCGTGACGATCGCAACGATATCGGCGCCAAAGATGCGTTCGCCGCCCATAACGCAACGGCGCCCGCCGGCGGATTTTCGCGTCTTTGGTTCAGGTTATGCGCCGAATGCTGGCGGCGATTTCGTCGCGCTCGAAGATGCGTTTCCAATCTGGCCGCATCAGCGCCGGCTTTCCGAACTCGATCGCCTTGTTGCAGGCGTCCGAGAACTGACCGGGAATCTCCTTGAAAATCACCGAGGCGAGGATGTTCATGTGGCCAAGCAGGAAGTCGCGAGCGGCCAGTTCCGGCACGCCGCGGGCGACCACCTCGTCCATGGCCTCGCGAATGACGTCGAGCAGCGTGGCGCAGACCGTCTCGGAGAGGCCGGGCTCGAGCAACGCCATTTGATCGACGGTGACGCGGTGGGAGCGTAAGACCGGCCGCCAGATGGCGCGGGCGATCGCTTCGCCGAGCTCATAGGCGCTCTCCGGCCCCTGCATCAGCGAATTGACGATGCTCTGCGACGCTGCGACGCCGCCGAAATGGTCGTTGCGCGCCGTCTCGTCCGGGCTGTCGAAGAAGATCGACGGATGGCAGGGATGGGTGACGAAATAGACCAGGTCGTCCCGCGCCGGCAGATGGCCGGCGAAAGGCGCGGCCGCATCGAGGGCGATCACCATGGCGCCCGACTTGAGCTTCGGCGCGACCTGATGAGAGATCTTGCCGATCAGCGTGTCCGGCACCGCCAGCACCACCACGTCGACATTGGCGATCGCCACGTCCGGGTCGACGCATTCGATGCCGAGGCCGCTCTTCAGCCGCTCACGGCCGGCCTGCGCCAATTCGACATGGCGCACCTGATAGGGCGAGGCCTTCAGATTGTTGGCGAGGCGGTATCCCATTTTTCCGCCTGCGCCGAACAGTGCGATCGATACCATTGGTTGTTTCTCCGCAAATTGCCGCTTCGACGCCCCGACTGGTATGGTGAGTCAGTCGTTACGCATTCAGGGGCCGCTCGACCGCTGCGACGTCGTCCGCGACGGCTTCATAGTGGTATAATGAGATGACTTGCATCATGTCAATATCTATGTCATGAGATTGCGAGTTCGGCCGTCCGGTGACGCCGGACCAAACGTGGGAGGAATTGCGATGGGAGTGAACCTCAAGGCGATCATGGTGGGTTTGGCGGCGGTCCCGATGCTCGCCATCGTCGCCACGCCGGCGAAGGCGACGGCGGACAAGCCGGTAATCGCGCTGGCGAATGCCTATTACGGCAATACCTGGCGGCACCAGATGGTCGACGCTTTCGAAGCGTCGGCCAAAGAGGCGAAGGCGGCGGGCAAGATCGCGGACTATGTCATTCTGAACGGCGACCAGACGGTCGCCCAGCAAAATAGCCAGATTGCGGAGCTGATCCTCAAAGGCGTGGACGCGATCGCCGTCGATGCGGCGTCCGAAACCGCCGTCAACGGCGTGATCGAAAAGGCCTGCGCGGCGGGCATCAAGGTCGTCTCATTCGATTCCGTCGCCTCCGCCCCCTGCAACTACCAGCTCAATTTCGACTTCAAGGGGTACAAGAAGGACGAGGCTGAATGGGTGTTCAAGAAGCTTGGAGGGAAGGGCAACGTCCTCCAGGTGCGCGGCGTCAAGGGCTCGGCGCCTGACAACGACATGTTCAATGCGCAGGAAGTCGCGCTCAAGGAATTTCCCGACATCAAGGTCGTTGCGACGGTCTATGGACAGGCTACGGCGTCGGTCGCCCAGTCCGCGATCGCCAACGTTCTCCCCAGCCTTCCGCATATCGACGCCGTTTTGGGCCAGGGCGGCAGCGACGACTTCGGCATCGCGCAGGCGTTTGATCAGTTTGGCGGCGTGTACAAGGACAAGCCGCCGATCATCGAGGGCGGCGGCAGCACCGACTTCATCAAGTGGTGGGTGGCCAAGAGCGCCAGCGGCTATACGACGATTTCGATGAATACGACGCCGGGCATCGGCGGCGCCGCCTTCTGGCTGAGCCTCGCCTTGGTCAAGGGGGCCGAGGCGCCGAAACTGATGATCATGCCTGTGGCGACGGTCACCCAGGATAATCTCAAGGACTTCGCCGACCTGCCGTCGGGGATGATCGTCAGCCCGTCCTACTCGGAAGATTGGGTCGCCAAGAACCTGCTCGGCAAGAAGTGAACGAATGATTCTTGGCGGCGGACAGCCGCTGCCGGAGAATCCCGCCGGGCGTCCCCTCCCTGCGCCCGGCGGGAGCGTGGCCATTGTCTCAACGCAAACCATGACGGCGATGCGAGCGATCACCTTGAGCGATTCCGATGGCGATGAAGCTGTGAACCGCCAATCTCCCCAGAGCGCTTTGGTCATGCTCGATGGCGTCACCAAAGCCTTTGGGCCGACCCTCGCCAATTGTGAAATCTCTCTCGCGGTCGCTCGCGGCGATGTGCTCGGCCTCGTCGGCGGCAATGGCGCCGGCAAGAGCACCTTGATGCGCATCCTGTGCGGCGTGACGAAGCCGGACGCCGGAAGCCTCGCCTTCGCCGGCAAGGCGCTGTCGTTCGATTTCTACAATGCCAGCGACGCTCAGAACATCGGCATCCGCATCGTCCACCAGGAGCTGTCGCTCTGCAACAACCTGACGGTCGCCGAGAATTTCTTCCTTGAGGCGCCGAAAGCGGCGACGCTTCTGCCAGGATGGAGAAACGTATATAGAGCGCGCGCCAGAAGCGCCCTCGACGTCGTATTTCCGGGCAATTCCATCGAGGTCGATCGTGAGGTTGGTGCGCTGCCGATCGGTGAGCGGCAGATGGTGGAAATCGCCCGCGCCGCCGCCACGCCCAACGTCAGACTGATCATTCTCGACGAACCGACGTCCTCGTTGGGTCCCGAGCGAAGCCAGCAGTTGCGCGCCTACGTGCACGGTCAGGCCGCCAAAGGCCTGTCTTTCATATTCATAAGCCACAAGCTGTTCGAGATCGTCGATGTCGCGACTCGGGTGGCGGTGCTTCGAAACGGCAAGCTCGTTTGGATCGGCGACACCAAGGAAATCGGCGTTGCGGATCTGGTGCGGATGATGGGCGGCGAAGCCGCCGAACTGCCGGAGTCCTTGCGCGCGAAAGTGGACTTTGCCTCAGGGGCGGTTCGCGTTCGAATCGCCGGCGAATCGGTCTCGACGCTCGGCCACGATATCGAGTTGCGCGAGGGCGAAATCGTCGGGCTGGCCGGGCTCGAGGGCAGCGGTCAAAAAGAAGTGCTCCACCGAATCTTCTCGCCTAGCCGCGACAAGCAATCTTCAATCGTCAGGAATGGAGAGGCGAGCTTCGTCTCCGGCGACAGATTGCGCGAAGGCCTGTTTCCGCTTTGGAGCGTTCTGGCGAATATCGGCCTCGGCCGGGTTGCCGCTCTGCCGATGTTTCGACTTCTCTCGGCCGCGGACGAACGACGGGTCGTGTCCCCCGCCGCGGAACGCCTGCATCTCGACGTCGAGCGACTGAAATCAGGAATTCTCGAACTGAGCGGCGGCAACCAGCAAAAGGCGCTGGTCGGGCGCGCGCTCGTCGCCGACGCGCCGATCATTCTGCTCGACGATCCCACGCGCGGCGTCGACGTGACGGCGAAACGGGATTTCTATTCGCTGACGGCGGAAATCGCCCAGTCGGGACGGCTGATCATTTGGCACTCCACCGAAGACCGGGAATTCCTGGAATGCGACCGCGTGCTTGTCTTCGCCCACGGGAAGATCGTTGCGGAGCTGCGCGACGAGGCGATCACAGAACAGAACATCGTCGACGCTTCGTTCACGACCGCGACCAGCCGCTTGGCGGCCGCAGGCGACGCTTCGCGCAAATGGGAGGGGTGGACGAGATCCCTTTCGGCAGGAGCGCCGTTCATAAGCCTCGCGTTGATCTTGGCTGTGATGGTCGCCCAAAACCCGAAGATCGCCTCGGTATTCGGACTCGATCTGCTTCTATGGGCGGCGGTTCCGGTTGCGCTCGTCGCCCTCGCTCAGATGTTCGTCGTGGGCGGCAGTGAGATCGACCTCGGAATCGGCGCTTTCGCCGGATTGATCAATGTGCTCAGCGCCACCATTCTCGTCGACGCGCCAAGCGTCGGGATTCTGTCTTTCGTCGGCGCAATCTGTGCGTATTGTGTGCTCGGCGCCTTGATACAATTGCGTAACATCCCGGCTATCGTCGTGACGCTGGGCGCTTCATTCATTTGGAGCGGAATCGCCTATACTTTGCAGCCGACGCCAGGGGGGGCCAGCCCCGAATGGCTGACCGCAGCGATAAGCTGGTCGATCCCCAACATCCCGACCTCGCTCATTGTGCTGGTTCTCATTGCGGCGATCGCTTTTGTTCTCGATCGCACGCCATTTGGCGTCACGTTGCGCGCCTTTGGCGCCAACCCGGTTGCGATGAGCCGAGCGGGCTGGTCCGCGCCCAAATACGCGACGTTGCGTTACTTCATCGCCGGCGTGTTTGGGCTGTTGGCCGGCTTGTCCCTGACGGCGATCAACACCGCCAGCGACTACAATTCGGGCGGCAGTTACACGCTGCTTTCCGTTGCGGCGGTCGTGATTGGAGGATGCAGCCTCGCCGGCGGTTTGATCTCCCCGATCGGCGTGGTGGCCGGGTCGATCACGCTCTCTCTGATCGGCGCCTTTCTTGGGATGCTCAACGTCAGCTCCGATTACAACGCCGCGGTGCAGGGCGCCCTGCTGCTCATCATTCTCGCGTTGAAGACCGTCGCCACCATGCGGAGTCGCAACTCATGAAGACCCTCGGACTTCCGGAGGTGTCCGATTGGACCATCCGCAATCGCTGGATTTGGTCGCTTCTTGGTGTGTTGATCTTGTGGGGGCTGCTTTCCGCCGTCACGAGCCAGCTGAGTCTCAGCAGTCTCTCCGGCGTCGCGATTTCCAGCTCGTTCTTGGTCCTGGTGGCGCTCGGCCAGATGGCCGTCGTCACGACGGGCGACGGCAACATCGACCTGTCGATCTCCAGCGTCATGACCTTGAGCGCATACGTCGCCCTGATCGTTATCGGCGGTCATGACAGTCGCCTCTTTCTCGGCGTCGTCGTGACCTTCGGGTTAGGTCTGTTGGTCGGCGCAATCAACGCTGCGCTTGTCCTTCTCGCGCGCATTCCGGCGATCATCGCGACCTTGGCGACCGGTTACGTTCTGGCGACGGCGTCGCTGCTGGCCAATCGCGCGATCCCCGGTTTCACGATCGCCCCGACGCTGCGCGCGATCGCCACCGCGCGAGTCGTCGGCGTTCCGATCATGGCTGTCGTCGCTCTTGTGGTCATGATCGCGGCGTCGCTCGCGCTCAATCGCACCGCCTATGGGCGAACGCTTTCGGCGGTGGGCCAGAACGCGCTGGCTGCGCGGCTCGCCGGCGTGAAGACGATCCGCGTCGCGGCTGGCGCATTTCTCGCCAGTTCGGTTCTGGCCGCCTTCACTGGGTTGCTTCTTGGCGCTTATGTCGGAGGCGCGTTTCTGGAAATGGGGCAACCCTTCCTTCTGCAGTCGCTCGGCGCGGTCGTATTGGGAGGGACGCTGATTCTCGGGGGGTCGGCCACCGCCGTTGGCACGATGTTCGGCGCGGTCCTGCTCGTGCTCATCGTCACGACCATGCAGATTGCTCGATTGCCGCCGGGAACCCAAGATGTGGTGGAAGGGGCCGTGATCATCGCAGTTCTCGCCCTGGCCGGCGGAACCACTCTTGGCCGGCGGACAAAACCTCCAGTCGCGTCGGCGGCAAAGTGACGCCCAGCTCTCGGTCCGGATCGGGTGCGTCCACCGCGAAAGCTGTGTAGGTTGGCAGAGAAGGGCGCGTCGGGCGCTTACGCGGAAGAGGCGCGGATCAGCTTGAGAGACGGATCCGGGCGATCAAGCTTGGCGTCGAAGGAAAAAACGCAGGGCCGCAACGCGGCGCGGCGCGCGTTGCTCGCCTTCGATCACGCCGAGTTTGGCGATTCGCCGATGCGCCTGTTCGGGCGGCTCGAGGAATGCGATCGCATCCTCGCCGCCGAAGGGGCGGATCAGGCCGAGATCGATCGGCTTCGCGCCAGCGAAGTTCCGATCGAAATCGTCCCGCTCGACGCGGCGTTCGCAGTCGCCGCAGGGGAAATTTCGCAATGAGCAAAGTCAAGAAGATCATCAACGCGCCGGAGTCGATCGTCAGCGAGGTGCTCGACGGCATCGTCGCGATGGCGAACGGCGCGATCGTGCGCGAAGGCGACGCCAATGTGCTCAGCCGACGCGACAAACGGGCCGGCAAGGTCGGGCTGGTGATCGGCGGCGGCTCGGGCCATGAGCCGATGTATTCGGCCTTCGTCGGTCCGGGGCTCGCCGACGCCTCGGTCGCAGGCGAGATTTTCGCCGCGCCGTCGCCCGACCAGATCGCCGTCGCCGCGCGCGCGGTCGACGCCGGCAAGGGCGTCCTGTTCGTCTACGGCAATTACGCCGGCGACGTGCTGAACTTCGACGTCGCTTCGGAGATGCTCGAAGCCGAGGGAGTCGCCTGCCGCACCGTCGTCGTCGCCGACGACGTCGCGATCGCCGATCCTTCGGCGCGGCGCGGAATCGCCGGCGCGGTCTATCAGGTCAAGGTCGCCGGCTACGCTTGCGAACATTGCGCCACGCTCGAGGAAGCGGTCGCGCTGGTCGAGCGCGCCAAGGCCGCCCTCGGCACCATCGGCGTCGCGGTTCGGCCGGGGTCGCTGCCCAACACCGGCGTCCCGACCTTCGAGATCGGCGACGACGAGATCGAGATCGGCATGGGCCTGCACGGCGAGCGCGGCGTGTCGCGGCAGAAGCTGCCGCCGGCCGACCGCCTCGTCGAGGACATGGTCAAGCGCATCGGCGCCGATCTCGGGCTGAAGGCCGGCGATCGCGTCGCCGCGCTGCTCAACAACCTCGGCGCCACCACGTTCATGGAGTTGTTGATCGTCAACCGCAAACTGAGGTTGCTGCTCGCCGAGGCGGGAATCGTCGTCGGCCGGTTCGACATCGGCGCCTATTTCACCTCGCAGGAGATGGCGGGCTTCTCGCTCACCTTCATGCGGCTCGACCGGGAACTGGAGGCCGCGCTCGCCGCACCCGCTTCCTCGCCCGGCTTTGTCCAGGTCGGAGGCGCGCGATGAGCGCCAAGACGCTTTCCGCCGCCGAATGGCGCCGACGGCTGCTGGCGACCTGCCAGCGCATGATCGACAGCGCCGACCGGCTCTGCCAGGCCGACCGCGATCTCGGCGACGGCGATCATGGCGTGACCATGGCGCGCGCCTTCGCCGCCGCGCAGACGGCCTACGGCGCGGCGCCGGCGTCGCCAGGCCCCGATCTGGCGATTCTCGGCGCCAAGCTGATGGGCGCTGGCGGCACCAGCGGCATCGTCTTCGGCACGTGGTTCTCGAGTGCGGCGAAGGCGATCGGCGCGAAGGAGATCGACGGGCGCACGCTGGCCGAGGCGATGGCCGAGGCCGCACAGGCGGTGCGCAATCGCGCCAAGGCGTCGCCCGGCGACAAGACCATGATCGATGCGTTGCTGCCGGCGGTCGAAGCTTTGCGCGCCGCGGCCGACGAAGGGCCGGACGCCGCGTTGCGCAAGGCGGCGAGCGCGGCCGCCGCTGGCGCGGAAGCGACGCGGCCGATGGTCCCGCATATGGGGAGAGCGAGGACAATGGGCGAGCGAGGCGTGGGGTTCGTCGACCCCGGCGCGCTCTCGGTCGCCATCATCTTCGAGGGGCTTGCGGCGACGCCGTAGGCCGATCGGGAACGGGCGAGGCGGGCCCTCCGACGCCGGCGAAATCGGCCGCGCTCGTGGCGGCGGTCCTCAGCGCGGCGGCGCGCCGCGCCGCCGCCCGTCAGAACGCCAGCCGGCCGCCGATCAGCGCCAGCGTGCCGGCGAGGACCGGCCGCAGGATCCGGTCGGGCACCTTCGAAGCGAGCGCGCTGCCGACGGCGATGCCGGGCAACGAGCCGATCAGCAGTGAGATCAGCAGCGACCAGTCGACCGAGCCGATCCACCAATGGCCGGCCCCGGCGATCAGCGTCAGCGGCACGGCGTGGGCAATGTCGGAGCCGACGATGCGCACGGTCGGCATCTTGGGATAGAGGGTGAGCAGGGCGGTGACGCCGATCGCGCCGGCGCCGATCGACGACAGCGACACCAGCGCGCCGAGCACGGCGCCCAGCGCGATCGTCAGGGCGGTGATCTGCCGCGCCGAACAGCGCTCGAGCGCGTTGGCGAGCCGCTTGAGCAGCCAGCGGCGCAGGACGAGCGTGACGGCGGTCAGGATCAGGGCGAAGCCGAGCACGGAGGTGATGATCGTGCCGACCGACTTGGTGTCCTTGCCGAAATAGTTGAGCAGGACGAGGGTCAGCGCCGCGGCGGGGACGCTGCCGGCGGCGAGCCGGCCGACGATGCGCCAGTCGACCGCGCGGTTGTAGCTGTGCACCGCCGAGCCGCCGATCTTGGTCAGGCCGGCGTAGAGCAGGTCGGTGCCGACCGCCGTCGCCGGGTGGATGCCGAACACCAGCACCAGCAGCGGCGTCATCAGCGAGCCGCCGCCAACCCCGGTAAAGCCGACCAGCGCGCCGACGACGAGGCCGGAAAGCGAGTAGAGCGGGTTGATCGCGTGCAGAAAGGCCGGCATCCAGCGCTCCCGAAACGACCCGCGCCGCAGGCCGGCCGCACGCGCGTACGGTTCCAGCCGGCGCGGACGCGCGCGTCGGCGGCTTGTTAGACTAAGTTACTAGACTTAGTCAATTCTGCTTCGGGGCGTCCGGCAGCTTGACGATGCGCATATAGGGTTTGGGGGTCCGCCAGCCCTGGGGGAAGCGCGTTTTGGCCTCCTCGTCGCTGACGGCGCCGGTGATGATGACGTCGCCGCCGGCCTTCCAATCGGCGGGGGTCGCCACCTTGAACTTCGCCGTCAGCTGCAGCGAGTCGATGACGCGCAGGATCTCGTCGAAGTTGCGCCCGGTCGTCATCGGGTAGGCGAGTTGCAGCTTGATCGTCTTGTCGGGAGCGATGACGAAGACGGTGCGCACGGTCTGATTGTCGGCGGGCGTGCGGCCAGCCGAACTGCCCGGCGTCGCCGCCGGCAGCATGCCCCAGGCCTTGGCGATCGACAGGTCGGTGTCGCCGATCATCGGGAAGTTGACCGCCGCGCCCTGGGTTTCCTCGATGTCCTTCTCCCAGCGGAGGTGGTCGGCGACAGGATCGATCGACAGGCCGATGACCTTGACGCCGCGCTTATCGAACTCGCCCTTCAGCCGCGCGACTGAGCCGAGCTCGGTGGTGCAGACAGGGGTGAAATCCTTGGGGTGCGAGAACAGCACCGCCCACGAACCCTCGATCCATTCATGGAAATGGATCTTGCCTTGGGTCGTTTCGGCGGTGAAGTCGGGCGCAATTTGGCCGATCTGCAGCATTGGCTTCCTCCAATCGACAAGAATTCCCACATACGCCGACTATATCATAATGATATCGTAAGTCAATGTTTATAACGCATAGAGATGTATAATATAGGCCGAGCATTTCGCGCCGCGCCGCCGCGCCGCTTGCGCGCGCCGCCGGCAAGTGAAATTTTAGCGCCCAGCTCAGGATCGGGACCGGTCATGGATGAGGCGCTCATCGGCGTCGACGTGGGAACGGGCAGCGTTCGTGCGGGCGTTTTCACTTTGCGCGGGCAATTGCTCTCCAATGCGCGGCGGGTGATCGCCACCTGGCGCGAGGCCGGCGACATTGTCGAACAGTCCTCGGCCGACATCTGGGCGGCGACCGTGGCCGCGGTGCGCGCGGCGATCGAAGCGGCCGGCGTGAAGCCGGAATCGGTCGGCGGCATCGGCTTCGACGCGACCTGTTCGCTGGTTGTCCTCGATCCGTCCGGCCAATCGCTTCCGGTCGGGCCGAGCGGCGATCCGGCCCGCGACGTCATCGTCTGGATGGATCACCGCGCGGTCGAGGAGGCGGAGCTGATCAACCGCGGCGGCCACGACGCGTTGCGCTATGTCGGGGGCGCCATCTCGCCGGAAATGCAGCCGCCCAAGCTGCTGTGGCTCGCCCGCCACGCGCCGCGCGTCTTCGCCTCCGCCGGCCATTTCTTCGATCTCGCCGATTTCCTCACCTTCCGCGCCACCGGCTCGCTCGCCCGCTCCGCCTGCACCGTTGCCTGCAAATGGCTCTATCTGGCGCGCGAGCGGCGCTGGCCGCAGGACTTCTTCGCCGGCGTCGGGCTGGGGGCGCTCGGCGGGCCGGGCTTCGCCCGCATCGGCGCCGAGATCGTCGCGCCGGGGACGGCGCTGGGGCGCGGGCTCGCCGCCGATGCGGCGAACGCGTTCGGCCTGCCGCCGGGCGTCCCGGTCGGCGCCGGGCTGATCGACGCGCACGCCGGGGCGCTGGCGACTTTGGCCGCCGCGCGCAGCGACGAGATCGCCGATCCGCGCCGCCGCATCGCTCTGGTGCTCGGCACCTCCGCCTGCTGCATGGCGGTCGCCGACGAGGCGCGCTTCATCCCCGGCGTCTGGGGCCCGCATTATGCGGCGCTGACGCCCGGCCAATGGCTCGACGAAGGCGGCCAGTCGGCCTTCGGCGCAGCGATCGATCGCCTGATGCGGATGAGCCCGGCCTTCGCCGGCGTCGCCGGGCGGCCCAGCGCCTTCGACGCGTTGGAGCGCGAGATCGTCGCCCGCGCCGGCGGCGCCTCGCAGGCGGCGCGGCTCGCCCGCGACCTGCACGTCCTGCCCGACTTTCTCGGCAACCGCTCGCCCCACGCCGATCCGGCGGCGCGCGGCGCGGTGGTCGGCTTCGACCTTCGCGACGACGAAGAGAGCGCGATGGCGCTCTACGTCGCCGGCCTGTGCGGCCTGGCGCAGGGACTGGGACAGGTCATCCGCCTGCTCGAGCGCAACGGCTTCGCCTGCGACGCGCTCGTCGCCAGCGGCGGCGCGGCGCGCAGCGCCCTGGTCAGGCAGATCGTCGCCGACGCGACCGGACGGCCCGTCGCCGCGCCGGAGACGAGCGAGCCGGTGCTGCTCGGCGGGGCGATGCTCGGCGCGGTCGCCGCGGGGCGGCGAACGCTCACCGAGGCGATGACGACGATGTCGAAGCTCGGCCTCGTCAGCGAGCCAGCGGGCGGCGAGATCGCCGCCCTGCACGCCGCCAAGCGGCGCGTCTTCGAAGCGCTGCAGGAGGCCGAGCGCACGGCGCGCGCGGCGATGCGCGAGGGCGAGCGCGCCGCGGTCTGGCCGAAGGTGATCATCTTCGATTGCGACGGCGTGATCGTCGACAGCGAGACGATCGCGCTGGAGCGCACGCGCGCGGTGTTGGCCCGCTACGGCCTCGAGCTCAGCGCCGAACAGGCGCGCGAGCGTTTCCTCGGCGTCAGCGCCCAGGCGATCCGCCGCATGGCGGAGCGCGATCTCGGGTCGAAGCTGCCGGCGAATTTTCTCGACGAACTGACCCAGGACATCATCGCCGCGTTCGAGCACGAGCTGAAGGGCGTCGAGGGCGTTCGCGAGGCGCTGGCCGAGCTCGGCGGCGGCGCGGTCTGCATCGCCTCGTCGAGCTCGCTCGAGCGCACCCGCGCCTCGCTGCGCATCGTCGGCTACACGCCGCTGTTCGAGCCCAACCTGTTCTCGGCGGCCGAAGTCGCGCACGGCAAGCCGGCGCCCGACTTGTTCCTGCATGCCGCCAAGCGCATGGGCGCCCGGCCGGTCGATTGTCTGGTGATCGAGGACAGCGAACCGGGCGTGACCGCGGCGGTGCGCGCCGAAATGACGGTGTTCGGCTTCCTCGGCGGCGGGCATATCGTCGGCCGCGCGCATGGCGAGCGTCTCAGCGCCGCCGGCGCGGCGCAGGTGTTCGACGATATGCGCGAGCTGCCGCGGCGCATCCGCGAGCAACGGGGGCGGCGCGCCGCCGACGGATGCGATCGAGCGAAAGGACGCGACGATGGCGAGAAACGGTGACGGCGAGAGCGCGCGCCTCGACGATGCGGCGCGCGCCGGCTGGCTCTACTACGTCGCCGGCAACACCCAGGACGAGATCGCCAAGAAGCTCGGCGTTTCGCGCCAGTCGGCGCAGCGGCTGGTGTCGCTGGCGATCAGCGAGCGGCTGATCAAGGTGCGGCTCGACCATCCGATCGCGCGCTGCATGGAGCTCGCTTCGCTGCTGCGCCAGCGCTACGACCTGCGCTATTGCGAGATTTCGCCGACCGATCCGGCCTCGAACTCCGCGACCCTCGGCATCGCCCAGATCGCCGCCGCCGAGATGGAGCGCTGGTTGCGCCGCACCGATCCGGTGATCATCGGCATCGGCACCGGCCGCACGATGCGCGCCGTCGGCGACCAGTTGCCGCAGATGGAATGTCCGCAACACCGGTTGGTCGGGCTCGTCGGCACCACCAAGACCGACGGCTCGGCTTCGTTCTACGACGTCATCATGCGCGTCTCGGATACGGTGCGCGCGCCGCTCTATCCGATGGCGGTGCCGGTGCTGGCCCGCACCGCCGAGGAGTGCGGGCTGTTGACCAGTCTGCCGTCGATTCGCAAGGTGCTGTCGCTGGTCGAGCAGGCTGACGCAACGTTCGTCGGCGTCGGTTCGATCGGCGAGAACACGCCGCTGTTGAAGGACGGCTTCATCAGCGAAGAGGAAAACGACGCCCTGCGCCGCGCCGGCGCGGTGGGCGAGATCACCGGCTGGGCGTTCGACGCGCGCGGCCAGCTGATCGAAGGCCTGACCAACGAGCGCGTCGCCAGCGCGCCGCTGCACCGGCCGACCAAGCGGCTGATGATCGGCGTCGCGATGGGGCCGCTGCGCCGCGCGGCGATCCGCGGGGCGCTGGTCGGGCAGCTGATCTCCGGCCTGGTGACCGACGAGGCGACGGCTGAGCATCTGCTGCGCCGCTGAGCGGTAGCGCGCAAATATATCATATAAAACAATCATTTGAATTTTGATTGGGCGCTCGCATTGTGCGGCGCAGCGACGATTTCGGGTTGACACTGGCGGCGTGACGATGTGAATATTCGCCCGCTACAGTAGCAATTGCCCAAACCGGCATTGCCGATCGGAGGATACGCTATGAAGGTGCTCGTGAAGGGCCTGCTGGGCGCGGTGGCGCTCGCCGGCTTCTCGCTTCCCGCTTACGCCGACACCACCCTGACCATCGCCACCGTCAACAATGGCGACATGATCCGGATGCAGAAGCTGACGGACGATTTCACCAAGGCCAATCCGGATATCAAGCTCAACTGGGTGACGCTGGAAGAGAACGTCCTTCGCCAGAAGGTGACGACCGACATCGCCACCAAGGCCGGCCAGTTCGACGTGCTGACCATCGGCACCTACGAGGTCCCGATCTGGGCCAAGAAGGGCTGGCTCGATCCGCTCGACAAGCTCGGCGGCGACTACGACGTCGACGACCTGCTGCCCGCCATCCGCGCCGGCCTCTCGTCTGACGGCAAGCTCTACGCCGCGCCGTTCTATGGCGAGAGCTCGTTCGTGATGTATCGCACCGACCTGATGAAGAAGGCCGGTCTGACGATGCCCGAGAAGCCGACCTGGGACTTCATCAAGCAGGCCGCCGACAAGATGACCGACAAGTCCGGCGAGATCTACGGCGTCTGCCTGCGCGGCAAGGCGGGCTGGGGCGAGAACATGGCCTTCCTGACCGCGACCGCCAACTCCTTCGGCGCGCGCTGGTTCGACGAAAAGTGGGCGCCGCAGTTCAACTCGCCCGAGTGGAAGAAGACGCTCGACTTCTATGTCTCGCTGATGAAGGCCGACGGGCCTCCCGGCGCCTCCTCGAACGGCTTCAACGAGAACCTGGCGCTGTTCGACGCCGGCAAATGCGGCATGTGGATCGACGCCACGGTCGCGGCCGGCTTCGTGACCGACCCGTCGCAGTCGAAGGTCGCCAAGGACGTCGGCTTCGCGCTGGCGCCCGACAACGGCCTCGGCAAGCGCGGCAACTGGCTGTGGGCGTGGTCGCTCGCAGTTCCCGCCGGCTCGCAGAAAGTCGACGCCGCCGAGAAGTTCATCGGCTGGGCGACCTCGAAGCACTACACCGAACTCGTCGCCGCGAAGGAAGGTTGGGCGCGCGTTCCGCCCGGAACTCGCACCTCGCTCTACAAGAACCCGGAGTACGCGAAGGCGGCGCCGTGGGCCCAGATGACGCTCGACTCGATCAACTCGGCCGATCCGCTGCATCCGACCGTGCAGCCAGTTCCCTACACGGGCGTGCAGTTCGTCGCGATTCCCGAGTTCCAGGGCATGGCCACCGACGTCGGGCAGGACTTCTCCGCCGCGCTCGCCGGCACGATGAGCGTCGACGAGGCGCTCGCCAAGGCGCAGGCCTCGACCGAAGACGCCATGAAGCAGGCCGGCTACATCAAGTAAGCCGCTCGCGAAAGACGAGGGCCGCCGCAAGCCTGCGGCCCTCGGGGGCAACCCCTCCCTGTCCCCCCGCCCCTCCCCCTCGTTTCGGGGAGGGGAAGGGGCCAGGAGCGGGAGGCCGCGCTAGGATCGACGCGCTCGCGCGCCATCCAAAGTCACGCCAAGCGAAAGCGGCGCGGCGCGCGATTTGACACCTCGACGGGGGCGAAACCGATGGCGACCCGACAGACGACGACCGCAGGACGCATCCTGGTCGCGCCTTCAGTCATTTTGCTGTTCGCCTGGATGCTCGCGCCGCTGGCGCAGACCCTCTATTTTTCATTGCTGCATTACAGCCTGCTCGATCCGACGAATGTGCGATTCATCGGCTTTCAGAACTACGCGCATTTCCTTTCCGATCCCAACTTCGCCGGCGCGCTCGGCAACACGTTGATCCTTGTCGCCTCGGTGCTCGTCATCAGCGTTGTCGGCGGCATGCTCGTGGCGCTGCTGATGGATCAGCAGGTGTTCGGTCAGAACGTTTTGCGGCTGATGGTCATCGCGCCCTTCTTCGTCATGCCGACGGTGAGCGCGCTCGTCTGGAAGAACCTGCTGATGAACCCGGAGTCCGGGCTCTTCACCTGGGTCACCAGGTCGCTCGGTCTGCCGACGCCGGTGTGGTTCACCAACTGGCCGATGGTTTCGGTGATCCTCATCGTTTCGTGGGAATGGCTGCCCTTCGCCAGCCTCATCCTGCTGACTGCGCTGCAGTCGCTCGACGAGGAGCAGAAGGAGGCGGCGCAACTCGACGGCGCGGGGCCTGTCTCCTATTTCGGCTACATCATCGTGCCGCATATCGCGCGCGCGGTGACCGTCGTCATCCTCATCGAGACGATTTTTCTGCTCAGCGTTTTCGCCGAAATTCTGGTCACGACTTCCGGCGGTCCGGGCATCGCGACCACCAACATCGCCTTCCTCGTCTACAAGGAGGCGCTGCTCAACTTCAACGTCGGCGGCGCCTCGGCCGGAGGCATCGTCGCCGTCGTGCTCGCCAATGTCGTCGCCATCTTCCTCATGCGGATGATCGGCAGGAATCTGGAGGGCTAGGGCCATGGCGCGACGGCAATCGATGAGTAGACGCCTCGGGGTCACCGCCCTCGCTTGGGCGGTCGGGCTGCTGATCTTCTTCCCGATCCTGTGGACGTTCCTGACGAGCTTCAAGACCGAGCTCGACGCCTTCGCCTATCCGCCGAAGTTCCTGTTCTTCCACTGGACGCTCGAGAACTACGTCGAGGTCCAGGATCGTTCGAACTATCTCTTGTTCGCCTACAATTCGATCGTTCTGTCGATCGGCGCGAACGTGATCGGCCTCGTCATCGCCGTGCCGGCCGCCTGGTCGATGGCCTTCGCTCCGACGGTCGTTCCCGAGCGCGCGCTCACGCGCAGGCTCTATATCGTCATTCTCGCCGCCATCGCCGTCGCAGCCGTCCTATTGTGGCTGGTCGGCGACGCGCGTTCGGACTGGCGTGTCTATGGACCGGTGGCCGCCGTTGCGACCTTGCCGATCATCTACTGGATCATGACCCGCCGCACCACCGACGTGATGATGTGGATGCTGTCGACCAAGATGATGCCGGGCGTCGGCGTGCTGGTGCCGATCTTCCTGTGGTTCCGCGACCTGCATCTGCTCGATTCCCGATTCGGCATCGGGTTGATGCTGTTGCTGATGAACCTGCCGCTGTTGATCTGGATGCTCTACACCTACTTCAAGGAGATCCCGGTCGACATTCTCGAAGCGGCGCGCATGGACGGCGCCTCGCTGATGAACGAGATCATCCACGTGCTGACGCCGATGGCGGTGCCGGGCATCGCTTCCACCATGCTGCTGGCGGTCATCCTGTCGTGGAACGAGGCGTTCTGGACGCTCAACCTGACGACCCACGACGCCGCGCCGCTCACTGCCTTCATCGCCTCCTATTCGGCGCCCGAAGGTCTGTTCTGGGCCAAGCTATCGGCGGCCTCGACCCTCGCCATCGCGCCCATCCTCGTCCTCGGCTGGTTCTCGCAGAAGCAATTGGTGCGCGGCCTGACTTTCGGCGCCGTCAAGTGATCCGGATCTAAGGAAACCCGACCATGGGCAGCATCGAACTGAAAGGCGTGCGCAAGAGCTTCGGCGCCGTCAACATCATCAACGG
>Ga0182030_10005471_pt1 | contig 26962 bp, 24 predicted proteins | sample 812S3MmetaG_FD_121299 | JGI IMG/M metagenome (GOLD analysis project Ga0182030, IMG submission 121299) | Permafrost microbial communities from Stordalen Mire, Sweden - 812S3M metaG (Illumina Assembly) | ecosystem: Environmental > Terrestrial > Soil > Wetlands > Permafrost | place: Sweden...
AACGATCCCCAGCGCGGACACCGACGCGAGAGCGGTCTGCCCGGCGAGCCAGCGCTCCCGGTCATGACCGGCAAAGTAATCGCAGATCAAGGTCGTCGAGACGGTCATCACGATGGATTCGCAGATGCCGACGGCCACGCGCGAGACGACGATGGCGTACAGATCGTGAAGGAAAACCGGCGCGATACCAACGAAGGCGTAGACGACCATCGCCGACACCATGAGATTGCGGCGTCCCAGCCGGTCGGCCATCCAACCGGCGACCGCGGAGAACAGCATCACCCAGATCGCGGGCATCGTTAGAACGCCGCCCATGACCCAGTACTCGTGATGGGGAATGTCCTGGAATTCCGCGAGCAGCAGCGGCACGACCGGCGTCAGCACGGTGATGCCCATCACCGACATCGTCATGGGCAGCAGCAACATGATGCCCTGCACCGCGCCGGGTTTGCGTGGCGCGGACGACTGTGAATCCTTTACCACGCGGTGGAACCGCCATCGATCCGAAAGTCGGCCGCCGTCACCCAACTGGATTCTTCCGACGCCAAATAGACCGCACACCAGGCAATGTCCTCGGGCTGGCCCAAGCGCTTGAGCATCAGCTTGTGCATGACGGTTTCGCGGAATCCGGGGACGTTGTCGAGCACCGGTTGCGTCGCCGACGTGACCACCAGCGCCGGCGAAATGGTGTTGACGCGGATGCCATGCGGAGCGCCCTCCATCGCCAGCTGCCGGGTCATCGCCAGCACGCCCCCTTTCCCGGCACAATGCGCCAACGCCGGCGAGCCCGGCAATGCCATATGGGCGTTCGCGGAGCCGAAGTTGATGACCGACCCTCCACCGCGCGCGATCAGGTGGGGCCACGCCGCCTTGCAGGCGACGAACACCACGTCCAATTCGCCGACGAGGGTCCGTTTCCAATCGGTTTCGTAGTGCATGTCCCCGATCCAGGCAAACGCCCCGAACGCGGCAGCATTGACCAGAATGTCCATGCCGCCGTAACGCTCGAGCGTCGCGGCCATCAGTCCCGCGGCGTCCGCGGGGTCGCTCAAATCGCAGGGGTGCACGCTCTCGACGGACAACCCTTCCGCCCGCGCCATCGCCGCTGCGGCGGTCGCGGCGGCCGCGTCGATGTCGCAGCCCATGACCGCGGCTCCGTGCCGGGCAAACATGAGGGCGCAGCCGCGGCCGATGCCGCTGCCGATGCCGGTGACGACGGCCACTTTGCCCGCGAGTCGATTGGATAACACGGTCTGCTCCCCCCTTCCGTGGCTCGGTCGCCATGCTAAACCCCGCGCCCGACAAAAGCCAAACCGCTACAATTCAATCAACATGACGCCGCCGCCGCACATCGTCTACATTGGCGCGCCCGAGGCGGACGCACCGGCGTTCGAAGCCCTCGCCCGCGCCGACTTCCCGTCACTTTCGTTGTTCGCGACCAATGACCGATCGGCGGCCTTGGAACACGCGCCTGCGGCCGAAGTCCTCATAGGCCATCACTTCCAGTTCGACGAGGAATTGCTGGCGCGCGCCGGTCAGCTGCGCTGGATCCAATCGTTGACCACCGGCACCGATGCCATTCTCAAGCTCCGTGGCCTGAAGCCGGAGGTGACGGTGACGTCCACCCGCGGCATGCATGGGCCGCAGATGTCCGAACTGGTATTCCTTCTCATGCTTGCGCTGCTGCGCGATTTCCCCCGCATGCGGCGCAATCAAGAGGCCGCCGCGTGGGAGCGCTGGCCGCAGCCCCTGCTGTGGGGCAAGACCATCGTCATCGTGGGTGTGGGCGCGATCGCGGAGGCACTGGCACCCCGCTGCAAAGCGTTCGGGATGATGGTTTATGGCGTCTCCGATTCGACCCGCGTGCCCGCCGGGTTCGACGCCGTGTTCAGGCGGGGCGAACTTGCACTGGCCGCCGGCCGTGCGGACTTTCTGGTGCTGATCGTCCCGCACGCTCCGGATACCGAGAAACTCGTCGATGCGGCCATCCTCGCGGCGATGAAACCCTGCGCTTATCTGATCAACGTCGCCCGGGGCGGCGTCCTCGACGAGGAGGCGCTGCTCGAGGCTCTGCGGGAGAACCGGCTTGCCGGCGCCGGTCTTGATGTGTTCCGCCAGCAGCCTCTGCCCCCCGGCCATCCCCTGTGGAAGGAGAAGAATGTCATCATCACACCGCTCATCGGCGGCATGAGCGACATCTACCTCAACCAGGCCTATCCCATCGTTCGCGACAACTTGCGACACTTCCTGGCAGGCCATCCAGAAGCCATGTCGAACATCGTTCCCCATCCCACCGTCGAGCGTTCACCCCCATGACACCGACCGAATCGCGCATCCTCAACGCCGTCTCCCTCGCCGAACTCGAGCGCCGCTGGACGGCCGTCCGCGCCGAGATGGCGAGCCGCCGCATCGATGCCCTCGTCATCCAGAACTCGAGCGACTGGGTCGGCGGATACATCCGCTGGTTCAGCAATCAGCCCGCGACCAATGGGTATCCGAGCAGCGTGGTATTTCCGCTCGAGGGCGGCATGACATTGATCGAACAGGGGCCCTTCGGCGGCCGCCGCCCGTCGAGCGCCGCCGAGCGGGCATCGACCGGTGTGGGCCTACGGCTGACCACCCCCAGCTACCCGTCGATCGGTTACACGGGCGCCTATGATGCCGATCTCGCCGTGGAGGAGCTGCGACGCCTGGGGGTCGGGCGCGTCGGCCTGGTGGCGCCGGCTGCGATGTACCACAGCTTCGCGCGCCGGCTCTGCGATGCCCTGTCCGCGCCCGTCGTCGTGGACGCCACGGATTTCGTCGACCGCATCAAGGCGATCAAGAGCGCCGAGGAACGCGCATTGATCCGTCAAGTGGCCGCCATGCAGGACGAGGTGATGGCGAGGGTGAGGGCATTCATCCGGCCTGGCCTCAAAGACTTCGAGATCGCCGCCTATGCGCAATACGTGGGCCAGCAGCTCGGCAGCGAGCAGGGCATTTTTCTTTGTTCCTCGGCCCCCCGGGGCCAGGCCGCCACGTTTCGTCCGCGCTCGATGCAGGGCCGTACCCTCGAAGCCGGAGACGTCTATTCGCTGCTCGTCGAGAACAACGGCGCGGGCGGCTATTACACCGAACTGTCCCGCATCTTCACGCTGGGGCCGGCGCCGCGCGAACTGCTGGAGGCGCATCAACGCGTCCTGGACGCCCAGCGCTTCGCCCTGTCGCTCTTGAAGCCGGGCGCCGCGTGTCGGGACATCTTCGCAACTCACAACCGCTATCTGGCCGACCGGCAGATCTCCGAAGAACGCCGCCTCAGCATGCACGGCATGGGATATGACATGGTGGAGCGGCCGCTGATCCGCGACGACGAGGACATGGTGCTGGAGGAGCACATGGCCATCGTCTGCCATCCGGGAATCCTCAACGAACGCATGTTCGTGCACAACACCGAGATCTACCTGATCGAGGCCGGTGGCGCATCTCCAAGTCTTCATGAAACGGCCAAAGAAATCTTCCAGGTCCACTGAGCGGGAACACGCCGCGCGACGCTCGCTTTGGTCCGCGTGTGTCGCACACGTGGTGCACGACGGGTATACCGATCTCCTGTATGTCCTGCTGCCCCTGTGGCAGGCGGAATTCGCGCTGGGGTACGCGACGCTCGCGACATTGCGCGCGCTGTACGCGGGATCCATGGCCGGGCTGCAGTGGCCCGCCAGCCGGCTCGCCGAGCGTCTCGGTAACCGCGCGCTGCTGGCTCTCGGCACCCTGTGCGCTGCCGCGGGCTTCATGGTGGCAGGACTGTCCGGGAGCCTCGCCGGCCTGGCCTTCGGTTTGGTGCTGTCGGGCTGCGGCTCGAGCACTCAACACCCGCTGGCCTCGGCCACGGTGTCACGGGCCTATGGCGGCGATGCCCGCCGCGCGCTCGGCACCTACAATTTTTCCGGCGATGTGGGCAAGGCGGCATTCCCCGGAGCGCTGGCACTTCTGTTGACCGTCATGACATGGCGCCATGCCCTGTGGATCATGGCTGCCGTCGGCATTGCCGTGGCAGCCGGCCTCGCGTGCTTCGTTCCGGGGGGCACCCTGCGGCCGGCGGCGCACGCCGAGGACGGCGGAGGTACGGGTACCGACGTGCGCGGCTTCTCGATCCTGTTGACGCTGGGCGTGCTCGATACGTCGGTTCGGATGGGATTGCTGCTGTTCCTGCCCTTTCTTCTCAAGGAGAAAGGTGCCTCCCTCGCGGCGATCGGTTTCTCGTTCTCGCTGCTCTTTTGCGGAGGGGCCGCGGGAAAGTTCCTGTGTGGGTGGCTCGGTGCCCGCGTTGGCGTCATTCGAACGGTGCTGGTCACCGAGAGCGGAACGGCTGCCTGCATCGGGGCGCTGCTCTACCTTCCGCTGCCGCTGGCCGTGGCGTTGCTGCCGGTTCTGGGCATCATGTTGAACGGCACGTCGTCGGTGCTCTACGGGTCGGTGCCGGTCCTCACGCCGCCGCACCGGACCGAACGAGCCTTCGCGGTCTTCTATACGGCTGTCATCGGTTCCGGGGCCCTTGCCCCCGTTGTCTACGGCGCCCTCGGCGACCGGCTGGGAGTGGCCGATGCCACGATGGCCACGGCCGTCACGGCCTTGGCAACCTTGCCGCTGGCGTTCGCGTTGGGTCCCCACTTGTCGAAAGGCTATGCCGGCCCGTCCATTGGTGTTGCGTAAACAAGTCGTCAGATGTCGGCGGTTTCGCGCCGCGGCGGGGGACGTTTACCCGGCAGCGGCGGCGGGAACGATTTCGTCCCGGGTACCCAGTGACCAGAACAGGGTGGCCAACAGCAGCCCGCCGGCCGCTCCGGCCGCGAGCTTGAAGGCGCTGCCGAACAGCGCCGGAGCCAGCGCTCCCGATATCACGGCGAACGCCAGCATCTGCAGGAAATTTTGCAGCGATGCGGCCAGGCCGCGCATGTCCGGAAAAAGACCCAGGGTCATCAGGCTCATGCTGGGAACCGCGATCGCCAATCCGAAGGTATAAGCCATGATCGGAAGGACCGCCCCGGGGACGGTGGCCGTCGAGAAATAGGTGTATGTGAGATTGGCGGTTGTGGCGGCCGCCATGATCGTGAAACCCGCTCTGATCATCGTTCTTGGGCGCACCCGATGGGCGAGCCGGCCGCTCACCGTCGATCCGAGCACGAGACCCCCGATCATCGGGATGAAGAGCCAGCCGAACGCTGTCTGCGGCAGCTTCAGTATGTGAATGACAAAATCCGCCGCCGCCGAGATGTACAGCGCAAAGCCGCCGAAGGCACAGGCCAATGCCCCACAGCGCAGCAGGAAATGCGGATGAACCACGGCCGAACGGTACCTGCGCAGGATTGCCCGCAGGTGAAGCGGCCGGCGCGATGCCAGCGCGAGACTTTCGGGCAGCCCCCACGTGCATGCGGCGATCAAGACGATGCTGAACACCGCCATGAAGGCAAAATTCGCGCGCCAACCGAAGGTGACCTGCAACCAGCCGCCCACGATGGGAGCCAGCGCCGGCGCCAGTCCGAACACCAACATGATGTTCGCAATGAGACGCTGGGCATCGGCGCCCGAAAATCGGTCCCGCACGATGGCCTGTCCCACCACCACCCCGGCGCCCGCGGATAGCCCCTGCAGCACGCGAAAACCGAGCAGCATCGACAGCCGGCCCGACAGCGCGCAGCCCAGGGAGCCCGCGCAGAAGACCCCCAGGGCGAAGATCACGACGGGCCGCCGTCCGAGCGAGTCGGACAGCGTGCCCCAGAACAAACTCATGAGCGAATACGCAAACAGGTACGCGCTCAAGGTCTGCTGCATCCCGACAGCGCTCACACTGAAATCCCGCTCGATCGCCGGGAACGAGGGAAAATAGGTATCGGTCGCGAATGGACCCAGCATGGCGAGACCGCCCAAGAGGAACGTCAACCGCCGCCGGTCACCGCCCATGCATGAAGTCGGACAATACCGCCGTCAACGATTCGTCGCCGGTATTCACCGAATACACCTGGGTCAGGTGATTGTGACCGCGTATGACGCACAAGGCCGGCGAAAATCCGTGTCGCGTGACCAGCCGGGCAAACAGCTCCCCCGCCTGCACCTGCATCTGCGGCAGGTCGAGCTCCGCATACGTGATGAGCAGGGGAAGCGGCGCCGCATCGATCAGTTCCACCGTGGACATGTCGCCGAGCCGGTCCGAATTTGCACCATAGTAGGCATCATTTCGCGGATCGGGCGTCGGGATGCCGAACTCGCGGCGGGCCAAAAATTCAAGGCGCGGGTTGTAAACGCCCGAAATCAACGCGACACCGGCGAGGCGCAGGCCGCGCGGCGGCTGGAACCGTCGCACCAGCGTGGCCGCCGCGACGTGCGCGGCGCCGGCGGATTCGCCGGCAAGATACATCCGGTCGACGTCACCGCCATAGGCGACGGCGTGCAGCTCCGCCCATCGGCAGACCGCCGCCGCGTCCTCCGCCCCCGCCGGCCACGGATGGGCGGGCGCGAGTCGATAATTGGGCACGATGACGAGCAGGCCCCGGCGGGCGAAGAACTGTCCCACGTTCTCGCGATCGGACTTGTCGCCCCGGATGAAGCCACCGCCGTGCAGGAAGATCAGCACCGGCCTCGGGACGTCCGTGGCGATTGGCGGCCGATAGACATCCAACCGGTGGCGGCCATCCGTTCCATATTCCAGATCCCGATGCACTTCGACCCCGTCGCGCCGCTGCGTCTCGAGCAGCGGCGCGTAAATGGCGCGGGTGAGCGGCATGTCGAGCACCGCGCCGGCCGAGCGGATGCGCCGCTCGATGTCCGGGGGCACCCCCGGGCGGGCCGGAAGGTCGTGGGCGTTCCCCGTCATTGAGGCTGGGCGGGCGCGGGCGCTTTGTGAAAATTGCCGTCCTTCATGATCGCGAGGAGATTACTTCGATCCTGAAGCAGTTCCACGGACTCGGTCGGATCGCCCTTGACGAGCAGGAGATCGGCCAGATATCCGGTCTTGATCTCGCCGAGCTCGTGCTCCATACCCATGATTTCCCCGCCCAGTTTGGTGGCCGCGACCAGCGCCTCGCGCGGCGTGTAGCCGAAGTGGCGCACGAACAGTTCGAGGTCGCGCGCATTGCGGCCGTTCGGATTGAACGGGAAGCCGTAGTCCCCGCCGGGCAGCAGCCGGACACCGGCCTTCTTCAGTTCCGGCATCAGCTTGACCATGTGCTCGAGCACGATCGCCGCATCGGCCTTCATGTGCGTCATGTCGAACTGCGGCGGCGGCCTGGCATCGAGCGTGGCCTGCACGATGCCCACGCTGGGCGCCACGAACAGACGATCCTTCTGCGCGACCAACATCGACACGGCCTCTTCGTCCGAGTAGGTGCAGTGGTACAACACGCGAAAGCCGTTGCGCACACCCGACTTCACCGCTTCCGCGGCATGCGCATGACCGGTGAGCCAGACGCCGGATTCACGGGCTTGTTCGCCGGCGGCCCGCACCTCGTCTTCCGTGTACATGAGTTCGAGGGAGGCGCCGGGTTTGAGGGCGCTTTCTCCCGACAACAGAAACTTCACGGACTTGGCGCCGATGGCTGCGCACTCCTTGACGAAGGCGCGGATGGCCTCCGGTCCCCGGCCATTCCCGGCGGCCCGTCCCGTGTCCAGCATCGCGCTCTCGGTGGGCGGCTCGCGCTCGATCGACGAGGGAATCAAGCGCGGCCCTGGCATGCCGCCCGAGTCGATCTGCGCCTTGATGCTCATTTCGATCGTCCTGCCGAGCGAACCGCCGGAATAAGCGCTGGTAAACCCGTGGTCCAACAGGATTCGCGCATTGCGCGCCGTATTCAGCAGCAGATCCTCCGGCGGGAGCGACATCCCCGGCACGAAACGTTCGACGGAGCTGGGCCAGCTCAAGTGCGCGTGCGCCTCGACGAGTCCGGGCATCAGCGTCGCGCCCGCACCGTCGATCATGGTGACGTCGCGTCGCGGCAACGGCGCATCGCCCGCACGCGAAATGGCGGCGATGCGGTTGTCCTTGACCAGGACGTCGCCGACGTAGCTTGCCGCGCCGCTGCCGTCGAAAATCCTCGAATTGGTGAACAGAAACATGGTACCTCCAGGGGCGCCCGATACGTCGGGCAGATCAGGTTGGGTGGAGAATCGACCAGGGAGACTGCTCCGCGCCGGGCTCCTGGCGGACTTCGATCACCGCCGGCCGATCTTCGCGCATTGCCGCCAGCAAGGCCTCGCGAAGCGCGGACGGCGTATCGGCACGATAGGCGGCCGCGCCGAAGGCGCGCGCCAACGCCTCGAAGTCCGGATTCTGCAAGTCCTGACCGATCAGCCGTCCGCCGAAGGACTGAGTCTGGTCGCGCAACACGTTGCCGAAACTGCGGTTGTTGAACACGAGGGCGATCACGTTGATCCGGTGCTGAACCGCCGTCGCCAGCTCCTGAACGCCGAACATGAAACCCCCGTCGCCGTTGACCGACACCACCGGGACTTGGGGGAACGCCGCCTTCACACCTAACGCCGTCATGAAGCCGAAACCGAGATTGTCCTGGTAGCCGCTCGTCACGTAGGAGCGAGGCCGGAACACTGGAAACCCGAATCGCGCCGTGAAGCCGACCTGGCAGATTTCCTCCACGAAGAAACCGTCCCGCGGCAGCACGTCGCGGATCACGTCCAAAAAGTCCAGCTGGGGTTGAATGCCTTCCATGCGGCGCCGGGCCCGCGATTTGAGGTCGGCGAATTCCCCCGCTCTCGACGCGCGACCGGCAACCGCGGGTCGCAACGCCTCGATGAGCGCGCGCGTGGCGGCCGTCGCATCGGCGACGATGCCGATGTCGACCTTTCTGCGGGGAATCTCCGAAGGATCGATGTCTATGCGGACGATCTTGAGGTTCGGCGGAAATTTCTTCCAGCGCACGAATTGCAGCTCCATGCGCGAGCCGATCGCGACGAGCACATCGCAACGCTGCCAGTGTTCGTGCGCCGCCGCCAAATTGAAACCGCAGGACGAATCCTCGGCGACGATCCCGCGTCCGCTGCGATGGGACGCGACGGGGGCCTGCAGCAGCTCCGCAAGTTCATTAACCTCTGCGACCGCCCCGAGCGCGCCGCCACCCACCATGATCATGGGATTGGCCGCCGCACCGATCAATCGCGCCGCGGCGTGGATCTCTTCCGGGCTCGCCAACGGCGCTTCGATTCGCGGGACGGACACGTCCACATCGACGAGGGCCCGCTCGCCCATCGTATCCCAAGGGCACTCCAACGCCACGGGCCGGATGCGCCCGCTGCGCAGCTGTTCCATGGCGGTGGCGATCGCACGGGGCGCTTCCGAGGGATGGCGGATGAGTTCCGCCCACTTCGTGAGCCCCTTGAGCAAACCCAGCTGATCGGGAATCTCGTGCAGAATCCCGTGTCCTTGTCCGATTTCATACGACGGGATTTCGCTCGTGAGACACAACACCGGGGCGTTAGCCGCATAGGCCGTCGACAGGGCTGCGGTCGTGTTGAGCACGCCGGGGCCCGGCACACAGGTGTATACGCCCACCTCGCCGGTTGCCCTGGCATAGCCGTACGCCATGTAGGCGGCGCCCTGTTCATGGCGCGTCCCGATGAATTTGATTTCCGACCGCCGCTCATACAGCGCCTCGAACAGCGCGTAGGTGTGCACGCCGGGAATGCCGAATATCTGCCGGACGCCGTTGCGGATCAGTCCATCCACGATGGCCTGCGCGGCCGTCATCATTGTCGTCATTGCGTTACGCTCCAACGGGAGATTTGCCGGAAAGCTACAGAACCGCTCCACCATCGACATGATAGGTTTGACCCGTGATGAACGCGGCGTCGTCGGAGCACAGGAAGGACAGTGCGCCGGTGAGATCGCCGGGCTCGGCGGCACGATGGATCAATTGTTGCTCCTTGACCTTGTCCCAGATGAATTCGGGCACATCTGCAATTGCCGCGTCCGTCCGGGTCAGGCCCGGCGCGATCGCATTGACCGTGATGCCGTGATCACCGAGCTCGCGCGCGAGTGCGCGCGTCATTCCGACATTCGCCATTTTCGTGGTGATGTAGCCGGTGAAGCCCTCAGGCGGTGACCAGGCGGAACTCGAGGCCAGGTTGATGATCCGCCCCCAGCGGCGTTCGATCATTCCGGGAGCGAATCCCTGTGCCAGAAAAAACGACGCTTCCGTGTTGACCGCGAGCATTTTGCGCAGGATCGCCGGAGTCAGGGTGTTCCACGGGGTCGGCGGCTGGTAGGCGGCGTTGTTGACGAGGATGTCGACCCGGCCCGCCAGGGCAAGGACCTGCGCAACGAGCTCGTCGATCTGTCGTGAATCGGCCAGGTCGCAGTGCATTGCGCGACCGGACGACCCGGCCGCCGCCACCAAGGCCAGGGTCTCGGCGCACTCGCTCTGGTCCACCAGAATCACACGGCAGCCGTCCTGCGCCAGCCGCTGCGCAAACGCGCGACCCAATCCCCGCGCCGCGCCGGTCACCAGCGCGACTCGATCCCGCGGTTGGCGCATCCGCTGAATGAATGGGTCCGGCGTCGGCGCCGCCTGGGTCATTTTCGGCTCCGGCGAAACGGCAGCGTCGCGAGAAATGCCAGGTTGCCGAGGCCCAGCATCTTCAAACCCGCGCGCGCCGACGGTCCGTCGAGTCGTGCTTCCATCGGCATCGTGCCGAAGCTCGTGCCCTTGATCACGAGTTCATCGCCGCTGCGGTCCAGGGAATCGACCCGCATGAGTTCCTCGTCGGCGGGTCCGCGCAATACCATCCCCGACTCCACGCCCGCCGCAACGGGTGCGGCGGGCGCGGCGGCCCCCGCAGTCCCGGCCGAATCGTGACGAACCCCGGCCGCCACGGACGAGAAATCCATGCCGAGTTGCCCGAACATCCGGATGGCCGTGGCACGGCCCGCGCCATACACTCCGCCGCCCGGATGTTGAAAGGGCCCCGCAAGATACAACCGGTCTACGCCCGGTACGGTGAACTGGCCCAGGTCCGGGGTCGGCCGGTGTCCCGCGCTTTGATAAAAATAGGGAGCGACGCCGTGCACGTCGCCGCGCATCATGCTGTTGGGGCTGGAGCGCTCGAGGTCTACGGGGCTCACGACCGTACGCATGATGATGTTGTCGCTGGTGAGATTGGCAACGAACTTGCGGTAATGCGCGAGCGACAGGTCGCCGATTTCCTCCTTGAAGTCATCCCAGTGCCGGCCTGACCAGCGCGGATCGTTGACCGTATAAGGGGCAAACGTGATGCCGTGGAACATACCTGCTCCGGCGGGCACCCGGCTCGGGTCGCCGATGCTCTCGTCGCCGCCCGCGCACAGACGGCGCGTCGTGATCAAGCCACGCTTCAAATCGTCAAAATCGGCGATCAGGTCATCGAGCCGGTCCGTGGCCATGAACTCCAGCATGGTCGCGAGTCCCACCTCCTCGCCCGCGTGGAACCGGCACTTCTCCTTGAGATCGTAGTGGCTGACCATGAGGGAGAACGGCGCGAGGGCGGCGCGCTCGGCGCGGCGCAGAACGGGCTCGGCAACGCCGTCGACGTACTTGCGGATGACGTACGGATGCAATGCACCGATCACGGCGTCCTTGGCGGAAATTTCCTCACCCGAGGTGAGCCTCACTCCCGTGGCGCGTCCGCCGCTGGTGAGAATCTTCGCGACCTCGGCGTTGCAGCGCACTTCCCCGCCGAAACTCTCCACGCAACGCACCAGGGCCTCGGTCAGCTTGCCGCTGCCTCCCACCGGCTGGGAAACCCCGTAGGTGTGGATGATGCCCGGCATGAGCAGCACGCCCATGCCCGTACCCAGTTCGTTCGGACATTGCAGGTTCTCGCTCACCAACCGCAGGAGGTGAATCTTGATCTTGTCGCTCTCATACAGCTGATTGACCAGATCGAGACAGTCGCGCGACATGAAATCGAGCATCAACCGGCCTTGGTCGCTCCGGTCCAACATCGCCACCAGCTCGCCCAGCGGCGGCGGCGGCGCGTACAACCCCGGCATGAAGACTTCCAGGACCTGCCGGCTCATGGTGACAAAGCCGCGGTAGGTCTCGGCATCCTTCACCGACACCTTGGCGAAGCTTTCGCAGGTCTTGTCGAGGTCCTTGTAGGTGAACAGCGTCGACTGATCGGGAAAAATCGTGGCGTGCGGCACGGGCGAGTAGTGATACTTGAGGCCATGTTTCGAGATCAAGCCGAGCTCGTCCTGGCGCAGCATCGGATTGCCCTGGATCATGATGTGCACGCTGGAGTGTTCGTCATGCCAGTAGCCCGGCGTGTTCAACTGCCGGGTGGAGACACCGCCTCCCGGATAGCTCTTGCGCTCCAGCACCAGCACTTTCTTGCCGGCCTTGGCGAGATACGCCGCGGCCACCAGGCCGTTGTGGCCGGCGCCCATGGCGACGATGTCGTAGGTGCCGCCCATGTCAACGGATGTAGCGATAGCGGGCGTTGCGCTTGGTGCCCTCGACGGACAGATCCGAATAGGGGTTGCGGCTGGTGTCGGTCACCACGCGGTACAGCGTATAGAGCTGCGGCAGGAACACGCCCCAATTGCCGATCTCCTGGATGTTGTGCGCAGCCCAGACCTTGCCGTCCTCCACGGTTTCCTTCTTGCGCGTGCCGATGGCGCTCGACTTGCCCTCGACGCCGTAGTCGGTTTTCTGCCATTGGTGGATGCGGTAACCCATGGGGTCGGGCTTGGCGAGGCACTCCTCGCCGAGGCCGAGTCCGGCGACGACGACCACGTGCTCGTACACGATGTAATCCCGGATCTCGGGAGCCACCTCCTCGAGTTTCTCGAAGCGGATGTAGAGGTTCTGGCGGCGGCCGTCGTTCCAGGTCTGAGGCGCAATGTGGATCGCGCCCAAGGGATCGCCGTGTTTGGGGGGCACCGCCCACTGCAGCGCCTCGTGCTGTTCGGGGTGCCACAGAATGAAACCCTTCTCCATGTTGCTCCAGAACCAGTCGATCATGCGGGGGGTGATCCCGTCGTGCCGCCAGTCGATGTGGGTACCCATCGAATCGTGTGAAAGCGAAGTTTCCATGCCAGTCTCCAAGGCTCGTTCGTAATGAGGATAAGGGGGAGGATCAGCGCCGTCCTGGCGGCGCGCCCGGCGGCTTCGGAACATGGAATTCGGAATAGCCATGTGCATCGATCATCGCCTCGAGGGTCCCGGGTGTGAGCACGGCCGGCCGCGGTGTCTGACGCCCCGGAGTCACGTAATCGAACACCACCCGTTCGGTGGTGACCATGGAGAACGAACCCGGCGCCGTCAGGCGCGCATAGCTTGCGTTGATCCGATCCCAGGCCGGATCGTGGCGCAGACGCGTGAGGTCAGCAAGGCCGTTGAACCAATATTCCTCGATGCCGCCGTGCAGCCCGATGCCGCCGGCCTCGAATAGCGTCCCCTTGAAAATCTTTGGATCCAGCGGCAGGGTCGGATTTTGGACGTACTTGCGGAGCATGCCCGGCGGCAGCGCCTCGAGCACCAGGGGCGCGTGCTCGTCCCGCCAGCGCCGGTCGAATTCCGCCTGGGTCAGATCGGCGTTTCGCCTCAGAAAGTGGACCAACTTGACGCCGCCGTTCTGAAAATCCGGCGCCTCGTACATGACGCGGCCGTCGGTCAATTCCACCGCGAAATTGGAGTCGCCGAATTTGTGCGGCTGCATGCGTGTCACGTAATCCGCGCCCTGAACCGACGTGCCCAGATCCTCGATCGTGTCGAGCCAGTGATCCGCCATGTTGTCCCACTCCATGGGGGACAGCGGATGCCACAACAGGTCGTTCGACACGCCGTTGATGGTGTAGTGCTGCGCGTAGCGCTGGAAGGCCCGCTGAGTGGAGGGGTTGGTGATCATCAGCGCCACGTGAATGACGCCCCATTCATAGAAATACCTTTCCTGGGTGTCCTCCCGCTTGCGGCGCCCCGCGAGTATGAACTTCATGCGATGTTGACTCCTGGATTGAATGCGGGTCGAGTTTCCTTGAGCGCGATGCACAGCAGCACGCCGACTCCCATCATCAAAATGGGCAGCCACAGGATGTGATCGATGCCAAAACGCTCGGCCACCTGGCCGCCGATGATGGGTGCCATACCGCCTCCGAACAGTTCCCCGGTGGCAATGACGACGCCGGAGGCCGTCGCCATCAGCGCGGGCGGAACGGTTTCCGCCGCCACCGGCCCCACCGTCATCGTGATGAGCGTGTTGTTGCAAAAATGGATGACGAACAGGCATGCAAATAGCTGACCGGTGTTGGTTCCGATGTTGCCGAGCAGGACGAGGCCCGCAAAGGCCACGATACTGCAAACCAGCATGATGGGTTTGCGTCCGAAGCGATCCGAGGCGGCGGACAGCACGATGGTACCGACCATGGCGCCGAAACCAATGGCCGACATGACCGACCCCATGCTGGCGGCGTCGAGCTTCAGATTATCCACGAAATAGCTGGGTAGAAAGGCGCTGCAGGTGATCAGACAGGTCAACCAGCAGAGCATGCCACCCATCAACAGTCGAATGTTGCGAAACTTCAGCACCGTGCCCCAGTCGGCGAAGCTGCTGCGCTCGCTGACTTCCGCCCGCCGGTTGTCGGGGATGAAAGACCACGTCGTCCACGCCAGAAGAAGTCCCGGAACCACGAACAGGGAAAAAATGTAGCGCCAATCCATCCCCTCCCGCAGCAGCCACCCGACCAGGAGCGGGGACAACCCCAGACCGAACAGCACCAGCATGGATTGCTGCAGGCCCACGTTGCGGCCGTGGCGCTCGGGCGGGGACTGATGAATGGTCGCGGCAATGCTTGCCGGCGTGTAGGCGCCGTCGGCCAGTCCCATCACGACCCGGACCAGCACCAGACCGCCCAGACCGCCGGCCAGACCGCTGGCGCCGATCAGCAGCGAAAACACGATCAGCGCGCCGACCAAGACCCGGCGCTGCCCGACGTGGTCGGACAGATTTCCCATGACGAGGGCGGCCGCCCCCCAGGCAATGGCGAGCGCGCCCGTAATGGTTCCGATATCGCCGTAACCCAGGTGCAGATCCCGCGCAATGGTCGGATACATGGTCGAGATCAAAAACCGGTCGATCCCCACCAGCCCGAACCCCAAGGACAGGACCGTGACCGCGCGCCATTCGTTCCGGGAGCCATGGGTCGAGAACATAGTTATCCTGGCATACTGACGGTGGACCGCCCGCGCCGGCCGCTCCCCGCGACCCGCTTCACAAGCGTCTGTTTTTCCCCGCACCGATCCGCGGGCCGATCTGGACATCAAACCAAGGTACGAGTATCTTGTATCACACTATAGTACATATACAAGGGGGTCAATTATGGACTGGCGCGATCCGGATTTGTGCAAATTTTCCGAATCCAATCTGCAGAACGCCATGGGCCTGCAGATGTACGATCTGTCGCATCCGTGGGGGTTGGGTCAACCCTGCTGGCCGTATTTCGAGGATGTGAAGATCGAACGCCTGCACGGCATGTCGCGGTCGGGTGTGCTCACGCAGCGCATCACGACGGTCATGCACTCCGGCACGCACATCGACGCACCGGCGCACGTGGTCCAGGGCACCCCGTTCATGGACGAGGTTCCGCTGCCCTATTTCTTCGGCACCGGGGTCGTGGTCTCCATCCCCAAGAAGAAATGGGAGGTCATCACCGCCAAGGATCTCGAGAACGCAACGCCCAAGATTCAGCGTGGCGACATCGTCATCGTCAACACCGGCTGGCACAAATATTACGGCGACAACTCGCATTACTACGGGTATTCGCCCGGGTTCTACAAGGAGGCGGGGGAGTGGTTCGTCGAGCGCGGCGTGAAGATGTGCGGCTCGGACACCCAGGCTCTCGATCATCCGCTCGGCACGGCGATCGGGCCCCACGGTCCGGGCTGGCCGAACGGCCTGTTGCCGAAGATCAACCTGGAATACGAGCAGCTCACCGGACGCAAGGTCATCGAGGACTTTCCCGAGTGGGAACCGTGCCACAACGCCATCTTGTCGGCGGGAATATGCGGTTTCGAGAACGTCGGCGGCGACATCGACAAGGTGACGGGCAAGCGCGTCACCTTCGCGGCGTTCCCCTGGCGCTGGACGCGGGGCGACGGTTGCATCGTGCGCCTCGTCGCCATGATGGATCCCAGCGGCAAGTACCGGATCGAAACCGGCAACGGTCAGTAACATGGAGGTCACCCGGTTCGCCGACGCGAGGCCCTACGAGGCACCGCTGCACCACGGCGTGACGGCGCTGCGCCTGCAGGGATTCGGCGCCAGCGGCGCCGATTTTGCCTGGACCGGATTGAGCCACATTCTGCCCGGCGGCGGCGCCGACATGGATGCCGGCGCCTTGGGCAAAATCTATGTGGTCATCGACGGGGAGGTCACCGTGACCTTGGGCACCGGCGAAGTGGCGGTACTGCGCAAGCTCGACAGCTGCTTCATCCCGGCCGGCGAGGCGCGTGAGGTTCGCAACAACACCAATGCGGTGGCCAGCATGATCGTCATCATGCCCTTCCCGCCGAAGAAGCCATGACACTTCCCCTCATCGATCCCACGAAGCTGTTCGATGTGCGCGGCAAATCAGCGCTCGTGGTCGGCGCCACGGGCGCTTTCGGCAAGGTGGTGTGCGCCACGCTAGGGTCTGCCGGCGCGAAACTCACGATCACCGCCGGCAATGCGCAGGAACTCGGGATCTTGCGATCGGAGTTGCAGGCGGCCGGCATTCCCGCCGCCGAAGTCGCCCGGCGGCCAAATACCGAAGAGGACTGCGAGGCGATGGTGGCCGCGGCCGTCCAGGCGCACGGCTCCCTCGACATCCTGGTCGTGGCGTCGGGCATGAACGACGTGGCACCGATCGTGGAGATGACGCCCGAACGGTTCCAGAAGGTCATGCTCGCGAATGTCGACGGAGCCTGGTTGATCGCGCGCGCCGCCGGCAGGCAGATGATCGCCCAGGGCGGCGGCGGCAAGGTCGTATTCACCTCCTCCGCCCGCGGCAAGCTGGGTCATCCGGCCGGTTATTCGGCGTATTGCACGTCCAAATCGGCCATCGACGGGCTGACCAAGGCGTTGGGCTGCGAATGGGGCAAGCATGGCATCACCGTCAACGCGCTGGCTCCGACCGTGTTTCGGTCGCCGCTCACGGCGTGGATGTTCGCGGATGATGAGAAGGCGAAGGCGGTCCGGCAGGGCTTTCTGGCACGGGTTCCAATCGGTCGCCTGGGCGAACCGGAAGATCTGGCGGGCCCTCTGCTCTTTTTATGCTCCCGGGCGTCCGATTTTCACACCGGCCACATCATCTACGCCGACGGCGGTTACACGGCAGGATAAACCATGGCAGCCAACAAGGTCATCATCACCTGTGCCGTCACCGGCGGCATCCACACCCCGAGCCTGTCGGACGCGCTTCCCTGGCGGCCCGAGGATCTGGCGGCACAATCCATCGCGGCCGCGAAGGCCGGCGCGGCAATTCTGCACATTCATGCGCGCAACCCGGCCGACGGTTCTCCCACCGGCGACCCCAAGGTGTACCAGCGATTCCTGCCGCAGATTCACGCGGCGACGGATGCGGTCATCAATCTGACCACCGGCGGCAGTCCCGACATGTCCCCGGATGACCGGCTCGCCGCTGCGCTGCATTTCAGCCCGGAGATGTGTTCCCTGAACATGGGGTCGATGAATTTCTCCTTTCACGACATGGGCCGCAAGGTCACGGAATGGAAGTTCCCGTGGGAGCAACAGTACATTTTGAACAGCGAGAAATTCATTTTCCGCAACACGTTCGCGGATATCGCACGCGTGTATGCATTGATGGCCGACCATGGCACGCGCTATGAACATGAGTGTTACGACATCGGGCATCTGTACAACCTGGCCTACTTCCTCGACAAGGGGGTGGCGAAGCCGCCGCTGTTCATTCAAAGCGTGTTCGGCATTCTCGGCGGCATCGGCGCGGACCCCGACAACGTGGTGTTCATGCGGCGCACTGCGGATCGGCTGTTCGGCAAGGACTACGTCTGGTCCGTGCTGGCGGCCGGCCGGCATCAGATGCCGCTGATCACGCAGGCCGCGATGATGGGCGGCAACGTCCGCGTCGGCCTGGAAGACAGCCTGTTCATCGAGCGCGGCGCCCTGGCGAGCAGCAACGCCCAGCAGGTTTCCAAGATCCGAACGATTCTTGCGGAATTGGGGATGCAGCCCGCCACGCCCGACGAAGCCCGTCAGATGCTTAGCTTAAAGGGTCGCTCGAACGTGCGCATTGCCGCCTGAGGCCAGTGTCGTGACGACCGCGCCGGCCGCCGCACCCCGTCCCGTCATCGCGCTGATCGGCGCGGGACTGATGGGCGGCGGGCTCGCGCGCGTATTTCGCCGCGTCGGCTGGGAGGTCCGGGCGTGGGACCTCCACGCGCCGGCACTCCAGCGGCTGTGCGACGAGGTCCCCGGTACGCGGGCCGGCGCCGCACTCGAGGATACCGTGCGCGGGGCGGATCTCGTGATCGAAGCCATCGTGGAACGGGCCCCGGTCAAGCAGGTATTGTTTGCCCAGCTCGCGCAGGAGACCGGCCCCGGCACCCTCCTCGCCACCAACTCCTCGGTGATTCCCGTGGCGACCGTCGCGTCGTTGGTGCCGGATGAGGACGCCGGACGCGTGCTCGGCATGCATTTCTGGAACCCGCCCGACCTGATTCCTCTGGTGGAAGTCATCCAGGGACCGCGCACCTCCGCGGCCACCATCGCCGGAGCGCTGGAGCTGCTGCGCGGGGCGGGCAAAGAACCGGTGCACGTGCGGCGCGACGTCGTGCCGGGTAACCGCTTGCAGCACGCCCTGTGGCGCGAGGCCATGGCCCTGGTGGACGAGGGCATCTGCACCCCGGAAGACGTCGATCACATCGTCAAAAGCAGCTTCGGCGCACGGCTCGCGGTCTTAGGACCCCTGGAAAACGCCGACCTCGTCGGCCTGGATTTGACGCGGCAGATACACGAGGTCGTGCTGCCCACCTTGAGCCGCGCGACCCACCCGGCCGCCGGTCTGACGAGCCGCCTCGACGCCGGTCGCCTGGGGATCTCGAGCGGCGATGGGTTTTACTCGGGTTGGAACGAGGAGAAAATCGCCTCATTGCGTGCACGCCTCGCGGCGCATCTGCGCCGGTGGTTTGACTCCAAGTCGGGATAGAATGCGTCGATGGCAAAAACAACGAACGGCCGCTCCTCCGGCCAAAGCATCCAGGTCATTGCCCGCGCCGCGAGTGTGTTGCGGTCGCTCGAGGGCGAACAGGACGGCTTGAGTCTGGCGCAAATCGCGCAACGCGTGGACCTCGCCCGATCCACCGTACAACGCATCGTCGATGCCCTGCGCGCCGAGCACTTCCTGATTGCGGCCACGCCCACGTCCGGCGTGAGGCTGGGACCCGCACTCATCCGGCTGGCGGCATCGGCCAGCGTCGAGTTCGACCAGGTCACCCGTCCCATCATGGCGGAACTGTCGCAACGCCTAGGAGAAACGGTCGACATGTCCGTGCTCAAGGGCTTCTCGGCGGTGTTCACCGATCAGGTGCAGGGCGCGCACCGGCTGCGCGCGGTGTCCGCCGTCGGCGAGACGTTTCCCTTGCATTGCACGGCCAACGGCAAGGCGCTGCTCAGCATGATGCCGGCGGCGCAATTCGAGAAATATTTGCGCAACCCGCTCGTGAAATTCACCACCGCCACCATCATCCGGACCGCGGACCTGCGCCTCGAAATTGCGGCATGCGCGAAGGCCGGCGTGGCGGTAGACAACGAGGAACACACCGAGGGCATCTCGGCGGTCGGGACGGCATTCAGCGATCCCTTGGGACGGAGCATCGCCTTGTCCATTCCGGTGCCCACCACCCGCTTCAACAAAATGAAACCGGAATTGATCAAACAATTGCTGATTGCCCGTGAGTCCATCTTAAAGACGCTGGGCACGGTCGTCGGGCGATAGGCACAGCGAGGCACATCGATCAAGGTGGGGAGTACATCGCTGATTGGTGGAATGGCGGCACGTTTGGAATGACCGGGGCGACCGGCATTTTTCGGAGCGTAACGGGGGCTGTGTCAGCGACGGCTGAACCTCGAAAGAACCACCGGCCCGAGCAGTCCCGATGGCAGGAGCGGCGAGTCCGCGCGGTACGGTACAAACGTGGAAAACGTGAATTTTTCCGTGTTTGGTTGCTGGTCGCCGATCATCCGGTTGACCCAGGCATTGGTCACTTTGAGGGCAATGACGTTCAACCCCGGCCTGAGCGCCGCCGTCGCATCGATGCGATAAGGCGCATGCCAGAGGACGCCCAGCGATTTGCCGTTGATCGTCACCTCGGCAAGATTTTTAACGTCGCCCAGATCGATCCACAGTGTCCCCGATGAACTGAACCAGTCCGGGGGTGCCTCAATGGTCGTGGTGTAGGTTCCCGTCCCCGAAAAATATCGGACCCCGGGATCTTCGTTGTCGCTCCAATCCGTCAACGTGTCAAAAGCACGTGACGCCGGCGCTCCCCGTCCCGGCTGGAAGGACACCGTCCACGGCCCCTCCAAGGTCTTCAGTGGATGCTCCACGAGCGGGGGAAGTGTGACAGATGCTTTTTCAGCCGCCTTGCGAAAGACGACGAACACCGTACCCCAGGGCTCCAACGTCAAGGGCACCGAGGTGCGTCCCCCTGCGATCGCATAGGACACGGGCTCAATATTCCCCGTTTCGGCATGCCACAATTCGGGCGATTTACCGGAAATACGGAAGGTTGCCGCAACCGTCTGGGGATCATTCGTTCGATTGCCGACCAGATAGAGATCGCCGTCGGTCAGTTTGCGATGGACGAACAGGAGCTCGCCCGCGTTCGCCGGCCTGCCGTAATCGAAGTCGGGCGCCACCTGCAGCGCCTCGAACACGGCGCTCAGGCTCTGACCGGCATAGACGGTTCCCTTCCCCACATGCCGCACTCCCGTTCCATCGCCAAACAGCTCGTCGTTCAACCGGTGGAACTCCGCCTGATCGTCTGCGTGGCTCGGATCGTCGTGGGGTTTCGGGCCGGCGACCACCGCACCGTCGATTGCCAATTTGTGGATCGCGCGCAGCACCGGAAGCGACATATGCCCACTGTAGGGATCCAGCCCCAAGACCCGGTAACGGGTGCCCCCCGGCGTATTCAGGCGCCCATCCGCCACGCTCAACGCATGAATGAGCCCATCCGCATTGATGTAGTCGAAGCCGTATCCCGGCGGCACATTCGGTGCAGCCGCAGCGAATACTGCGGTCACATTGGAATCCTCGCCGTAGAAATACACCAGATCGGCGCCGAAATGACCCTGCTGCAGCAGATAGCTGCTGCGGGCGATGTAGTCGATCCAGGGACCCGCCTGGTCCGCCCACGTTTCATTGCGGTTGAACCACTGCCCGAAAGGCCCCAACGTCACGCCAGGAGCCCTTCCGATCAACGGCTGATGCGCCGATTCGTGAATGACGATCCGGTTGATGCCATTCAGGAATTCCTTGTCGACCGTCGGCTTCAGCGTCGAGGGCGACCATCCCCACGGCGAAGCGGCCGCGGTCATGGACTCGGCGGCCGCCAGATTCTGTCCGTAGATGTGGGCCACCGATGCCGCCTCGCGGGTGTCTGCATCGAAACCGAACAATTCCTTGTTGACCGTCAGCGTCTGCGACCACATGGCGCTCATCGGGATTTCGTTCAACTTCTTCACCTCCATCCCATCGGCGGGCAACGCCCGCCCCTCCTCGTGGGATTCCCCGTAGTGCGCCATGCCGCGCTCGTGCAACGTTGCCTCCAACTGGCCATAGTGTTCGTCCGCGATCAAATCGCCGATGGTTTTCCGGAAATCCCACAAAAACCTATCGCTGTCCTCTGCACTCACCACCACCCGGCCGGTCAGAACGGGCATCCACGGCAATGGGTCATAGCCGCGCCGCGCTTTGAACTTCGCGATCATGTCGTCCGTCCAGTTCTGGGAACCGGCCTCCCAGCTGTCGTTGACGACAAAGCGAACGCCTTTCTTGCCCATCCAATCAGCTCCCACCGTTTTTTGATAAGTGTCCAGATAGGAGTCGAAGTAATTTTTCACAAACCTCCGGTCGAGCTTGTCGACCTCCAGGCCGGTCGCCTCGGCACTTGCGGGATGGTTGGTCGTGCCAATGAGGGAATAGCCGAAGCGAAGGACCACCCAGCGACCGGCGGGTGGCGTCCAGGCGAGCGAACCATCGGGGCGCATTCTGCCGGTCAGGTTGATCACATCCGATTGGGCGATGGCTTCGTCGGCCGCCACCGGTGGAGTGACATAGCCGTACAGATCGGCACCGACCGTAAATGCCGCCTTTTCCTCGAACCGGTTCACGCGGGCGCCCGGATGCAGCAACAACTCGGCGATGTCGGTGTCGGGCGCCGGCTTGCGCGCCTTCATTCCCATCGCTTCGTGATTCACATCACCGAGCATGGCCTCCGGTTCCGCGCGCCTGAAGCTGACGCGGAAATACCGGGCCGTCGTCGCGGGGAAGGAATACGTTTCCGCCGGGGCGCCGCCACCGCCCAACTTGGCAACTGCCCGAAACGTTCGCCCGTCGTCGCTTGCCTCGAGGAACTGATCGGGGGCCAGCTGGTCTCCCATGATCGCGGCAAAGAAGCCGACGTTCTTGTGGACGAGCGTCACCGCATGAATCGCTTCCGGCGCCGCGAATTCGTACTGAATCCATGCGCCCTCGGTGCCGGCCGGGATCGGCAGCCTGGTGGTCCGGTCCAAATCGCCATCACCGAGCATCGCGAGATCGATGCTGTCCGAACTCGCGGTGATCTTCGGATGAAGTGAATCGAGGGTGACATCGCCGGGCGCCGCCCTAACGGCGAGCACCACCGAATCCGCGTAGAACTGGGGTGGATCCGCGGCGGATTTCGCAAATGGATTCTGATCGTTGAAATGAATGCTTTGAAAGGGACCCGTTGCGGTGGGGGGATGAGTCAAAATTCCCGCGAACGGCTTGCCTCCATCGACGAGGGTCTCACTCCACACGTACTTCTTCATTCCCTGGGACGCGGGGACCCACGGACCCCCGGACTCGCTCCAGCCCGGCGAGCCCGCGATGGCTTCCTCCAAGCCCAGCCGATCGGCGAGGGTCGTCGCGTATTTGAACGTGTCCTGCCATTCGGGGGTCATGTAGGGCAATCGCACGTCGACGACCTGCGGCGTGTTCAACGCGGCGTCGAAGACTTGAAAGCCTCCCAGCCCCACCCTGTCCATCCATTCCAAATCGAGCTTTATGCCTTCCTTGGTGATGTTTCCATCCATCCAGTGCCACCACACGCGCGGTCGCGCGCCGTTGGGGGGTCTTTCGAATTCTCGGACGAGAACATCCGACGAATCCGCGGCCTTCGTCGCGGCACCCGCGAGAATCAACCCCAGCGTCCCGAGGCGTGCGAGGTGCTTCATTGCACCCTTGTTGGTCGGCATTGAACGGGGTTCCTCATCTTCGGGGAGACTGTCGAGGCGTCTGAGACCTTAATAATACATTTATCTTACGTACCTTATCCCGGCGGAATCTGGTGGCGACCCGAGCATGAGAAACGAGCTGAAGTCTGCCGTCAGCCGGCGAACTGAGCGGACGCCAGTCCCTGTGTTCCGGGGTTGATTTCGAACAGCGATCCGGCCAGGGGCTCATCGCGGAGTCCCACCGACGCGGACGTGACGAACATCCGATCCATTTGCGCGCCGGCGAAGACGCAATTCGTAATTTGTGTGGCCGGCAGGGCGACGGACATCAGGAGTTCACCCCTGTCGTCGAACCGGCTCACGCGACCTCCACCCCAGTGCGCGATCCAGAGGCATCCTTCGGCATCCGAGCACATCCCGTCGGGATACCCCCATGTCTCCTCGAATTGCAAAAACACGCGCTTGTTCGTCAGATTCCCTTCGGCAGACAGATCGAAGGCGTAAACCGTCCGCGTCATCGAATCCGTGTGGAACAGGGTGCGGCCGTCGACGCTGAACGTCGGGCCGTTGGTGACGCCATACCCATGGTCGTGGGCCGACCACGTGAAGTCGGGATCCAGGCGGTGCAGCGCACCCAGCACCTCCTCCTCCCGATCGTCCATGGTGCCCGCCCAGATCCGCCCGTTGCGATCCACCTTGGCGTCGTTGAGCCGGTTGTGTGGACGGTGCGGCTCAGGGCTACCGATTTTCTGGATCGAGAACGGTTCGAGCGCGAGCGTGGCAACTCCGCTCTTCAATCCGATCACGAAGTCGTCCCTGCCGGCCCGCTCCAGGACCCAGCCGACTTTTTCAGGCATCGTCCATGTCGAAATCCGACCGGTCCCCAGGTCGTAGGAATGGAGTGCGGGAGCCAAGATGTCGACCCAAAACAGAACCCCTCGGCGCGCCGACCACATCAAACCCTCGCCCAGCAAATCCCCGACAGGACGCGATATCACGCGATATTCATTCGTCACGACCGTGGGCCTAGCCATCGTTCGCGCTCCTTGGGATCGGCATGCACGACGACGCAATCATTCCGCGTCCCGGCGCCAAGCCAGCCACAGCATCGAAATTCCGAATCCGGCCATCACGAGTCCCCACCAGAGGTTGACATTGACTCCAAGCGACCGGACGTACTTCGACGGGTCACCAGCCAGACCGTACGCAACCAGCAGTGCTCCCAAGAGTGAGAACAGCAGGCCGATGGGTTTGCGGATATCGAGATGCACGGCAACTCCTTCATCAGGCGCCTTTCATTCCGCGAACACCGCGGGTCATCGAAAGACAATGTTCAGTCCCAGCGTCAGCACGATCACGATGAACGCCAGACCGAACGGCCTGCGCCACCAACGTTCGCCGGCGGCGGGAACCTGGCGCTCGGTCAGCGAATAGACCAGTCCGCGCAACTCAGACTCCGGACGCGGTTTCGTCACCAAGCTAATCAAGAGGGTCGTCACGAATGACGTGCTCCACGCCCAGATTCCGGTCCAAAAATTCTGGGCCATTTCGCTCGGATAGCGATGCAGAATCGCCAGCCACCCGCCCTTGATGCCCGGAACCGATCCGGCCGGCAGCGACAGGCCATGGTGGAGCGCCGCCGCAACCGTGCCCAGGATCAGGCCATAGAACGCGGCGTGCCCGGTGGTGCGCTTCCAGAACATGCCGAGCAGGAACGTCGCGAACAGCGGTGCGTTCACGAATGCAAAAACCAGCTGCAGCATGTCCATGATATTGTTGAAATGGCTGACGAGGTAGGCCGCCAACACCGACGCCGCGATGCCGCACACCGTTGCCATCCGGCCCACCCACAGATAGTGGGCGTCCGACGCGTTGCGCCGGACGTAGGCCTGGTAAATGTCGCAGGTAAAAACCGTGTTGAATGCCGTGACATTGCCGGCCATGCCCGCCATGAAACTGGCGGCGAGCGCCGTGATGCCCACGCCCAGCATGCCTTCCGGCAGGTAATGCGAGAGCATCATGGGTATCGTCATGTCGTAATTGAGCGTGCCGTCTGCCTTGACGGGCAGGGAAAAGCCTCCGGCCGCACCCCGTTGATGAAGAACGATCGCGATCATGCCGGGCAAAATGACCAGGAAGGGAAAGAGCATCTTCGGAAAAGCCGCGATCAAGGGGGCCCGACGCGCAGACAGCATCGAATCCGCGGCCATCGCGCGTTGTACGACCAGGAAATCGGTGCACCAGTAGCCGAACGAGGCCACGAAACCAAGGCCCATGGCCAGTCCGAACCACTCGACCCCCATGGGATTCGCGCTCGAACTTCCCATCTGGGCCCAGGACTCTGACCATGCGCCCGCGGCATAGCCGCGACTCGTGGCCACGGCGCTCAATCCGGCCTGCAGTCCGGGCCAGCCGCCAACGTCGTGCAGTCCCAGCAATACCAGCGGCAGGAATCCGAATACGATGAGGAAGAATTGCAGCACTTCGTTGTAGATCGCCGAGGTCAATCCGCCCAGCGTGACATACAACAGAACGATGACCGCGCACACCCAAACGCTGACGTCGAAACTCCAGCCCACCAACAAGTTGAGGAGCAGTCCCATCGCATACATGGAAATACCGGATGACACGATGGTCATCAGCGCAAAAGTAACTGCATTGAGGCCACGCGTCTTCTCATCGAATCGAAGCTTCAGGTACTCGGGCACCGACCGGGCGCGCGAGCCGTAATAAAATGGCATCATGAACAAGGCGAGGAACACCATCGCGGGGATCGCGCCGATCCAATAAAAATGGCTCGTCATGATGCCGTACTTGGCACCCGAGGCCGCCATGCCCATGACCTCCTGGGCGCCAAGATTGGCCGAGATGAACGCCAAGCCGCAGACCCACGCCGGTATCGAGCGGCCGGACAGGAAGAAATCGTTCGACGTTTTGACGTACCGTCGCAGTGCGTAACCGATGCCGAGGACAAACGAAAAGTAAATGAACAATATCGCCCAGTCCACGGGCCCTAGTTTCATATTAATTCACGAACGCCGCGACTTCGCGACGCTGACCCATGCGAACGGCGTCAGCATACGGGAACGGGCTGAGGGCGTCCCCCGTCGCATCGGGAGCACGGCTCCGGACGGCGAAATTGGCGGTCGTGGTCACAATCATCCTGACGGCCTCTTGTCGGATGCGGGCGTTGATGGAAGCAACCGCAGATTCCGCTCGCGGCCGTTCATATTTACATGATAAGTCTTATAATATTAAACTCCAACTCCGTTTTGAATGGCATCGCCAGAATATGAACGGGTCATCTGTCCGATCTGACCGGCGCGTCGCTCGATGCCGCCCAGCTGGCACGATTGGGCGGGATATCGCCATCGTCGCTCCCGGTCGTGAAAGGTCACCCGCGGCTCGGTGTTCCGGTCAAAGGCATCGGAAAGTTCATCGCCATCGGCCTCAACTACAGCGACCATGCCGCTGAATCGAACATGCCCGTTCCCAGAGAGCCGGTGAT
>Ga0182030_10005472_pt1 | contig 26961 bp, 21 predicted proteins | sample 812S3MmetaG_FD_121299 | JGI IMG/M metagenome (GOLD analysis project Ga0182030, IMG submission 121299) | Permafrost microbial communities from Stordalen Mire, Sweden - 812S3M metaG (Illumina Assembly) | ecosystem: Environmental > Terrestrial > Soil > Wetlands > Permafrost | place: Sweden...
CCTCCGCGCAACTGTGGCTCAATCTTCAGAACAAGCACGACATCTGGCGCGCCGCGAAAAACAAATCTCTTGCGAAGGTCAAACCTCGGGCACAGGCAGCGTATGCGCCTCCTCCGCCGGCAGCGCGGGCCTGGTGAACCGGATCGTTTCCGGTCCAACCGCACCACCGGTCATGAGCATGCTCATGGCCTGCTCCATGTTCAGGTCGGTCTCGGTGACACGGGCGATGGGGAGAATCTGCAGAAGGCCCGACAGCGGGTTGATGGCGTTGGGCAACAGAACCGCGGCTAGCAGTTCTCCTGTCGAGCTGTCCACGAGCGTGCGAGTGAGAAACCCGATGCTTTTCTGGCCTGGCATAGGGAACTCGACCAGCACCACCCGCTGCACTGACTCTTCTTTCGCCCTCATGCTGTCAATCAGCTTGCGCACCGAGTTGTAAATCTTGGCCACAACGGGCAGCCGCTCCAGCGTGGATTCGAAGAGCGCGAGCGCCTCGCGGCCCACAACCTCCGCGGTTAAACGGCCAACCACGTAGAGCACAACCAGCGTCAGTACAACTGCCATCACGGATTGCAGCCACGGCTGGCTCAGCCACTCCGCGGGAAAGATGGCCGCAAGCAGTCGCACTACCGGCATTCCGGCTTTGGCAAGCACGCCGAGAAGGAAGCTGAAGATCAGGTAGGTGACGAACAGCGGTCCAATGGTGATGATGCCGGCCAGAATGTTGCGTTGCAGGCTTCGAATGGTTCGGGCAAGGACAGGATCCACGCACATCTCCTGTGGACGAGGATACGCGACCATGGCGCGACGCGGTGCTCAAAATGCGGCACCAAATCGCAGTGGTCACATGGCCGGATGAGTATCGCCTTAGCGAGCAAACGCGATTCGCTATATAGTGAATCAAGCAGGATGCGCATGACCGATTCGAGAGATTTGGACTTGAGAGACTCAGGCCGGTGGTTGCTGGAGCCCGACGAGGCGTTTTCGCCGGCGATCCCTGCCCAAATTCCGGCAGCGACTGTATATGTGTCTCCAAAGCCATCGGGCAATAGCGAATTGCTGCAGCCGGCTTCCGCTGCTTCCGCGGGACGAGGCGCGCCACCGCGCGCGCTTTCCAAAGCAATCGAGGCCAAAGCAGCAGGGCGACCAACCGGCTTGCAGCGCGTGGCGGGCGCACTGCGTGTGGCTTTGCCGTTCGTTCAGCGTATGCTTCCGTTGCTCGACGGACACGTCGCCACAGCCGTCTCCAATGTTCTCAACCCTTATCCACAGGCGCCGCCTCAGCAACAAGTCGACCTTGTCCCCATCGAGGATGGACTGATCGACCTTCAAAAGCAGTATCGCGACCTGCGCAATCAATTCATGGAGCAAAGCTTCTGGCTGAAGCGAGTTGAAGACCAGCTCAAAATGGTGTCCGGAGCCACGGAGGCCAACACCCAGCAACAGCAGCAACTTGTCGACGATATCAAGAGCGTCGGCACGCGAGTGAATGTCTTTGCCTACATTGCATTGACCCTTCTGGCAGTTTCAATCCTCCTGAATCTGTATCTGTTTCTGCACGTCCGGCGCGTCCTTCCCTTTTAGTCAGCCGATTCCCCGCTTGAGCGCGCGAACAACACCGCAAACCAGGCTGCCGCATCAGAGCGGGGCTTGGCAGACGGGGTTGTGGCTTTAATTCTCGGGCTGCATCGATCGGGGAGGAATGCCCCTCTTCAAAGACTGTTCAGCCCTTAAGAAGTGCCTATCGATGGTCTTGAGCGATTATTTTTCTATCATCAATTGGTTTGTTGTTCTCATGAACACAACTTTCCGTCATTTTGCTACCTATTACGAACTTTGTGATCGCGGATGTTGCCAGTCGTATTTTCAGGGGGCTAGTATTCGGCATAGTTCATCTAACTTCGCCCGAAAGGGTCCGGTAACACGGCCACTATGCAGTTGATTCCAAGTTCACAGATCTTAACCAATTAGCGGCGCAACCCAGCGCACGCGTGGAGTGTCTCGTCATGGCATGGTATGCCTACTGCATCGGTGAAAAACTAGCATTTCCTGAATTAGCCCGTCATCGCAAGCCTATTCCGATGGAATCCGTCCTGGGAGTAAGCGGCAACCAAGTCTTTCTTTACCCCGCCAGTGAACCCGCCGTTATCGTCAGCGAACATAACCCAGCGGAGACCTTCAACCAGAAAGCCGGCGTAGATCACGCACGGGTAATCGCAGACTGCTTCCAACAGTCCACGGTCCTGCCTTTCCGGTTCGGAACGGTCTTCAACGATGACGAGAGCCTTCGCAAATCCATCCGTTCGAACCAGCGCCAGTTCCTTGGAAACATCGACAAACTCCGCGGCAAAACCGAGATGCATCTGAAGATAGTTGTGGACGACTGTTGCGCCCGCGAACTGGAGAAACATTTGCCCGCCGAAGGAGTAGGCCGGGAATATCTTACCAGCCTGCGAGAGAACGCAGCCCGCACCCGCGAGCGCCAGACGCGTGCGCGGGCGGTCAGCTTCCAAATGCACCGGCTGTTCATGCCTTTGGATGAAGAGGTAAGTTGCCGGCTCACCGACAGCGGCAAAATGGTTTTGGACATCGCCCATCTGATCGAACGCAAGTCGGTTGAGCGCTACCAGAACAAGTTCTCAACCACCAGCACCACCATGATGAGGGAGTGCCAGATGCAGATCTCCGGTCCCTGGCCGCCCTATCATTTTGTGCATCGGCTCACACGCGGAGCGCATGTGGCGGCGCAGGTGCCGGCGCAACGTCAGCCAGTTGCCGCTGTGTCTCTTCAGGTACCGGTTCCGGTTCTCACGTAGCGATTGTTTGGCGCACAAATAACAAGCGGTGAGGGTCTGTCTACAGGCCTTCACCGCTTGTCATTTGTGCGTGGCATGAGGCGAATGTCGCCACCATTCTCTTCCGGTTCCCGATTGAGAGAAGCAAGACTCAGCCGTTTGTCAGGGAGTGCCCGCGGTCTTGCGGCGCGTCAGCACGAACGACTTGCGACGGTCTTTGGCGGCGTGGTCGATCTTCTTCCAGAAGCCCACAAAGTAGTCGACCGCCGAAATGATGGAAACCAGCACGGTAAAGTAGATGGCGGCAATCGCGATCCACTTCACTGGAATTACCAGGACGCCGAAATACCATGCGATCCAGCGATGCGCCAGGATGGCTGAAACCACCGAAACGATCTGAACCACGGTCTTCAGCTTGCCCAAGTCGCTGGCCTCAATCGTGAATCCTTCAGAGGATGCAATGGAGCGCAGGCCTGAGACCAGGAATTCCCTGCCGATGATGACAACCGCGATCCAGACCTTGACAATTTGCGGATTGTAAGCGACCAGCGCGATAAGAGCGCCGGTCACCATCACCTTGTCTGCAATGGGATCGAGCAGCATGCCCATGGTTGTGATCTGGCTCCGTTTGCGGGCCAGGTAGCCGTCCAGGCCGTCTGTAATCGAAGCCAGAACAAAGAGCACCGACGCACAGATCTCCTGCTCGCCATTGGACCCCTGCCACGGAAAGTGCGGCGACAGAATCCAAAGCAGCAGAGGGATCATGACGATCCGGCTCATCGTAATGGAGTTGGGCAGATTCATAGCAATTGCGTCGCGCCAGATCCGATCTTCATCGGTCAGCTTCATTATCGCACTGCGAATGCGATCCGCGGCTTTTCGCCGGTCAGGATAATAGGCGCTGATCGCGGCATTCAAAGCGACGGAGGGACTGATGGCCGAGGAGTCAGCCGGCCGGATGATTGCCGCCGCCGAGCAATGGGCTAAGTCACAGGACGACGATCTTACTGTGCTGGTGTGCGACTATCTGGGCGCTGGATAAGTCTCTACCGGTCCAACAGTTGAGTCCGCCGATTGTTGCTCCGGTTCCTCCTGCGTGGCTTCCGTGGCGGCTGTCTGTGATTCCTCCGCAGGCTCGACGGCTTCGCCGACTTTGGGCTCCTTGGGGGCGCCGAGAAGAATGTCGATGCGATAGTTCGCGGCTTCGGCCGTCGCCAGCGCCTCTTCGACCGTCTTGCTCATCTGCCTCACCGCCTTGGCGGGTGGGACAGGTTCTCCCGCAAGACGCAGCAGCGACGGCATCAGCAGCCACCACAGCAGCTCCTCGTACGACTCGCGCACCAGATATTCATGCCCGCCTGCGGGATGAACTCCGCTGAGCCAGCGAACATCGGGGTCCTTCCACAGGGCAGGCGAAAGCGACACGCTTTCTTCCTCGACCATTTGTGGCTCGGGCGATTCCGACTCGAGCGGCTCGGCTGATTCAGAAGTGAGCGGCTCGACCTCGGCCGGTGCATCGTATTCCTTGCCCGCGCCGGCACCGGTAAGCAGCACAACCTTGATGCGGGCCGCGACGCGCCAACCCTCCTCGCCCTCGAAGCCCAAGTCGGCAAAGGCCCTGGCAAACGGCGCGCGCAGGCGCAGGCGGTCGAACAGGTCCAATGCCACGCGCTCAGGGTTCTGGGCATCGATAGACTCGGCGAGTAACTGGAGCACGTTCCAGGCAAGCACAGGCCCCCACATGGCCGTAGCAGTGAACTGCGGGCTGGGGCTGGGGAGTACGCGCCGGGCAGCGGCGGTCCAGGGCGCGGGGAATAGCGCTTCGATGGTGGGAATGCGCATGGCGGAGCGGAGACGGGCGCGGAATGGGGGCCCAAGCAAAGTCGGGTTGGCCGGCTTGTTTGCGCCTGGGGCTCCGAGCCGCGCGTAGGCCTTCTGCGCCTCGCGCAGGAATGCCTCGCAGCGCTTCCAGGCCAGCTCGAAGAACTCGCTGCGCTCATGCTCAATCTTCTTTTCTTTCCGCGTGCCCTCGACACCGGCAACAGCGCGGGGATGCTCGGCCAGATCGGCGAAAAGGCGAACAACGTCCGGGTCAAGCTGAAGGCGGAGAGCATCCTGCACGGGCTGGAGTTCGAGACCGACGAGCGCGTCGTCGAGGCTGGGAACGCCAGCTCCGTTCAGGTGAGCGCAGAGCCGGTCCCAGGGCTTTTCAGTGCTTGAATACAACTCGCGCCAATCCAGGAAAACGTGGCACTGGTAAGCGTGAAGATCGAGGGTGAGGCCGCGCTCGGAAATCACGTTGGAAGGGCGCAGGTATTCCAGGCCCGTGAGCGCGTCTCGGAATTGGAGGATTGCGCCCAGGTCGCCAGTCAGTCCCAGGCCCTCGCGGAGGCGCTGCTGGCGCAGTTGGCCGGCGGATTTGTCAGCATAAGCCGCAGAGAAATCGATGGTGCCGTGGGTTGCGCCGTAGCGGTTGTTGTAGACCACCAGGGCGCGCTCGCCGCCGTTGCGATTGGAGTAGGCGAAGATGTTCTCGTCCACTTTGCCGTTGGGTTGGAAGAAGTCGTAGAGCAGGAAGTTGGTGCTCTCGGCAAACAGCCTGCGGCGGTGCAGCAGCGGGGCAATCTCTCGCTCATGGCGCTCGACGAGCCAGTGGTCGGCGGTCTCGTCGTAGCGGGGGCGCTGGTATTCCATGCCGTATTTTTCGGTAAAGCCCTCGATTTGGCCGTGTCCAAACATCGGCAGGCCGGGAAGCGTGGCCATGAGCGCGGCCACACCAAAGCACTTGTCGCCCGTGCCGAACTGGTCGATTGCCGTTCTTTCGTCGGGATTGCTCATGAAGTTGACATAGCGCTTCATGATGTCGGGATCGAACTCCAGCGTGTTCTTGATGACCGAGCGGTACTTTGCGTTGTCTTCGTCGCGCAGCATCACCATGAAGGCGCTGTTGTAGACCCTATGCATGCCGAGCGTGCGGACGAAGTAGCCTTCCATCAGCCAGAAGGCTTCCGCGAGCAGCAACGTGCCGGGAACCTCGGCCGCCACGCGATCCACGACTTCGCGCCAGAACTCGTGCGGCATGGCGCGGTCGAATTCGGCCTGGCTCATGCCATATTCCGCGCGGGAAGGAATTGCGCCGCTCGCGCCCGGGCCTGGAAACCAGAGGCGATGAAAATGACGCTTGGCCAGGGTCATGGCCGCATCGAAGCGGATAACGGGAAACAGCCGGGCGACGTGCAGGATGGTCTGGATCACGTGCTCGCGGACTGCGGGATTGAGGTAGTCGAGCTGCGCTGTGTCGTTCCAGGGAAAGCTGGTGCCGTCGTTGCCGTGATAGATGTAGCGGATGTCGCCGGTGGCCGTGTCGCGACGCCGGAACACAACCGCGGCGTCGGTCTGCTCAAAGTAGTGGTCTTCAATCTTGATTTCGACGCGGGAGTCGTGGGAGAGATCGGGGCCGTTGAAGCTGTACACGGGATAGGGCGTGTCCCGTCGAGAGATGAACCACTCCGGATGCTCGATCACCCAAGGCGAATCGATACCCATGTGATTCGGCACCATGTCGCTGGCCAGGCGTACGCCGTGCCTGTAAGCGCGGTCTCGCAGGTTGATGTAAGCCGCTTCGCCGCCCAGGTCCTCGGCGATGGCATAGTCAAAGAGCGAATAGGCCGATGCCACGGCGTCGCGGTTGCCGCATAGCGCCTTGATGGTCTTTGAGGCCCGGCTGCGCTCCCACACCCCGATGAGCCAAAGCGAATTGAGCCCGCGGCGCGCCAGGATTGCGAGTTCTTCGTCGGGAATCTCGTCCAGGCGCGCGATTCTGCGGCCATATTGTTTGCTTAACTGCGCCAGCCAAACGTAGGTGCTTTTGGCGATGAGCACCGCGGTGGGCATCCAGGCCGTGTCGGCGCTGAACTTCTCATATTCATGAGCCGGGTCGCCAAACACGGGCACATCGGCATGGCTCACCACGGATGGCCATTGCTGCTGGCCGGTCTCGCGGCGGCGCCTGGCCGCGGCCTCAGCGGCGGCATGGGCTTCGGCGGCGGGCGGATTAAACTGCATCCAGATAGCCAGTTCTTCTTCGTGCAGAACTTCACCGGCCAACCCCAGCAGATGTTCCATGCTGTCGCCCAGCAGGGGCTTCCAAAGGCGGCGAATCAGCGCAAGCTGATCGCTGAGCGAGCCTGGGGAACTGACGGCCGGCGCGCGAAGCAGTTCCAGCAGGTTCAGCGGCTTAGCGCCAGGAAGCGGAATCAGAGGGCGGGTGGCAAAGTAGTCCGGTAACTGGTGCGTTACCTGGCGGTAGACGGTCTTCTCGGCCAGGGTCTTATCCTCGAAAAGCTCCTCAAACGGCCGGAAAGCCTCATTGTTGTTGGCGGTCCAAAGCAACAGCAACTCTTCCAGCGCGGCCTCGCGGTGGGGCGTTCCATCGGTTGAGCCCGCCAGCCATTGCCGGGGCGTTTCTTTGCCTTGCATCACGCTGGCGCCGGGAAAATGCTCTACAAACGTCAGCAGCATGGTTTCAAGCGCGTCGCCGCCCACCTGGGCAGCAAACCAATTCAGGGCGGAAGTCATTACCTCGGGATCGAACTGTTCGCGATAACGAGCCATCAGCACGTGGCTAGCCTCGTCGATGAGGCCCATGGCGTAAAGCTGTCCGGCGTGAACCGCCCGCTCAGGATGCTTTTCAACGTCGCGCACCAGGTTCATGCGGTGCGCGAACTCTCGGGCTCCGGCAAGGTTGGCGAATACGGCATTGCCCGAGAAGGAAAAGAGAGACTCCACGAACTTGTACCTTAACCGTGCATCCCGCGAAATGTGGAATTCCATCATAAGAAACCGCGCTTCCAATTCTACCTGCCGCTCTCCGGGAAAAGTCCAATACCGATTGACATTCGCGCGGAGGTTTTTTTCGCCTCGACGGCAACGCGGGTCTTAACGGGATTCGGCAAATGGTTATGGCTGGAATTGGGCCAAGAGCAAAGGTACACCAATTGGGGCAGAGGACGCTGAGACCTTCCATCTTTGCCTGGGAGCGGTGCTGGCGGTTTCGAGCGGCCCCATGCGCAGGCTGCTTCCGCTATCGCTCTCGGGCCCGCTTCATAAGCTGCATCGACCACCCTTCGGGATACTCCGGAATGGTTACGGTTGTTCCCGGAGGGGCAGCCTCGAAGCGCTTGACTGACTCCGCAAAGTGCGTCTCAGAAAAGGCGGCATGATGCCATCCGCGCACGATCCCAAAACACATAAGCAACAAGAGTGGAGACGACACGATTCTGAGAAGTAACACGCGGCTGCGAAAACACCACAAGAGCGACCATGCGAACGCAATCGAAGGAAAGAACCAGTAGCGGACACTGTCTGCCTGGGACAGTCTCACCCAGGCTGACTCTCCGTTCGATGCGCCCGTGTTAGGAGAGAGGAGCGAAACCGCAAAAAGCGCGGAAGAGAAGACAATGAAAAGTCTCATTTCGACCGGCGACTTGATAAAACAGCCCACGACCATGGCAGTTCCGCCGATAGCCACAAAAAGGAGAAGGATAAGAAGCGGCGTGGCCGAAATCGCCGCTGCCCCGTTTCCACCGAGCAAAGCACCAAGGTAGATATGGCCGCCGAGGATGCGAACGAACAAAGCGGGACTCGCGCCCAATGCGTATGCGTAGTGGGACCGGGCAGCGGGATTCACAATCAGCAGCTCCCAGGCTTGAATCAGGCAACATGCCGCAAGCAAAACAGCCGGAATTAACCGCTTGCGATCACGGGTCTTCCATAACAGAAAAAGCCCTGCCGGCAACAGCAATGCGCAAAAAGGTCCGGTCAATCCGCAAAGCAGAATCACAGAGTTAATGCACAGCCGACCCCATGCGCTACACGGCACGGATGCAACCAACAATAGAAAGGCGCAAAGGGCCAGTGGCCACTGCGCCTCCGTAATGCCCCAGCTTATCTCGGTATTGTCGGGCAGGGCGAGATACAAGCCTGCAAGAATGGCCCGGAAGGGGAGGCTGCCCCAATTGCTGGAACCTGACCATAGCAACAGGTTAACGGGGAGAGCCTGCACAGCGATGGCGATGAGAATGAGCACCAGGGGCGCGAGGGCAAATGGCACAAGTAGCGCAACCGAGGATCCAAGGCGCGGCAGGGTTTGGAAGTATCCGTCCTGTGTTCTGAAGAGCGCCGTCCACCATCCGAAGTTATAGGCATCCGCAAACCAGATGTGCCCGTCCTCGGCAAAGAACTGAGGATGCAATACGGCGTCCGGCCGACGAAGGATCAGGACGGCGCAGGATAACAAGAACGCGGCGCCATGCTGCCAGGGGCGAAGGCTCGGAGTTATCACTGCCTGGTCCTGCATCTTGTGCTCCTATGGCTTTCAGGGGTGCTTGACTAAGATCATGCTCCAACCATCCGGGTTCTCTGGAATGGTAACAGCCGTCCCGGGGGGCGCTTGCTCAAAGCGGGCCGCATAATCGTTGAAATGCAAATCCTGGAAAGCCGGTTGCCTGAAATCGCGGAAGATTCCGATTGAAAGAAAGAACAAGAGGTAACCTGCGATGACTTTAAGCAGTAAGACGCGGCTATTGAAGCAGCAGAGAACACACCACCCAAAGGCCAGCGTGGGGAAGAACCAATAATGAATTCCGCCCGCGCCGGCCATCAGTTCCCAAACCGGAACTCCCGGACGCGCGCGAACTACTGGAGAGACAAGAGACGCGGCAAGGAGTACGAAGGAGAATAAAAGAAAGAGCCTCATCTCCAGGGATGACTGGATGAAAGAGACAATAACTATGGTTGTTCCGCAAATCGCTACGGCAAAGAGGAAGATAGAAAGCCGTGTGCCGGGATGATAGGCCAGCGCATTACTCCCGATCAATGTTCCAAGATAGACCTGGCCGGCAAGGATGCGCGCAAGAGAGGAAACACTGGCGCCCAAAATGTAATCTGGCCGAACGGACCGATTGGCGACAAGCAAGCCCCAGGCTTGAACCAGACAACACGCTGCGAAGACGCCGACGGGCACCCAGCGCCATCGATCGCGGCGAATCCACGCGAGAAAGATAGCAATCGGGAGCAAGAAGATGCAGAAAGGTCCAGTTAGTCCGCAGAGAATCACGATCGAGATATCGAGATACCGGCCTGCGATGCTATTGGGCATGCATGCTACCAGGACGAGGAAAGTGCACAGTGCCAGTTGCCACTGCGAAGGTGTAATCCCATAACTCACCTCGCTCGAATTTGGGAGTAGCAGATACACTGCCGCAAATTGGACGCGGACCCTGAGACTTCCCCAGGCCGAAGAACGGGAGGCGAGCAACAGGTTGACGGGTAAAGCCTGAAAGAAGATTGCAATAAAGTTGAGAAGAAGGGGAGCCATGAACAGCGGAACAAGAAGGGCGAGCGCGGCCCCCAGGCGCGGCAGAGTCTGGAAGTGGCCCGCCCAGGGTCGAGCCAGCGCAGGCCACCATCCCAAGTTATAAGCATCGGCAAACCAGACCTTCCCGTCCTCGGCGAAGAACTGAGCGTGAAACAGCCCATCTGGCCGGCGCGCGACGATGATCGCGCAGGCGAAGAGAAATACTGCGATGTGCTGCCAGGGGCGAAGGCCTGAAGGCTTCACAGTTATATCTTGCATTCTGCCGCCTATCGCCCGGATGGGCGTTTGACCAGGGTCAAGTTCCAACCTTGCGGATTCTGCGGAAAGGTAACTGCCGTACCTGGAGGCACAGCCTCAAATCGATTAACATCCTGCGCGAAATGCAGATCTTTCAGGGCTGGATACCGAAAGTCGCGAATAATTCCGAAGCAAATGAAGCACAACAGGAGGGCCGACGCGGCCTTAACAGGGATAGCGCGGCTCTGGTAACACCATAGGATGGACCATGCAAAGGCAAGAGTGGGGAAATACCAATAGCGAATTCCGCCAGAACCGGAAAGTAACCGCCAAATGGACACTCCGGCAGGCGGATAAGCGGTGGGAGATGCAAGCGAGGCCGAAAGGAGGGCCGCAGTAAACAGGAGGAAGAGTCTCATCTCCACAGGCGAATTAGTGAAACAACAAATAACAATGAAGGTTCCTAGAACAGCAACAACGGCGAGGAACACAAAGACCCCGGCAGATGGAGACGCGGCCAGTCCGTTGCTCCCGAGCAATGCGCCGAGATAAACATCGCCTGCAAGGATGCGAGTTAGCATTGCGGGGCTTGCTCCGAGGGCAAAATGCGGCCTGCCGGATAGGCCGCCGTGCAGCAACGGCCACGCCTGAATCAGACAAGCAGCGGCAAGGATGACGGACTCCACCCACCGCCAGGTTTCCCTACGCTTCCATGCGAGGAAAAGCGTCACGGGAAGCAGAAAGATGCAGAACGGACCAGTGAAGCCGCAAAGCAGCAAAATAAACACGTCGAACAACCGGCCCGTAGCGCTTTTTGGAGCGGACGCGACTATGAGAAGCAATGCGGACAGAGCCAGATGCCATTGGGACTGGGTTATGCCGTTGAGTAATTCAGAGTTATTGGGCAGCGCCAGGTAGATGGCCGCAAGCAGGGCTCGGAAGCGCAGGCCTCCCCACGCTGAAGACCGGTTGAAAAGTAGAAGACAAGCGGGAAGCGCCTGGATGCAGATGGCGATGAGGTTCAGGACCAGCGGAGCGAATGACAATGGCACAAGCAGCGCAAGCGATGCTCCAAGACGCGGGAACGCATGATAGTAGCCCTCATATACGCGAAACAATGCAGGCAACCATCCGAAGTTATAAGCATCGGCAAAAAAAACGTGGCCGTCTTCCTGAAAAAATTGTGCATTGTAAACGGCGTCGGGCCGCCGCGCGATGAGAATCGCACAGGCGGAGATGAAGATTGCGCCGTGCTGCCATGGGGGTAACTTGCCTGTTTGCTCTTGCAGCTTTGCCGTCGCTATCATTCAATATCTCAGGAGCTTTGCGCGCTCTCGGAATAATACCGCTGAGTTACTTTTCTCCCGGTGGCGTCGAAACCAGGAGAATGAATAACTCCCCACTTATGCGCGACGAAGCGGGCCGTGGTGGCCAGCACTCCCAGCCCATACTTCACGCTGCGCCTGAAGTTGATGGACGAAGCTTCCTCAAAGTATTTGGTCGGGCAGGATATCTCCCCTATGTTGAAGCCGAACATAACTGCCTGAGCGATCATCTGGTTGTCGAAGACAAAGTCGTCGGAGTTTTCGAGCAGTGGGAGAGTCTCCAGCAATTCCCGTGAGAAGGCGCGGAATCCGGTGTGGTATTCCGATAGCTTTACACCCAGAAACAGGTTCTGGAACGCGGTGAGGAATCGGTTGGAAATGTATTTATAGAGCGGCATCCCACCCTTGAGCGCTCCGGTTCCCAGAATTCGCGAGCCGAGAACCATGTCATAGACTCCGCTGGCAACCATGCCTGCCATAGCCGGAACCAGGGATGGCGAGTACTGGTAATCGGGATGAACCATCACCACTATGTCTGCGCCAGCAGCCAGCGCTTCGCGGTAACAGGTTTGCTGGTTGCGGCCATATCCGTAGTTGGCGTCGTGAATGAAAGTCTGGACGCCAAGTTTCCTGGAGAGAGCCGCGGTCTGGTCCTTGCTGGAGTCATCCACAAGGATCTTGATATCCACAACCTCGGACAATTCCCGCACGGTCATCTCCAAGGTCTTTTCCGCGTTATACGCCGGCATCACGACCGCTATGCGTTTTCCGTTGATCATGGTTTCAGCTCCTGCAACAATCGTTCAATCGAGCCGGTTATCGACTCAGTGCGAGGCCGAGGGTAACTGTTCAGGCCCCGAATAAGGAGAAACATTTACCGAAGGCGAGTCCGGCTCTACCAGCCAAACCTTCCGGTCAGGATAGTAGTGGATCAACTCCTTATTATCCTTCTCATCCATTTCTCTTGCCCATACGACTTTAGAGGCATCGATATCCGCCTTATTATAGACCCACTCGTTAAATGGATTGTGCCAGGAATTATAGCGAACGATGGCGAGTTGGTTTCCCGGCAGTTCTTCGAGCCGGGATTCAACCAGCATCCGTTCCGTACCGAAGTAATCGGGGCCATACCAACTGAAGTTCCAGCCGGATGCAGGCCACTCGGAAATGGGGATGTGAAGCGGCGAAACAAACAACCTCAAGCCGGCCACTACCACGCAAACTACTACTATCAGGCGCGCAAGCATCCTGCCGGCAGGCTGTTTACCAGGCTTCCAAACTCTCATGTGGCGCATGGCCTGCAAGCCTATGGCATAGAGTGCGGCCGTGAATGGCGCCAAGTAGTGAGGAAGGAGAAATATCTCGATTGCCATGCCGGCCATGAGGACAAGCACACAGATAACCAAAAACCGGATGCGGCGGTCACCCAGAACGCGCGGCAGCATGAAGGCGATAGGGAGAAAAGCAATTCCTCCAAAGAACATTACTGCCCTGACGATCTTCTTCAGCGTTTCACCAATGGCGCCAGGCAAAGTGCGGAAGGAATCGAGGCCCTTCAATTCGCCAACATAGTAGAAGTTTCTCATCGCTTGATGCCGGTAATGAGGTTCAGGCCGCGGTTTCTGCCACACATAGTAGGGTGCCATGGCATAAGTGGCCCGGTTCACTGTGTAAGGCAAAGTCAGCGGGCTTCCGAAGGCGCGGTAATCGTAGTATCCCAGCCAGGCCGCAGTTGCGACAACAACCAATATTGGAGCGGCGGCCAAGCGATAGAGCCGTGGTGCTTGTGGCCGATTCTTTCCAACCATGAGCCATCTAGCAAGAGCCAGGGTAACCGGCAGGCAAAGCAGCACACACTCGTAAGGCCGAGATATCCCCAGGATCGCAATCCCCGCGCCCATCGGCAAGGAGTAAGCAAGCCGCGGAGTCTTGAAAAAGCGAGGCAATGCGCCCAGAATAAGCGCTCCGCCAAAAGCTCCTATCGACCCAGCGGCATGATACGTATTGATCCAGTAACTGAACAGGCCGAGATGGATAACTGCGAACATACCTCCAAGCAGCGCCCAGGAGGCGGGCAGCCATGCTTGCAGCATCCAGCAGATGGAGGCGCACATAAGTGCGCTCATCACCAGCAAGCCATACCATGGGTGTCCCAGCAGCACTTTGCTTGCAGCAAGCAGCAGTCCCTGCGCAGGGAAGTACATGGACATGTATGTGGGCTGCATGGAGATGTGGATAGTCTCAAAATGGGTCCACATGGCGGGCGTCGGGTTCGTGAGCCGTCCGTGCGCAAATGTGTCTGCCGCAAGCAGGAAGCTGAAATCGTCCGGGACAAACGGGAGAGGGATCGGGCAGGCCGGAAGAATGGCAAGACGCAGGAAAAATGCAGTAAGGCCAACGCTGATTACCGCCAGGCCCTGCCTCTGCGCAAATCGCCCGAATACTCGCTCGATGCGCGAAAACCAGGCGGCACCAAGCCGAGGACCGGCAAAGGCCAATCCGACGGCAATCAGAGTCAGGCCGCTTTCAATCAACTCCAGACTAGGTCGGTTATTGGGGTCGGTGGCCAACAGCATATCGTTTTTATTCTATGCCGCCGCGCTGCGAGAGAGGTTATGGATTGTAATTCGTTGACAGCGTTGCCACCTCGGAGGCGACCTGTTTCTTGAAACGAGGGCAGCGGTGCCGCGATCGAATATGCTCATCCCAAAAAGCAAAGGAGAGAACGTATGGGCCAACGATTTGCCCCACGCATCCCTCCCGCTCAAGAACGAATCCGATAAACTGCGGTCCCACGTTCCCGGCATTACAGAAACTAAGTGATGTTTGAACCTAGCGCGGCGCTGGTATCGGTGAAAGCAACTCTGATACCTGCTGCTAACGTCTTCATGGTGGCAGTGGCGCCAAACGCAATGAGAGCGACCACGAGGGCATACTCGACGAGATCCTGGCCGGCGTCTGAGGCCAACAAGCAGTACAATTTGAACTTAAGTTTTGACAATTTATGCGCCATCTTAAACTGCTATGTTCGTGAATTAGTTTGTTTTCAATATTCCTGGCCGGGGAGAGGACATTCATTCGCCTGAGCGATGTCTGCACCTCTCCCGGCAGGGATCGATGGTACTGGAATTGTCTATCCTGACGGTACTTTGACAGGGACTAGGTGATGTTGGTGGCAAGAGCGCCGCTGACATTGCTGAATGCGACGTTGATGCCGCCTGCGAGAGCCTTCATGCCGGCGGTGGCGCCGAAGGCGATCAGGGCGACGACCAAAGCATACTCGACCAGATCCTGACCTTCCTCGCGGTTGACCAGATCCTGGAACTTCACATACATCTTGATGAGCAAGTTGTTCATTTTTTGTCCTCTCCGAAAATTGATATTCCCAGCCATCGACCGGGTCGCACTTAATATAGCACGTAGCGTGCCAATTCTCATAGCGAGTATTTGTCCTTATAAATCAACAACTTGACGAATTCCATGAGTCGGAAGGAATTACCGTAGTGTAAACGCCCGTATACAGGGACTGGGAGCCAGACCGGCCTCGTATACATGACCTGAAAGTGTGATACACAAAGGCATTAGATTCGTGTTGTATGTGTAGGGGCAGGGGCCGCAGGGCGACATATGAATGCAAATGTCGGATGCCCGGCCTTGAAGACAAGAGGCATGGAATCTTCGCGCCTCCCACTGAATTTGCCTTACTCATATTGTAGCTCAAGCAGTTACCATAGTTCTTGTGCTTATTGGGCGTTTCGGTAACTATGCATCGAGAATCTCAGATCTTCAGGCGCTGTCCGCAGACCTTGTGTGGCGGCGTCTCCTCTCGCTTTGATCCTTTTCCGTGCGGGTGGTTTTGGCTATCCTCTGCACTCAGACTTCGTGAGGTATCCGGCCGCTGCGCATCCCGGTTGCAACGTTATCGGGGATGATTGTTTTTGCACTATGTTCACTGGTTGGCATTCCGTTTGCGGTGTGCGGGCCGGCATCCTGCAGGTTGCCTCGGCCATCGCAGCGGCCAAGGTTGTCAGCGGAGACTGGAACCTGAATCCGCAATCGCGCATGAGAGTAGGATAACGGCCATGACAGGCGGAACAGATCTCCCCGCGGCAAAGTCAGACAGCGACATTGCAGATTTGTCGATCGCAATCGCCAGTGGGCTTGCACTTGCGCTGGCAGCGATGTTCATCTGTGTTGTGCCGTTCACGGGCAACATTGCGGGCTCGCGCGATTTTGTTGTCTATTGGGCAACCGGGCAGCAACTCGTTCACCATGCCAATCCGTATGATCCTGAATCCATGGGCCGCATCGAGCGTTCCGCGGGACTTGCTGCCGGTTACGGTGTCCTTTATATGAGGAACCCACCGTGGGGTTTGGCCCTTGCGCTACCTCTGGGTTTCGTCGGGTTGCGCAGCGGGGCGCTGCTATGGTCTCTGGTTCTAATCGGCTGCCTCGCGGCTTCCGTGCGCATCCTCTGGCTGATGCATGGACGCCCTCGAAATCAACTGCATTGGCTTGCACTATCCTTCGCGCCCGCGCTGGAGTGCCTGATCGTTGGGCAAACTTCTCTTTTCGCCCTGCTGGGACTTGTTTTGTTCCTGCGTCTCAATGGCGCACGCCCCTTCCTGGCTGGAATGTCCCTGTGGCTCTGTGCGCTGAAGCCTCACTTGTTTGTGCCATTCGGCGTTGTGCTGCTGGCCTGGATCGTTGTTTCGAAGAGTTATAAGATTCTAGCGGGCGCTTTAGTTGCCATGGCAGCCAGTTGCGCACTAACTTATTTGATTTGCCCAATGGCCTGGGCCGAATATTCCCAGATGGTTCGCGCATCGGGAATCGAAAAGGAGTTTATTCCCTGTCTAAGTGTCGTGCTTAGCCTACGGTTCAGCCCCCACACGATGTTGCTCCAATATCTGCCGGCTGTCTTGTGTTGCGCCTGGGCGATGACCTATTTCTGGCCGCGCCGCCACACATGGGACTGGACGAAGCAAGGCAGCCTTGTAATGCTTGCTTCCCTCTTCGCAGCGCCCTATTGCTGGGTCTTCGATCAGGTGCTCGCATTGCCGGCTCTCTTACAAGGCGCGTATCGAACGCAATCCCGGAAGCTGCTGGCCATCCTTGGCTTTGCAAGCGTCCTCATCGATATCGGACTGGTTTGCGGAATCCGGTTCATATCCCCGCTCTATCTCATCACTGCGCCCGCGTGGCTTGCGTGGTATCTCATCGCAACTGGAAATAAGAAGAAGAGCGCTGACGAGATTGGCCCTGGCGCAGTGAGTGCCAGGAATTGAATAACCCGCTAACTGGAGGCGCGTTGTTCTCGTGTATGATCGTAGATTCCCATCAGTGGAGAGACCCTGAAACCGCTCCCCGAATAGAAGACTCAAGAAGGGATCAAGATGACAAAGGCACGGCTCGATGGCTTGTATCTGATGCTGTTGGGAAGCGTGGTGTTTCTTCTTCTCGGCGGCGTGCTGGAACAAGGAGCCGCAACAAAGCTGGTGGACTTCAGGGTGGTTTACTATCCCGCGCGATGCCTCCTTCAACATGCCGACCCGTACATGGAATCCGAAGTTTTGCGCGTCTACCGGGCAGAGGGCGCTGACAGTCCAAACGATTCCGAAAAAGTCCGCCAGATTGTAACCCGGTATTTCTATCTGCCGACAGCATTCTCGTTTACGATTCCGTTTGCAATGCTGCCATGGTGGCTTGCGGCCTCCGTTTGGATGACAATCACCATCGGCAGCTTCCTCTTTGCCGCATTTCTGATTTGGAACCTTGGGGCGGATCTCTCGCCAGTCCTTTCCGGAGTTATGGTTGGCTTCTTCCTGGCCAACAGCGAATTGCTCATTGTTACCGGTAACGCTGCCGCGATCGCCATCAGTTTTTCCTTGATTGCCATCTGGTGCTTTGTTCGCGACCGGTTTGTTCTGGCCGGCATTCTGTGCATTGCCGTCGGCCTTGCCCTCAAGCCGCACGATACGGGACTAGTGTGGCTCTACCTAATGTTGGCGGGCGGAGTTTATCGCAGACGTGCACTGCAATCCCTGGTTGCGACAGTTGCGCTAAGTCTCCCGGCGGTGCTTTGGGTTTGGCATGTATCGCCACATTGGATGCAGGAGCTCAATGCCAATATTGCGGCGTTTGCGGCGCATGGCGGTATCAACGATCCCGGCGTGGCTTCGACAGGCGCCCATGGCCTGGATATGCTGATAAGTTTGCAGGCAGTGACTGGGATGTTCTGGGACAACCCGCTTGTCTATAATCCGGTAGCCTATTTGGTGTGCGCGCCGCTTCTTCTGGTATGGGCATTTGTAACTTTGCGATCGAGGCCCACGCCAAGGAAGGTATGGCTCGCACTCGCGGCAATCGCGGCTCTGACCATGCTGCCTGTCTATCATCGGCAAAACGATGCCAAGCTTCTGCTGCTCACCGTTCCCGCATGCGCCATGCTATGGGCCGAGGGCGGCGCTATCGGCTGGCTCGCGGTGCTGGTCAATAGTGCGGGCTTCGTGTTGACCGGAGATCTTCCGTGGGCGATTCTTCTGGCAGTTATCAACAAGTTACACCTGCCCGCGTCGGGACTTTCAGCTGAGATAGCCGCGGGCGTGCAGATTTTTCCAGCCCCGCTTATTCTGCTGGCCGTGGGAGTCTTCTATCTATGGGTCTATGCGCGCCATAGCTCTGCTATCGCCGATCCGGCGGCCCTTGATCTCTCCGATACTGCGGGAGGCGCGAGATGACAAAGGCGCGTCGCGACGGTTTGTATATGTTGCTGCTGGGGAGCATGGTATTTCTTTTGCTTGGCGCCGCGCTGGCCCGGACATTCTCTGTCCCGATGGTGGATTTTAGAGTGCTTTATTATCCCGCGCGATGCCTTATTCAACATTGCGACCCTTACAACGAAAGTGAGGTGATGCAAATCGTCGAAGCGGAAGCAGGAGATATCTCGCTGGATTCGCCGAAGATTCGCCAGATTCTCGCGCAGTATTTATATCCTCCAACTTCATTTTCTTTCACTGTTCCCTTCGCGTTGCTGGCCTGGGGGCCTGCGCACATAATTTGGATGACTCTTCTCATCGGGGTTTTCGGCTTTTCCTCGTTTCTCATTTGGAATCTAGGATCGGATTACTCGCCGACGCTCTCTGGTGTTCTCGTTGGCTTCCTTCTGGCCAACAGCGAATTGCTTGTAATCACGGGCAACGTAGCCGGGATTGCTATTAGCCTCTGCGTAGTGGCCGTCTGGTGCTTCTTTCGCGGGCGATTTGTTTGGGCCGGTATGCTGTGCCTTGCGGTCAGCCTGGCAATCAAGCCCCATGATACGGCGCTGGTTTGGCTTTATTTTCTGCTGGCCGGTAGAGTAAACCGTAGGCGCGCACTTCAAACGCTGGTTGCCACGGTCGTCTTTTGCGCGCCGGCAGTGCTCTGGGTTTGGCATGTCTCGCCGCATTGGTTACAGGAACTCCACTCGAACATCCTGGCTTTTGCGACACACGGCGATATGAACGACCCTGGACTTGCTTCTTCGGGCGCACACGGGATTGGCATGTTGGTGAGTCTGCAAGCGGTGATCGGCATTTACTGGGACGATCCGCGCATTTACAACCCAGCCAGTTATCTTATATTTGCGCCGCTTCTGCTGACATGGGCGATCGTCACTCTGCGATGCCGGTTTTTACCTTCGAGAGCATGGCTGGGGATCGCGGCAATCGCGGCTCTTTCCATGCTGCCTGTCTATCATCGGCTACAGGACACCAAGCTTCTGCTTCTTACTGTTCCTGCTTGCGCCATGCTTTGGGCCCGGCGCGGCTTCGTCGGGTGGCTTGCATTGCTGGTAACCGCCGCGGGATTTGTGTTGACCGGCGATCTTCCCTGGGCAGTTTTTCTTTCTCTCATAAATCTGCTGCACCTGCCCACAACGGGACTCTCCGGCGAGTTACTGATCGGTTTGCAGGTGTTACCGGCCCCGTTGATATTGTTGGCTATTGGCATTTTCTATCTATGGGTTTATGCGCGGCACAGTGCCAACCTTGATAGCGAGGGGGGCAGCGTATGACAAAGGCCCGGCTCGACGGTCTTTATCTACTGCTGCTCGGCGCGTTGGTGTTTATTCTGGCTGCCGTTGTTCTTGCCAGCACTTCCGCCAAGGCTCCGGTCGACTTCAGAGTAGTTTACTATCCCGCGCGATGCCTCATTCAACATGGCGATCCTTACAAGGCAAGTGAGGTGCAGCGCATTTATCGGTCTGAGGGAGGAAGCCTTCCGTCCGATGCTCCAGTTATTGAGGAAACAGTAACTCAACATATCTACCCGCCCTCCGCATTTGTTCTTACAGTTCCTTTCGCGATGTTACCCTTGGCGCTCGCGCATTTTATTTGGACGGTGCTCACCGTGGGTGGCCTTGTTCTTGCGGCGTCTCTCATGTGGAATCTTGGCGCGGAATATGCGCCAGTCCTTTCCGGTGCGTTGGTTGGCTTCCTGCTTGCCAACAGCGAGGTGCTCATTGCTACCGGCAATGCGGCTGGAATCGCGATAAGCCTTTGCGTTGTAGCTGTGTGGTGCTTTCTTCGCGGGCGGTTTGTCCCTCTCGGCATCCTGTGCCTCGCGCTGAGCCTCGCTGTGAAACCTCACGATGCAGGCCTGGTGTGGCTCTATTTTCTGTTTGCCGGCGGAGTTTATCGGAAACGGGCACTGCAGACGCTGCTGGCGACGGTCATCCTGGGTCTCCCGTCCCTGGTTTGGGTGTGGTACACAGCGCCGCAGTGGATGCGAGAATGGAACTCGAACTTATCGGCGCTCTCGGCTCACGGAGGCCCAGCCGACCCTGGGCCTGCTTCCCTCAGCAGTCATGGCCTGAATATGGTGGTCAGCCTGCAAGCCGCGATAAGTGTCTTCCGCGACGATCCGCGGATCTACAACCCGGTAAGTTACATGGTGTGTGCGCCTTTGCTGCTTGCATGGGCTTTCGTTGCGCTGCGATCCCGCGGGTCGCGGTCGAGAGCCTGGCTGGGAATCGCTGCAGTTGCGGCTCTTTCCATGCTGCCAATCTACCATCGGCAATACGACACCAAGCTTCTGCTTTTGACAGTGCCCGGTTGTGCGATGTTATGGGCCGAGGGCGGCTTGATTGGGTGGCTTGCATTCCTGGTGAATGCAGCGGGTTTCGTCGTTACAGGAGATATACCGTGGGTCATTCTCATCCAGGGTGCGAGTAAGCTGCATTTACCCACGACAGGCCTGTCCGCACAAATGATGCAGGCAATTCCTGTCCCGCTCATTCTGCTGGCGATGAGCGTTTTTTATGTCTGGGCCTATGTGCGGCGCAGTCTGCGCCCGGCAAGTCGCTCAGGCGTTGTCGCACCATTCAATGAAACTGCAGATTCGGGAGAGACGAGTTTGTAATCTTCCCGCCAAGTTGCTCGAATAGCGCAGTAGCTGTAGGCTGCCCGCTGCGTTACACTGACAATTCCGCCGGTAAGTTATGCCCGGCAAACGATAGGCTGGACTGGGAAATGCAACTGCTTCCAATACTGTTGAACCCCGCCATTATCGGCCTCTTGGCCCTCGTTCTTTCAGTGGTGTGGATGATCAGGGACGAAAGAGACAAGACTCGCCCCATGCTTGTTCTTGCTCTTACGATGAATCTCTTCTACGGGTTCCTTCTCACGGTTTTCATGGGACGGGAAGGAAGCCTGTTCCCCTTGAAATACGATCCTGTTCTGTTTCGCGTCGATGCGGCGCTCGGCTTTTCTAATGCCTCGATTGCAGTTCCATTGCAGGGCGTCTGGCGGTTGCCGCTGGTAGTTATTTATAACTCGATGATTCCCATGATGATCTGCTGGTTCCTTGTAACTCGTTACCGGAATATTCGCGGGTCGGTTGTGCTGGCATATGTGGCCGAGTTAATTGCGGGGCCCATGCTGTACGCAGTTCTGCCGGCGTGCGGACCGATTTACGCCTTTGGGGCGCTGTGGCTTCATCCTCCCACAGTAACGGCAACTACGATCCGGCTTGCCGGAATGCCGAATGCTTTCCCTTCCCTTCATTTCGGGACAGCACTTGTGTTGGTCTTCTTTGCTCCCGGAAAGCTATGGCGAACAGTGGCCCTGGCATTTCTGGCCGGCACGGGATTGGCTACGCTTTCTACCGGAGAGCATTATGTCATCGATCTTGTCTCAGGAGCCGCATTTGGCTGCTTCGCGGCAAGCGTTGGGAACCGCAACGTCAAGAGCGCAATTCTCTTTCTGGGAGTTGTGTTGCTCTGGTCGCTCACGATTCGGTTTCAATCGGAGTTCCTGATTCTGCACCCAACCTTGCCGCAACTGTTCGCGGCACTTACGCTTGCTCTTGCAACACTGGCAGTTATCCGCGCGTGGAGCCGCCGGGTCGAGAGCGCCGCAAGCCTCCCGGCAGCGCCTGGGGCATAACACCTCTCCAGCGCTATACTATCGTTCTTTCTGTGCATCCACTGGTCAGGAGTTATTACTCGCGATCGAAGCAGGCGTGAATTCAAGCTTGTCTCCGGGCTTGGTATTTGTGCTTTGGATTGTGCCGCCCGGAAGCTCCAGCACGGAGTGCGCTGACAAACATGCGGACAGCCTCCAGGGAGGGACGCCGCTTCTTAGCTTCCTGATACGATGCTCGCGATCAAGATAGACGAGGTCAATGGGAAATTGCATGAAGAAAGTGTGGACGGATTCGCAGGGAACAATCCACATTCCTTCTCCCGGCTTGAGCAGCTTGCGCCCCAGAAGGCCCTTATTGCGTTTTGGGCCGCTGTCGGCAACTTCCATGCATGTGGCAAGCACCGTTTGGCGAGTCAGATTCGAGACCTGCAAGCGGGTTTCCTGGGATGTGCCTCGAGAAAAAGTCAGCCGTTCCCGCACTCTCGCCAGAATTGAGCTTAGCGGGTTCATTCGGTTGCCTCAGGCCCTTTCGGTTCGCGGCCGACGCACACCTGGCGATGGAAAGTCAGCTCCATGTGGGTTTGCGCACGCGTTGACGGCGGCTATCCATTCCTGAACCATGGTGCTTGATCCATCCGCTTGCATAGGCTCCGGCTGCCTGGTGTGGCAGCCGGGTCCAATGACTAAGGCACAGAAGGCGTTGCCGTGGGAGTAGCTACGCTGGAGGTGCCGCCAAAACTCCCGCTGGCTCCCGACACCACCAGCGGCGTTTCCGGCTTCATACTGTCGATCAGCCTCTCCACGGGGATGGTCAGCGGAGCCGGAGCCGGAGTGTTGGCAGCCGTCTTGCCATCCGGATTATTCATGGGTATGCCGGTGTTGGGCGGCAGGAACTTGGTTGGGAATTTCAGCTCCGGCAAGGGAGCCCCGGCCTGAATGGGAGCAACAATCTCCGGGGTCACAATCACAATGAGCTCGGTATTTGTCCTCGTCTTCTGCATCGACTGAAAGAACCTGCCGAGAATTGGGATGTCTCCCAAAAACGGAATCTTGAGATACGACTCGGTGTCCCGATCATCCAGCAGTCCACCAATCACAAAGCTTTGGCCGTCGGCTAACTCGACCTCGGTCTGAACTTTCCGGGTGTCGATAGCAGGGATCTCAAAGCCCGATATCTCGATAGCATTGGTAAAGTCCAGGGAGCTTACTTCCGGAGCCACCTGGAGCCTGATCGTTCCCCGGGGAGTTATGGTGGGAATGAAGTTCAAGCGAACTCCATACTCTTTGAACGTGATCGAAATGGTCTGGGAACCCGCAACTCCCGATGCGACGGGAAATGGAAACTCGCCGCCGGCAAGAAAGCTGGCCTGCCTGCCGTTTGCAGCTATTACATTGGGTTGAGAAAGAACCTGCACTACGCCCTTGGTTTCCAAAGCCTGAATAGAAAGGGCGATAGGAAGGTTGCCCGGCTTTATGGCGAAGAGGTTCAATTCATTGCCGAACGTCGCGGTGACTGGATTGGTTGCAACAGCTGGCGGCGTGTACTGTCCGGTAGTAAGCGTTCCGACCGTATTCAAGCCGCCGAGATCAGCCAGGTTGATGCCTAACTGCGTCTCCTTGCTGCGGTCGACACTGATAAAGCGCACCTTGAGCAAGATCTGCGGATCGGCAGCGGGTACTTCGACATCGAGCAGGTTGATCACTTTGCCGGCAATGGAAGCGATCTTCATCGCGCGCTCGGAACTGTTGAGGTTCTTCGCCGTGCCGCGCATGAAGATCATGCCGTTCTCTGAGCTGAGTTTTATGGTCTGTCCCGGAAGCTCGGCGCGAAGCTCGCGGCGAATCGCGTCCAGACTATCGTTGGATATGGCCGACAGGGCGCGCACCGTGACATTAAAAAACTGACGGCCACCTTTAATGTCCCAGATTATCAGGCTGGTTTCTCCGGGAGATTTGCCGCTGACCATGATCTCGGTAGGGGTTGTCGCGCTCACTTCGGCAACATCCGGCAAGCCGATGGAAACGCGCGCAATGGGCAGGGCCGTATCGACGAGCACAGTTTTGCCGACAGCGACAGAAAGCTCGTTCGAGGAGTCCTGAAGAGCGGCTCCGGCCGCCGGTGAAGGAGACGGTGGAGTTTGAGCCTCAAGGCTCGACCCAACGCACACAACCAAAGACAATGCGCTGAAACATGCGACGGTAATTGCAGCCTTAGCTCTCACTGCTGTCCCCCGGGAGAACCGAATTTTGCTTCACTCCGCTTGGAACCGTTGATAACCTCGATCGAAAATGGCGGAGGGGCTGCCACGACTTTGGGCGCGGGCTTTGCCTTCACCACCACGGTTTTCGTTTTTACCGGAGCGGGAGTCTGATCGGCAAAAAGCTTGTCCATAGCTGTACCAGCGACCGGAGCAACCTTTGTATCCAGCGGGTTCCGCAGGACCAGTTGAATCTTTGTCTGGCTTCCTGCCAGGCTCATTGTTTCAGCCTGGTCCGGCGTTACCAGCAGGTTGACAACCTGAACCGGGTGCGGTTTGCCTTCCGCGTCCTTTTGAATATCCTGTCCGGCCGATAACACCTCGATGTTCTGCAGAAGGGTCTCACTCAAAGTGCCCATTGCCTGGATCTGGGCCTGGTTACCTGGAGTGCTGGGAGGTTCACCGGAGATGAGAACGTCCACGCGCATTCCGGGTGTGGCGAACCCGGCCACGCCCACCACATCGTCCACTCTTACAGCGACCGCCCTCATGCCTTGCGGAATGGTGGCTGCCAATCCACCGCCGGAGCCAACCGCGGCCAGGCGGCTCTCCATGATTGGCTCGCCCATATAGAGGTCCGCAACTACGCCCCTGCCAACCGCGTTCTCCGGCTTGAGAATGACGCCTTTGGGAAGCGTGCCGACGATCTCGATGGTGGTAAGGTCTTTGGCCGCCAGAACCGTTCCCAGCTTGATGTCGGAGACCGCGGCAATAACGCGCGTGGAAGCCGCAGGCTTTTCCGCCGCCATACTTTTGCCCACTACGCGATAGACCAGAAAGGCGCATGCGCCGGCAATGACGAAAGCAAGAACAAGGATCGTAAGTAGTCTTCTGTTCATTTGAAATCCTGTCTGAACTGGCTACTTTGCCAGCTTTGCCTTTCTGTCCGATGCGGCAATTGCTCTGCCGAAGGAGACAAGTTTCGATGCTGCGGCCTGTTCAGCAATGGTTGCGCCTCAATTGAAGATAGCCCCCACGGATACGTTGGTCGCGTCTGAGCAAGTATAGGTGCCCGTGTTCTGGTTAAGGGTGCAACCGCCCCCGACCACGACCGTGCAGGAGTTTGGCCCTGCCGCAGTGACGACCCCTTGAGCCTTACAATTCGAGGACCATCCGCCGAAGTTAACACCTGGCTCTGTAGGAGCTGTCAACGTCACGGTTGTGCCTGTGGGGTAAGTGGCCTCGCAAACAGACCCACCTGTCGAGCCCTGTTGTGCCGTTCCGCCGCAACGGATGACATCCAGAGGTATGCCCGTCGCGGCATTCGCGGTGATCAGCCAGTTGGTCTGGTTCAGGCCTGTACTCTCGAGGCTTGCATTGAACACGGTCAGCGTCGACAGTAGGCCTCCGCCTATCGTGTACGTGTTGCAGGTGCCAGGGTTGAGTATGTTCGTGTAGTCGATTGTGGTAGTGGTAACGCCGTTGCCATTGGTCACTGTGATCGTGCCGTAAGTTGGCGGCGCGTACGGGCAACTGAAGGTCGCATACCCCGACCCGCCGCCCGGTGCGCCATAAACCAAAGTGCCATCCGGGTTTGCCGCCACAGCATAAACCAACTCGGGTCCGCCGGACCCTACAGCTGTAATCAGTCCGCCCTGGCCTCCTGCAGCCCCGGCGGAGTTAATCGGGAAAACAAATGCATCGGGGAGCGAAACCCAGGTAACTGTAACAAACGAGCACTGGGGATCCGGAAGATTAGTGACAGGCAGCCCGCCCTGGACATCAGCGGCGGTAACAGCGGTATCGGCAGCGGCAAATTCAGCAGTGCAAGTGGCGTTGGGGAATCCCTGGTGGAAGAAGCCGTTGGTGATGTCTAGCACAGTCGGCGTTGTCGAGAAGGTTCCAAACGCAAGATATTGCGCGGTCGTATCCAGGTCTCCGACCGTGACTGAGCCAGGCGCAACGGAGATCGAAAGCAAAGGCTCCGCTGCCGGTGTGGTTGAGACTGTAACACTGGCGGTAGCTGTCACGACATTTGCCGGGGTGGGACCGACGGCAGGGTTCGTATACTCTGCCGTGATGTTGGTTGTGCCCGAACTTACACCCTGGGCCTGCCCCGGATTGGGAGTGGGAAGTGTCGAGATCGTTGCATAAGCGGGAATGCTGGAACTCCACGCAAGCTGCGCCGAGTTGGTAACATCCTCCTGCAGACCGGTGGTTCCGGAAGTGCCAATCGCAATGAACTGCCCCGGCTGCCCCGTCGCTGAGATCGACAGACCGCTTGGAATGATGGTAAGTGAGGTCATCTGCTCCGCTGCACCATTCGTTACAGTGAATGTTGCGACACCGGTCACAACGCTTGTGTCGGGGTTCGATGCGACGGCTGTGATTGCCACCGAGCCCTGTGTAACAGCGGTAACAAGCCCTGGAGTAGCTGGGCAGTTAGCCGCAATGTTCAGGCTTGCATTTGCCGGCGAGCAGACCGTGGCAACCCCTGGATTGCTGGAAATCCACGTCACCTGGTACTGGCCGGTGGCGGTGGTCAAATTCTGCGTAGCCGGCGATGACGAGAACGTTCCGGTCGCAACCAGTTGGCTGGTTTGACCCGGGAAATTCACCGTCTGC
>Ga0182030_10005474_pt1 | contig 26948 bp, 23 predicted proteins | sample 812S3MmetaG_FD_121299 | JGI IMG/M metagenome (GOLD analysis project Ga0182030, IMG submission 121299) | Permafrost microbial communities from Stordalen Mire, Sweden - 812S3M metaG (Illumina Assembly) | ecosystem: Environmental > Terrestrial > Soil > Wetlands > Permafrost | place: Sweden...
AGAAACAATAAGTAAAATCTCAATTAGGAATTATTTTAATAGAGTCCGTCTATTAAATATTCACAATATTATTTCTCATATCGCTAAGGTCACCGCGAGAAACAATAAGTAAAATCTCAATTAGGAATTTTTGTTCTCATATCTCTAAGGTCACCACAAGAAACAATAAGTAAAATCTCAATTAGGAATTATTTTTAATAGAGTCCGTCTATTAAATATCGTGAATATTTAACTACTGAAAATTAAAATCACGTGATACAAAAAAATTGTTATAAAAAGAAGTCCCGGGCAATAAAAACTCAGAAAGTTTTAATCGAGGATTAAAAACAAAAAAGCATTCAATATGGATGGCATTGTTGACGCTCGAGCGTATCGTGTGAACAGACCTAGCGTTCAGGCTAGAGTACAAAATTCTGCTCCAAAGAAAAGAGTGACTATAGATCCTGTTGTTCAACAATATCAATTCAAGCAGACTCAGCAAGAGCCGAGCTATCAACCATCTCAAGTCCAAGTTGAGACTCCACAAAGACAAGAGACTACCACATCCACAACTATTTATCAAGTTCAAGTTGGAGTTCAGCAATCTGCGCCTCAACAGAATAGCCCGGTAGAAAAATATGCGACGAATGCTAGCCGTCCTGCTGCTAGGTTTTTCGCCAAGAACTCGGAATAAAACACACTAAATGATAAATAGCCGAGCAAAAAATCGTAAATCCAAATAAGATTTACGATAATAAAAACAAGGGTGACTACCGATAATAAAAAATTCGAATATAGTAATGCTAAACAATATACACCGTCGTATTCGGATAACAGAAGAAAACAAAATCGCAAATTCAAATAAGATCTACCGATAATAAAAACAGAGGTGACTATTGATAATAAAAACAGAGGTGACTATTGATAATAAAAACAGAGGTGACTATTGATAAAAAATAAATTCGATAAAAATGGTTAAATTCGAATATAGTAATGCTAAACAATATGCATTGTCATACATCGTGATACTTATCATAATCGTTATTGTTCTGATTTATGTCAGATTACAGCAACGAAAAGAGCAAGTCACAAGTAACGGTCGAAAGAAAGGAGACGGAAACGGAGATGCTTATTATTTAGGTAGGGGAAGTATGGATGATTCTACGGCTGAATTACTGGATAGAATAGAATGGTCGAGTTATTTGACTGCTAGAATAACTAATTGGCATAGAGTATTTATGATTTCTATTATTATAACTGCTTTAATAGTCGTGTTCGTCATGAGAAAACTTCCGTCTCCAGGAGTAGCTATATTATTATTTTTTACTATATTCATTCCTATTTATGCAGTTCATCAGTTTAAGTATGTCCACGGTGATGTATATAACGATTACTATATCAAAAATAATGTAGAACTGCTAAGAAAGAAATTAGGAGTAAATAAGCATCATCCAAAAGAACCAAGAGATGATAATATACCAGACAGAGTAAATGTCATGAACATGTAGTTTTTCATTTGTTAGGAGAAAATAAAATTACGTAATAAAATTATACAACAAAAAAGATAGTAAACTCGACGAAATGGGTGAATTTCTAAAATCTAACATAGTAGGGATAGTTATATATGTAATAATTATAGTAGTTTTAATATTTATTCTGATTATGGAGTATAAGGATATTAACTGTAAAGCAGGTGGAGGACAATGTGGAAAAGGTTGGGGAAGAGCATACTCTGCTGGAAGACCAGAGAAAGATGATAATTTTAAAACATTGCTAGAGAAAGCTAAGTCTACCTCCAGATATGAAATAAATTCCATTTTCTGGAGGAGAGCATTCATAGCTGCAATAATTAGCGCCTTTCTTATTTTATTTATTCTCAAAAGTAAATGCCCATCTGGAATAACGCTGGGATATAGTTTCTTGATAATTTATATAGTTATGTACCTAACATTTACTCTGTTTCAACAATGGGTAACAAAGCCAGCTCTTAAGCAGATGGAACAAATTCTAGAACACCTCAAAAAGCAACACGAATCCAAACACTAAATGGTAACGTATTGAGACACAAGAATTAAATAAAATAAAGTTCTCAAATAAAAAATATTTGAAGACGCAAAAATTAATATAGATCCAAAGATGGCCGATGGGAAGAAACCATCAGGGCTGAAGTCTATTTTGATCGTGATACTCATAATTGTAGTCCTAATACTTATTATAATATGGGTTATTACGATTAAGGTGATGCAACTTGGCAGATATTGGAGAATGAAAGATACTAGCAATTTGTATCATTTAAGTCTAAAATATCCATCCCTTCCTAGGGCAAGCGAACATAGAGTTGTGATATCTTTCACAACTATTCCTGATAGGATCAAATATCTCGGACCTACTCTTGCATCAATCTTTGATCAAACAGTAAAAGTAGATGAGATTTGTCTTAATGTACCCTTTATTAGTCGTAAAGGTTTGAAATACAAAATACCAAAATGGCTTCAACAACTCAAAGGAGTAACTATATATAGAGTAGAGAAAGACGAAGGTCCAGGTACAAAATTATTGCCTACATTGAGAAGAGAAAGAGACAGAACAGTTGAACGAACAGAACATGGCCATGGATTTAGCATGTTTCATGATACTAGAATAATAGCCATAGACGATGACAATATTTATCATCCTGATACTATTTGTCACTTGGTTGATACATTCGAAGACAATATTTCTAGAGGAAGGATATCAGCGATGAGCAATTATGGTCTGATTTTGGACAGATCAGGAAAGATTCCAGGAATCAAACATAGAGCTGATGCTATGTTCTGCGGACAACGAGAAATAGATTTGCTACAAGGATTTAGTGGATTTATAGTTACTCCATCTATGTTTCCTGAAAGAGCTTATGAAATCAAAGATTGTCCAGATGAAGCTATATCAGTTGATGATATCTGGTTTAGTGGTTGGTTGAAGCTAAATGGAATTCCTATAGAATCTACGGGAAGCATTTACATGAGATTTCCACAAATGAATAATGGAAAAATGAGGAAGACACCGGCACTAGCAAAGAATGAAAACAAGAACTTCGTCACTGATCAAATAGTAGTTGATTGGCTCATCAATGATATGGGATTTCCCCTCGTAAGAAGAGGCCAATTGTTGTGCGAATAAACGTCCTACAGGACACAATAAAAAGAAGAAGAAAATAACTCTCCTCTGGAGTTATTTACATATAAGGTTGTGTCTAGAAAAATAAAAGACAACAAATAAAGATACGCTCTGAAAATGGGAAACGAACTAATTACTCAGAATGAACCTTTATTTACATATAAGGTTGTGTCTAGAAAAATAAAAGACAACAAATAAGGATACACTCTGAAAATGGGAAACGAACTAATTACTCAGAACGAACCAGAAGAAGAATCTGACGATGAATTAATTAGAGAAGAACAACCTAGAGATGGAATACAGACATTAACAGAATTGACAGCTAGACTAGCCACTCTTAGTAAAGAAGATCTTCTCTTTGCATCTGAGGCTTTATCTGAAGCTGCGGAGTTAAATAGAATAGGATGGAGATGGTTTCATAAACCTTACAGTGAGCAACTAGAAATACCAGATATTACTTCACCCAAAGACGTTTATGTAATAACAGTAAACGAGATCGAATCATTTTTGCACTATAAAGGAGAGGATATCGATTTTGATAACAGATATTGTGGTTATAGATTAGTAAAATTCAACTGTAGTATAAATACCTTAGTTATTAGATGTAGTCTAAAAGCTGATCATTTGTATCCACCATATGGACCTCTATTGTTAAAGAAACTATTATTTCACAAAGTCGAAACCCTAATTTTTGAGTCCATAAATATAGCTGATAATTATATTCCATTAGCTTTTGATAATTATCCAACAGGCAAAATTCCTATAACGATTAAGAACCTCATATTTCAAGATTGTTCATTAGAATCCAATTTCTTAAATTATTGGACTAAACGTAGTGATGCAGACAAACGAGAATATAATCTAACCAAAATAGGATTCGTTAATTGCACTAATGAAAGTCCCGGACTTGTAGATACACTCACTATAAATATGAGGACAAATTATAATATAAGAAAATTTATATACGTTGACGATAGCGCTGTTGCTACTGTAAAACTCTTTGAAGAGCGAAAGAAAAACAGACCGGCCGAAGATGCCATGACTCGTAAATTCATAAATTTCGTAAAAGAAGCGAGGATCAAAGAATCTCATTTTCTCACAGAACTAGAAGATTATTTCAGAAGAAATAAAGATGCCTATGCTAAATGTGAAGGATGCGTTCGTCTCATACTTTTAGCAAATAGGTACAGTAAAGGAAATGTATTTAATATTCTACCTGTAGATCTCGCAAGACAAATAGCTAAAATGATTTGGGCTAGCGCGGGCACAAAAATTTGGACCTATAATATAAACTTAGATTTTCTGGAAGGTGATTTAGCAGAATTTCTCTGATAAAAAATATAAATGGAATAAAGACATGAAAGGACATATATAAAGCTAAATGCGTTATATAAAAAACATATGGATAAATCAGTAACTTTAGAGAAATGGTTTCACAAACCTAACGAAGAACATCCAGAAATTCCGGATCTAACTATTCCTAGACTCAAATATAAGATACATGTAGATAACATTAAAGATTTCTTAAGTTACAATGGAGAAGAAATAGATTTCAAAGATAGATATATTAAAGGTCATTTGGTAAAATTTATATGTCCCATATATGAATTCATAATTCATGGACGTATTATCGGAGTTTCTTTAATACATGATCCAGATATGTTATTGTTATTAGACAAATTACAAATATACAATATTAAACATCTAAGATTTGAGTCTTTGAGAATACATATGACATATCTTAATCTTAATCCAGTATTGGATAACAAAGAATATCCTATTGGCAACTTTGATATCAAAATTGAATCTCTATCTTTTCATGAATGTTCGGCAGGAACAGAATTCTTAGATTTTTGGACTAAAAGTAATAGAGACAATGGCATAGAATATAGATTAAAATATATAGAATTTACTAGTTTTGGGATGACTTATAAAGATATTGAGATTATCCATAAAAATATGCGGACTAACTATGTTCTCTTAGGCATATTATGGAGAGCTAAAACAGAACAGCCAGACTGTGAGTTTAGCTCAAGTTTGAAACCGCAAAAAGATAAATGGAAATCAGAGGTGGATGTTTACTTGAAAAGAAATCAAGATGCGTATGAAAGATGCAGAACTGGAACCTTTCTTCCAATGTTTGCAAATCGATATTCTAGGGAAAATGTATTCAATATTTTACCTGTAGATGTTGTGAGAATAATCTCTAGGCTAATATGGAATAGCAGAGGTATGAAAATCTGGATACGCGAATAAAAGTAGATAAAAAATGAATTTATATAAAGCTATATATGGCTTTATAAAACGGGATAAATAGACAGAATAGATAAAAACATATGGATAAATCAGTAACGAAGAGAAAACATTATTGGTTTCACAAACCTAACGAAGAACATCCAGAGATACCAGATATAACTATACCTAGAGATTTATATGTGGTGAAAACTTGCGATCTCGATGCATTTCTGGAGTACAAGGGAGAAGAAGTGGTAAATTTTGATGATAGATATCATGGTTACAGATTAGTGAAATTCAATTGTCAAATAAAGGAATTAATGGTTCATGTATCTACAGTAAGTAATACTATATACTTTCATAATATTATGTTATTAATGGGTAAATTATTAGTACACAAAACTGAAGCTCTTACGTTTAAATTTATGTATATCGACGATGTAACAAATGTTACTGGTTGGTATCCTAGAGGAAATCTACCTATTACAATTAAAACTTTGGGTTTTAGCGGATGTAAGATCGGATCCGAATTCTTAGATTTTTTTACAAAGAGCAATAAAGACGGAGGTATAGGATATAATCTGACGACTATAGAGTTTTCAGATTGTTGTGTAACTCACGATAATGTTGACACTATGTGTAATAATCTAAAAACCAATTACGTATTACACTATGTTATACGTAGGAACATATCTGAGAATGAATCCATACTTAACGAGCAACTTCATGCGATATTTTCAGAGAAAAATTCTTGGTCTAAAATAGATAATCTATTTATTGAAATAGACGACTACATGAAGAGAAATAGAGATGGCTACGAGAAATGTAGAAGATCTACTTTACTTCCTTTACTAGCTCATAGGTTTTCTTCAGGAAGCATATTTAGCGTTTTAGGCGTAGATGTTACAAGACTAATAGCTAAAAAGATATGGAATAGCAGAGGAACTAAGGTATGGTGTTATGGTATAGATTTAGATTTCTTAGAAGGAGACTTAGAAGAATTTCTCGTTGATAAAGAAGAACCGGAAAAATGAAAAATTATTTCTTCTAACAAGAAAGAGAAACGCTAGAATATATTAGAGAATGGATGTTCCCAACGGACAAAAGAATAGACTTGATAGTCTATCGGCTTCGACTGTGTTGTCTCTTTTTAAGACAATGACTTCAGAACAAAGACGGGATGCTCTTCTAGCTTTAGCTGAAAACTTGACGAAAGAAGAGGCTATCCTTTGCCAAGAAGGATTTAGAGAAAAGATCGATAAAGGAGTTGTGAAAGATGATATGCTTATTCACTATGCTCTAATCTGTAATGATCTTGGAGAATTTCTAATCGATTCAGAAGCGATCAACCGTATGCATATGAGATGCGACGATTATTTAGGCGGAAGCGATAATTGCCAACTCGTATTTATTAATTACAAACCTATTGATGATCCCTCCGCGGAAGAAATGACGTGTTTCGGAACTGTTGCACTACATGGGGCTAATATAATTGAATCTCCAGATTTTAACGCTGTTTATGTTGAGCTCAGCAAGAAACTTGTTATAAACAAATTAGCGTGTGTTTGCTTCAAATTAGACACTACAGGAATTCATGATCCTATAACCGGTATAGCGAAAAAGCTTATACACGGTCCTTTTCATATGAATATTATAAGATATTTAATAGATTTATGCATAGAATCTAATCCGACCTATGAACATTCTAGTCTTAGTTATTATGATCCTAGAGTGCAGAAGATAATAGAGATGGGGCGAGACGGATATATAGTTTATCGTTTTGATATTGAAGTTGATGGTCAAAAGAAGCATGTTGCCATAGTAGATCGCCCAAAGTAGCTCTCAGGGTGGCTTCAAAAATAAAAAATTATGTTAATCCTATAATTAACATAAATAACTTCATATAAAGCCAAATATAATATAAATAAAAACAATGGGTGATAGCGATGAAGATCAACAAACCAATAATGAAAGACGTAGACAAAACCATAGTCACGCAAGCGAAGACAATGATCATATGTTTATGGTGAAAGGTTACGATTTTGTTAATCCTGAAACTAGAGAAGATCCCGAAAATGCCGAACGCTTAAAAATGCTATCTATGTTTCTATCTGGGTTTAGACCTCAGAGCACAATTAGGTTAGTTGAATTGAAGAGAATAGGCTATAGGTGGTTTCATAAACCTGACTATCAAAGTACAGAATACTTAGAAAGACTTTTGAACGCGTCACCGCTAGATATAACAACTCCAAAGGAAGTATATGTAATAAGTGTAACACATTTGCACGATTTTTCAGATTATAAAGACGAAAAAATAGAAAATTTTGATGATAGATATGTAGACTTTCGTTTGGTAAAATTCACATGTAATATACATACATTAGTTGTTCACGGCGGTCTAGTTGGCAATTGTTTGTATTTTTCTAGCATTCCGAGTTTAATTAACAAACTTCTGATAAATAATGTAGAAGTATTATCTCTGAAATCTTTGCATATAGACAATATCCCATATAAGAAAAATCTTTACCCCGCAGGAAAGTTTCCTATTAGAATTAAACATTTAGCATTCAGAAAATGTAAAATAGGTAATGAATTCTTAGATTTTTGGACTAAATATGGCGAAGATAATACTAACATAAAGAACGACACAGATTATAAACTAACAAAGTTAGAGTTCTCTAACTGTATTTTAAGTTATGAAAATGTCGATACAATAAGAAAGAACTTAAGAACAAATTATATTGTAAGAGAATTGATATATAGTTACGATCGTAAAAATAAACTTATATCTACCGATATAGTATTAAATGGCAGTTATAATCCAAAGATTAATATTAGCGAATTATTTATTGAGATTGACATTTATAGATTATTCATCGAAATTGATGGATACATGAAAAGAAATAGAGAAGGATATGAAAAATGTAAGAAAGCTATTTTGTTTCTTTTACTAGCAAATAGACATGATAGAAATAATTTATTTAATACTTTGCCCGTAGATGTTATGAGACTAATATGTAAAAAGATTTGGTCTGCTAGAGGATCTAAAATTTGGACATACAATATAAGTTTAGATTTCTTGGAGGAAGACTTAGCGGAATTCATGTAAATAAAATGTCGGATGTTATTGTCGAGATCCATAAAAGCTAAAATGTTAGTTCCGTATGTATTTCCTAAAATTAAAAAGTCTGTTTTAGACCAAAAAGCCAATATTGGCTCGAATTTCACCCGCGTATTAGTAAAATTCAGCTTGGAAATAATAAAAATATAATGAAAATTAGCTTTTTTGAAACATTTAGTGTTTCAAAACTTAAGAAATATTGTAATATAACTCACGATTATTTCTGTATTTTTACTAACACACGTCGTTCTTAATTTTATCAAAATACAAAATTAACCTAATTTTATGAGTTACAAGCTGTAATATTATTCCTAAATTTTACTAATACGCGCGACCCTCATCGTTTTGCTAGTTCGGGTTGTTGTTTTTGTGGCTTAAGAAAAACAAAAAAATAGGTTTTGGTCATTAAATGAAATTTCACCCACGTATTAGTAAAAAATTAGAATCCAGAAACAGAATAAATATCATAAATTATATGATATTTCAGCATTGAACTCAAAAATTACAATAATAAATCGGAGACCTATGCCAGCTCATTTTATTTTTTACTAACAATGTAATTCGCGGTCTTTTTACGCTTATAATATTTAATAAGCAACACGCAAATGATAATTTTAATAACCAATAATACCAGACATATTATTATTTTTTTCTGATTACAAAATAAATACGTATAAAATCCAGTATCTTTGCCCGACCATGATGATCCTCCTAACAATCTAATATATCCTCCTTCAGAGCAACAAGGTTTTTCATCACATATAGTACATGGTATTATTAGTTCTCTCTTTATAGGTTTCAGTAAATGTTCGTTGCTAGCATATCTGTTATTTATTGCCTTTGTGAACATCATGGGACCAGTGGAGTTTACCACTTTGAGATGTTTTCCGATATGCCATGGTTTATTAGGTATCTTCATATTTTCTAGGAAGTCTAACATAACTTTTAATTTAGGTTTAGCTGCAAAAAACGCATTAGTATATACTTCCCCCAGAATAGCAGAACCGACAACGTATAGATCTTTATCATCATAAAATATATTATCAAGACATTTCACTATTTCTAAATCCAAATCCAAATATAATCCACCGTGTACATAAAGCCACATATATCTAATAGCATCAGCTCTTTGTATCGGATATTCGAATGCCTTGAAATATTTCAAAAAATCAGGAAAATACTTAGTCACAAACTCATAGTTATCATCGTCTGTCATTAGGGTATATTTCCAATGAGGCATAAACTTGAAAATAGCTTTTTGACTGGCTACCCAATAATCAGGAAGTTTGTTAGTTTTCCATGTTTGCATAATATTCATAGGTATTTTTACAGTCGAAGATTCGAAAAATCCGACTGACATTTTTTATGATAGCTCCAAATATCTTAAATGCTCGCGACCGAACAACATTTCAAAATAAATATGTAATTTAAATTGCATGCAACGTCGGAGTTTTTATGTAAATTTTAAAATATCCCTGGTCCCACGGCTGAATGGTACATAAATAAAAATTGAAATTTAATCATTTTAAATTTCAAAATAAAACGGCAGAAGCCTGACCATTTTCTCGACGACACCCTATATTTCCAATCGTGATCTGAATTCATTCTCTGATGTACGGCAATCATGTGGAAGATTTTGTCAGGCAAAGATTTACAGCCCAGAAACATCTTGTGACTATATTGACTTATCAAGGAGTTCCTAGAGAAGTATTGAGATTCATGGATCCGGCAAATACGGAGGAATACAAAATAAACTGGGGATTCAGGGTAGCTAGAAGTTCTGATTTGGAAAAGGAATATGTGGAATTCGAAAGGGATGGAAGTCCTGAGATTGTGAGATACGAATATTCTCCCAGGAATTTCTTGAACTTTTATGTTTCTTATTTGGCGCCTAGCGACAAGACAAAAGCAAAAATAACTAAAAGCAGAATAGAGGCAGAATTGACCGCATTATTACACCGACAAGGCGTTATGGGTGACCAAGAAAAATACAACAAAGATAACAGAGACAAAATCAGAGTCCTACCCGGAGTGCATATGATATTTGCTTCTAAATTAAAATTAGACGGAGCTGCCAAAAATCTGATTACAGATACCAATTCTTTGTTGGAGTTTCCTATACGTCATTTTAGTTTAGATGAGCTTCAGTTTGATCCAACTATTCATGCTATGGCTCCAAAGAGAATGGCTGTAGCTAGTTATGATGAAGTACGTGGATTGATAGAACGACAGAAAGGACTGAAGCTCGGTCGTTACCGGTTAGTACCTGATTTTCAAGAACAATATGATTCAAAAGAAACCTATTCAGAAAAGAGCGATTATGCAAATGAAACAGACGAAGAAATATTAGACAAGCTTCAAACCATAAATACTACCGACCCTATGGTTAAATGGCGTGGATATAAGTTAAATGATGTTATCATGATTGAAAGAAGAATAGGAAACAGCAGATTCGGATACAGACGAGTTGTTCATGCAGACAGAGTAGTCAAACCTCCAAAAGTCAAAGAGCACAGCACTAATAAGTAAAAAACTCACGTAAGACGTTTACAAACACCAAAAAACTTTAAATGATTGATATAAATCAATCATTTACACTAATGAGTAAAAAAAACTCATGTAAGACGTTTACCAAAAGTCAAAGAGCATAGTACTAATAAGTAAAAAACTCACATTGGACGTTTACAAAAGCCAAAAAAAACTTTGAATGATTGATTTATGTCAATCATTTGCATCAGACGCCGGGTGACTTTACAGTTATTTCTATATATTTATTCGAGGTTAAACCTTGGCAATTTCTTTCGCATATCGGCAAGTGCACCAGATCTTTCATTCGAAATAATATCTATTATTTCATTTACTGTAACATCTGCAGGTTCATATTTAATATTCCATTCGTTATCTCCTATGTAGTATCTGCTTATTTCTTTGGGTACGGGCAAACCCGGAAATTTCTCATTTCCATAATAAACTATAGGGTCATATTTATCGCTTTTATATAATTCTAGTTGACATCCCGTTAGTTTAAATATGCTTAGCACCGTAAAAATGCACCCTAAATTATATGGTCTATAAACACTAATATTGTTAATTCGAATATGATCCAAAAACAAAGACAATAAACAGGGATTAGGTATGTACCATGGATTATTATTCATTATATCTATCAAATATGGATCCAACCTGAAAGATATATTGCCTAATTTGCTAGTATCATTCCCTTCTATCTTTCCGCAAGTATAGTATTCTGTAAAATTTTGTTTTATGAGCGCTTCAAGGAACTCATCCGTCACTCTTATCAATTTTTGATTCACAAGAAATATATAAATACTTATGCTTTCACGTAATAATTCTTGTTCATAAGACCCACCATTATATATAGAAGTTAAATGTGGAATAAGCCGTATATTATTATATTTTACACTGTAAATTTTGAATAATTTTGTTATGACTAATTTATTGTTGCGCATTCCTAAGTCCCGATACATAGATCTTAATATTGTTATAGTATCGAATTTGATTGGATCTATACTATCAAATAATTCCATGTAGTCATCGATAGTCAAATCTAACTCTTTTGTATGGTATCCTGGAATATAGGTGTAAAATCTATGAGCATCGTTATACGTACTTTTTAGAAATAAACTATTTGGGTCGTCTGTTATGACTTTCTTGAAGAATTTCATCATCATTCTAGGATAATTATCACATACATAAGTATATAGCTCTTGTAGAATCTTTAATTTAAATGCTGACGGATCTTTGATTATCAACTCGTGTGGATCATTCTCTGAAATATATCTTTCTAAATATAGCGTGTAAAAAGCATCTAAATATTTATAAACATCGAGGAAACTAGAAAAATTCTTATAGGCGAACGCGATACAATCCTCATATGAGATATTTTCTGGTGGTAATGTATCAGGATTTACGACTGGCCATTTTAATATATAACCGCCGTTATTTTTCGAAGACGCTTGCGTACCGTGTATTCTATCTCTCATATAATTTTCCTGCTTCTGTTGAGGTGTTTCTTTAGGCCCCTTTCTTGGAATTTTCTCTATAGTAAATCCCTCTTTCAAAAGGTAAGTTCTGGCTCTAGTGCTTGTTGAAAGGAGGGTTAGAGATGTTTCTCTCCATAATATTTTGCCTCTTATTTTTTCTTTGATAGTGGCTATCTCTTTTTCTAGCGCTTCTTGCTTATGCTTCTTATTGTCCTTTTTTTCTGGCTTTGTTTGTCCTGTTATTTGGACATAAAAAGAATCTTGGCAATCCATTTTCGATCCGGTATTTTTATCCTCTGGTGGCTGAAACAAAATTCTCTCTTTTTCGATTCGACTTTTCTTTTTCGGCCACGATTTAAAATCATTTAAGGTAAAAGGAACCAGAAATAAAAGCTCAAGATAGAAACATATACTTAGATAAAAATGGATCAGCAGTCAGACGATGGACCAAAAGAAGAGACGGTAAAGCTCGGAGTTAGCGAATCCAATAGAGGAACTCCACAAGCCGGTCAGGTTCTTTCATTGAGAAGACAAAATACACCTAGCATGAATTCAATCTCGGGTCATCAAATGGATCAACTCCCGAAAAATACCGGAGTGAATATTCTGACGGATGTGAAAACTATCCAAGATATAATGGCTAAGCTTGAGCAGATGGGAATCCAACTAAGATATCTTTTGTATTTTGCCTATAGTGACAAACAAGTTGCAGCCTTGATGTATTGTGTCACTATTCATGGACAATATGTTATAGTAGAACCTCCACCGAATATTATAGTGCAAAATGGAACAATGAGTGTTAATTTTCAAAGAGTTGGTGTTCTTCCTACTAATATAATAGAACAATTCGCATCAGAACTATCTACGATATATACTGGATACGCTTATATTTGTGGTGGTGGAATTCATTACGTGAAATCACCGAAAGCCGAACCTGTCTTTTATGGATATGACGATTATCCCATGGCTAAAGCAGTTTTTGATATTAAAAAGTATCATTATATTTTAATTCCGGCAGTACCATTTGTAAATCTCATAGAACCAGCCAGATTGAATACTATCGAGGCTTATATCAATGCTGTTTCTGGAGATGATATTTTACAACAAGTTATGGTAAAATCAGGATTAGAAAAACTCTTTACAATGAAAGGTCCATTTACTGTATTTATGCCTAATAGTACAAAATTGGCTGAATTGTTATCTATGGATTCAGATAAACTAAAAGCTATAATTTTAGCTCATGTAATAATAGGAAGAATCGAATCAATACCAACTGTTGTTGACAAATCAAAACAGTTGAGATCATCGACTACCACGGAAAGTTTAACCGATCCGAATTCTATGTCTGTCTTGGGATCAGAAACGTTGGAGTTTACCTCAATAGCGCAAAACAAAATAATCGTCCAAAAACTAAACGGCGTCATAACAAAAGTCTCATCTGCCATACCAAAATCTAATACCGCTAATTCAAATCAAGTTAACTCAAGTAGTGTAAGATCAGCGGCGAAGAAATACAATGGTATACTTTATATTATCGATACTGTATTTTCACCCATAAATGATACTTTCCGTATGCCAGAAAAGAGCGATATTGATGATGTTGTAACTGTCTTTGATATAAATAAGAGTACGATGGAAATAAGAAGAGCCCAGTACGCAATAAATAGCAAGAATCAGCAATCTATGTTTGAAATACTAGTAAACATCGGAGAAATATCCGCCAAATTGAACTCAGATATAATAAATAAGTCTTTCCACGAAGGACAAAATCTACTTCAAGATTCTAATTTACTATTGAATATGTTTTATACCCGAGAAGTTCCTTGTAGCGATCTCTGTGTAGAAATGGATCAAGTTGCAGAGACTGTAAAGAAGGAGAACGAGGAATTCGAAAATATCTTGAGAGTATCAAACAAATTGGCAGCAATGAAAGTTCCTCTAGAAAAAGTATTATTGAAATTGGCAAGAATGGACCAAAAACTACACATCAAAGAACAAGATCCATACACAGAAGACAAATAAAAATAGAGCAGAAGACAATAAATTGATGTTGATATAACTCCGAATTAGAGTTATATAAATATATTGGTTCAATGTATCAATAACAAAAATGGTAGGATTAATATAGGAGATATAGCCATCAATATATCTAAAGGTATTATATTAAACATTATGAAAATGACAAATAGCCAAACCGCCAATAATATATTCATCGATAAATTGACCTATTGATCAAAATGTAGAGGATTTTTATTTAACTTCGTATAGAGTTAAATTTTCTTTTTTATTATTGTAACTTACGTATTCTTAGAGATTATCATCACTCCTGTCATTTCAAACTGTAGTGGATTTAACTCCATATAGAGTTAATTTTTATTATTGTAACCTATGTATTCTTAGAGATTATCATCACTCCTGTCGTTTCTCATCATTATGAATAATCAAATAGACCCAAATTTTCTTTTTTATTATTGTAACCTGTCTATTCTTAGAGATTATCATCACTCCTGTCGTTTCTCATCATTATTAATAACCAAATACAAAGGATTGGAAATAATAGATCAGGTAACAAACCAACTATGTAAAATATAACACAAATTATCCAAATTGCATATTCTAATAGATTCCTAGCAACAGGTCTGAAACCTGATATAATTTTTATTAGTAAGAGTGTGATTGGAACACCTATCCATAGAAGTATCATTTATCCGCTTTCTATTTTTTATCGGATTTTCTACTGATTTTTGTAATTTAACTCTGTAGAGAGTTAAATCTTCGTTTTTATATCCCGTTTATCGCCTGGCAGTACTTGTCATCTTAAGACGACTGTCATATTTCAACATTATTAGTAAAAATAATATAAAGGCCATAAACAGTAGAAGAGTCTGCTCAAATTCTAAAATTAAAGTGAGTGCAACAAACAAAATCGTATAATTCATATATTCTAGTACGGCCTTTATTGGAGGACTTAAATCTGTTAAGAGCGTAATCAATAATATTATGAATGGAACAATTAACAGTAATATCATTTAATAGGTTTCGTCTTGATTTTTCTACTGATTTTTTTAATTTAACTCTGGTAGAGAGTTAAATTTCCTTTTTATATCCCATGCGTGATTTTTTATTGGTCGTCATCATCTCTGTGCCGATGCTTATATAAAATAGCCATAACGAGCCAAACGACAAGAATCACCAAAATAACAATGGCGACTATGATCAAAATAGTTCTCCAAACGTGAGGTTGAGAAAAGTAACCATATCCGCCGGGAGAAGAAGGAGACAAACCACCCTCATCTACAAACACTCGAGGACCAAACAATCCTTCTCTAGTATATTGTCCTTGAGAACTTTCGTATCGTCCGCCGCTTCCGAGTACAGAAGGACCTCTCTCGATAGTTCCTGTGCTATTTCCAACTTGTCTTGCAGACATCTTGTTCGATTTTCAATTTGTCTTTTATCTTCGATAGTTTTTATTTTGCGATCGAAAAAGAAACTCACGAAAAACGGAAAACAACAGAAAATAGGTTTTTGATATTTATTGGACACACATTAAAAAGAGACATTGATACAAGTCACAAAGATGGCCATGACAATACGCGTTCCAGATGCCAATGATCCCAATGGTGCAAACTTTGTTAACTGGCTCTTGAGTATTTTAGTAAAAGAAAAGGTTGTTAACATGGGTACAGCTACTGAGAAAATGTATGGATTGACAAAAGATGATATGGGAAATCTAAGAGTTCCTTTCTCTTTTGCTAAACAAACTCTTGGCTTTCAGAGCCTAAATTATAATCAATTACCCAGAAGAAATATCAGCTGCAATATAGTACTGGGAGCTGGCGGAAAAGATTTTCAGATACCCACTTATAAGATGATGGTTCAAACTATAATAGAGCAAGGATCATGCTTTCTGTCACTGCAATGTTCAGGCGGAAAAACTATGCTAGCCGTTAAGTTGTTCGCGGAGCTGGGAATAAAGGCTGCGGTAGTAACAGATGCAATATTAATTTTTCCCCAATGGGTCAAGGTATTAAAAGAAACGACTAATGCAAGAATAGCAGAGATAAAATCTCCTGTAGATGTATTACCCGAAGCAGATATCTATGTTATGATGATAACGGCTTGCAAAAAGATACACCCTAAGGTTTTAGAACCTATTAAACTACTACTGGTGGACGAGGCTACATATTTTTGCACAAATAAGCGTATACCCGCTCTTCTTAATTTCACTCCATGTTACACCCTCGGTCTATGTGCGGAGATAAAAAGGACAGATGGAATGCATTATTTTCTTCCACTATTTTTCGGTCCAAAAGTAATAAGAAGAATATCAGACAAACCGTTCATGGTTTACAGAGTAGAGACTACCTTCAAACCTGTTATTCAATACATGAAAAGAAAAGGAACTTTAGATTGGAATACGGTATTAGACTCCATTGCAAATAATGAAGAGAGGAATAACAAAATAGTCAACCTATGTAGAAGCATGCCTGACTCAAAAATAATTATAGGCACAAAGAGAAAAGATCAAGCCAATTATCTATTTAATGCCTTGAAACAATGTGGAGAGTCAGTTGCGATTTTGATAGAGAGTATGAAAAGTTTCCCACAATGTAGAATATTAGTCGGCATCTACAGCAAAATGGGCAAAGGAGTAGATGTTAAGAATTTATGCACAGACTGGGAAGGAGAAGTATTCGATGTAGCAATATTAGCGGCAGATTTATGCAATCCTGAACAATTTGTAGGTCGGGTCTTCAGACATGACAATCCAATTATTTATGATATAGTTGATGATTTCACAACATTAAGAAAGCATTTTGACAAGGAGAGACTACCCTGGTATATAAGCCGTCGTGGAACGATCGTTAGAACCATACTGCAATAGTCTAAATAAAAACGATAATAAAATAAATCAAAAAGAAAATAAATCAAAAAGAGAAAGAAAAATCTCGTTCAGACTACGACTAAACTCGAGTAGAAATGGATTCGCAACCGAAATTGACAAGAGAATTATTTCTCGACAAATATGATTCTCTCATGGCATTCGAACGAACTTCTGTCTTTGACATGAAAGATATCTGGAAGATGAACGGAGATGTAGATTACGATCGTGAATACCTATCATCTGCAAATTTACCTTACAAGCAAAACGACCCTCTTTATATGAAAATGATTCATCGTTATAGGACTTGTAATTTTCGTCCAGCTCAATTTTATTACCAAATAGATCCAACAAATCAATTCAAATTCATAAGAGCAAGATTCGATAATATTAGTAATGATTCAAAACAACTAAATGGCCATTTGAGACATCATATAATAACATTTTTAGCATGGATTAGTAATATGAAAGGACCATATGATATCAGAGATCTTGTAACTCGTCATAAAATTGAAGAAACATTGGGTGTCGTCGGATGGACTTTGCTCTGGAATACTACGCCTATCACATTCTTTTTCAAGTTATCGGAATCCGCCCAAGAAGAACTAATTCAAGAATATAACACAAAAGAAATGATCTTTGACAATAATCCAATTAGTACCTCTTTGTTATCGATGTTTACTGGAAATCAAGTTGAAATAGAAAGAGCTGACGCCACTGTTAGTTTAGGAGAATTTAGGCAGCTACTCCAGCAGCAAATAATGGATTTGGAATCGATGGATATCAGTCAAAGAATCGAGGCTTCAGATTCTGACTCCGACTAATGGCCCGCCAATCATCAATCAAAAAACGCTAATAAAAAATCGGAAAAATACAAATAAAATTTGACTTCAATATTTGAAGTCAATATGGAGACTTGCATAAAACAACCAATAACAGACGAAGTCAAAATGGAGACTCCGGTCATGGAATTATTTAGAATACTAAATACTCTCGGAGGAGTAGCTATCAGTGATGAAGATATAAAAATTATAGAGAGATTAATTACTGTAGACAAGGCTGATGTAAATGCAAGAGATGACATGAATTGGACTCCATTATTATATATTGCGGCTGGTTCGAGTTCATCATGGCGCAAACGCGAGTCTCAAATCTTAGGAAAACTTTTAATAGATAATAAAGCTGATGTTAATGCAAAATGGACTTACGGACAAACTCCTCTAATGTTTACTGTTAGGAATCTAGACTTATGTAAGTCTTTAGTAGAAAACAAAGCTAATTTATATATGATGTCAGGTAAATGGACCCCTTTAATATATGCTTCTGTATATGCAAATGCATGTTTAAGATGTTCCCCTTGTATTGAAAATCACGATTTAATGAAGTATTATGTACAAGAAATGATGAAACCCGATTCCACCTTAGCCGTTTTGCTTTTAGGAATTAAGAAATATCGCAACAGCCCATTATTGAAGTATATAGACATACATATGATGACAAAAGTAACAAGACAAATTAGAAATGCGAGGAAACAAAACTTACGCGTCCAAACAGAATCTATAGAAAATAAAGATATTAGAGACATGTTGACGAGTGAAATGCTTAAAGTTTTGCTGCCAAACATAACAATCAAATGAAATAACAAGAAAGCGAAAAAGATCAGATGAAAGATAGCGGGTAAGCGAAAAAGATCGGATGAGAGATAACAAGTAAGCGAAAAAGAATTATAACACTCATGGATAGTGTTATAGTGAGATGTTTATTTAGATTTATATGTTTAACATAAAATCCGTGTATTGATTAGTAGCTGACGGAAGTTCTGGTTTTGGATGTACATTTTTAGCTTTTCTCAATAGCAACGTGTTCTTGCTATAACTAGTAAATATATTTGTTATGTCACTCATAATCAAAATATGTTTGTATCTTTGATATTTAGTTGCTAATTCAGGATTTTGCAATATATTTGTTGCTGATATTAACCTAGTTTGCTGATCATTGTTTCCTTGATTGTTGTTTCTGTCTATAACATACAATCCCTTTTTGGTTATTATAAACATCCTTTTCATATCTAATATATCCTGTCTATCTATTCCTGACTGGCTCATTTGATTTGTGTCAAATACAGTCATTCTACCTGGATTTCCAGTTTTAATATTCATATTAACATCGTAGAGATTCCCGAAATTATCCAAAATAGTGACATAACTAATACCATTAGCATCATACCCGGTAGATGTTACTTTATCTATATCAGTTATTTCATCTATAGCTTCTAAATAATAATCGCCATCTAGTGTAGGTTTATACCATTCAGATTCTTTCCTCTTCTTTCCAGCTTGCCCCTTGGCCGTCAATCTTTCAGCATATACTTTAGTTTTCAACCTATTGTCTATACTTATAGCTAAAAGTCCTACCTTATTACAAAATATCTTAATAAACGTAGCTTTGTTTGCCATGGGTACAGTTAATCTATTATCTTGAAGATACTCGGAAGTATATACATATTCTCCTAGTCCCGTATGTCTCTCACTGAATCTTATAGTTTTTCCCATGACATCTTCAGTCTCTTGACGTCTTTCATTACTTTTCTTTATATTCAAAGATTGTCTAGTATGCTCATTGTTACCTATTATCCATATTTTTCCATTCTGATCGAGAATAAAAATATCCTTATCTGCGGCTATATCTCGAGCGTCGCCAAATATCTTTGTCACGATTTCATGTCCACTAGATCCACCAATGACAGCTTCTACATCGGCGTATTTAGATTTCTCATTAGATAATAAATATGATGATGCCAACAACACCGGAGTTTGAAAACTAGCTGATATTTTTAACGTATTAGGTCTATCAGAATATGCGGTAGCTACTTCGCTGGCACTAACATCTAGTTCATGTTTGTATCTTCCTTTAGGATATATCTCTCTCTTCTTGTAGATTCTCCTAACGTCTCCCCTAATTGTTAGGAGTACAATATAATTATAGGATTCATACGCTTGATAAACATTATCAAAAGGCATTCCATCTCTATCTATTAAAAGAATCCAATCGTTTTCTTTTATTCGTCCCTCATTACTGTTTACTGAACTTCTATAATAAGAAACTCCATACGATGAGCCTCCATAATTAGAAAATGACCATTCGTCTTTGCCGTATTTCCACAATTCGTAACCGAAATCTATACTTTTTAGGAATTTCAATCTGCCATCAACATCTTTATAATTCTTAGCATCTGTTATTTGAGTCTCATGATAAATTATACTATCTGCAGTTCTAACAATTATACCATCAATATCTGTTTCTTTTTGAATCTTAAATTTAAGCATATCGCTATCCGTAGATCCATATTTTCTACCATTTATAGATGTTAAAATTGGATATTTAGTTCCCAAAGATTGAGTTGCTATATGATTGCTAAATATATCTTGTCCAGCGTTTATTTCGTTTAGTTCTCTTATGGATCTTCCAGTTGCTGTCTCCAATCTTTTCATGGCAGCATCTATAGGAGCTATAATAACATAAAGGTTTTTCCACGATTCTTTTATTTGAGGGGTATTATATAACAGTTTAGCAAACATCGTTGCCCCATTAGTATTTAGCCAATCTACAATTTGTGCTATCATTTCCTCGACTCTCCATGAGAATCTAGGTTGTTTATATTCTAGTTGATTTATAAACGTGGGTTGTTGTGGTATATCGGCCATAAGAGGTGCTTGTTGTGGTATATCGGCCATAAGAGGTGCTTGTTGTGGTATATTGGCCATAAGAGGTGCTTGTTGTGGTATATTGGCCATAAGAGGTGCTTGTTGTGGTATTACTTTTGGGGGAGCATATGATATTTTCATCTGATCCTTTTTATTTCGATCCTTTTTTATGACGTTCTTTTTTAATAGTGTCCTTTTTATTTACAAAAATAAGTAAATAAACCGTTTCCTCTGGATTGATTATTCGGCCAATATCGTTATATACCCGTATCGCACAGCATCGCCCACGATTATTTGTTTTACGACATATGGGAGTTCATATCTTTGGAGTCCACCATCATAAGTTGTAGTATATACATTTCCATCTCGGTCCAGAAGAAATATGTTTGGATAACTTCCCGTTTCTGCAGTAAATGATACGAACGGTATATTTAACGAAAATACTTGTTTATGTGTTCCGAATATCGTCGGTTCTTCTATTATTATTTCTTTGACTGGGTTAGGTATTTTGCCAGATCGTATTTTGGTATTGTCTGTTGTGACTTCCCCAGATTCATCCAAGAAATAGTTACCATTATCTTCTATAGTTAACACGTCGATAGTACCCGAAGGAACAGGCCTAGACCATCTAGAATGTCGATCGAAACCATTGCCAGTAATCATATATCTAATACCTTGAGCGTCTTCACATAAAATCGTACGATCTGGTTGGCAGATATTTATACATTTATATCCAGAAAAGTTTACATTATCTATATATCCTTTTCTATCTTCTGGTATTTCTAGGTAATCTCGAAATCTACCATAATAACTTTCGTAAACTTTGCCATCGGCTGTCATAACCACGGTTTTGTCTGAATAACATTTAACTTTAACAGCATTTTCTATAGATTTGACCATTATAGGAAAACGCGTGAACTGACCGTTCTCTTCCAATTCAGCCGCATTTATTCCTAATGACCCATTATCATTCGAACCAAACATCCATAATCGACCATTCATATCTATAACAGCCGAATGACCTACATTGCAACTAAGATATTTGGCATTCGGTATATTTTTAATGGGAGTGGGTATTGAAACATAATAAAGATCTACATCCCAATTTCCTATTCCTAACTTTCCGCCTTGTGTACCTCCGAGAGCCCATGCCTTATTGTCTATATCGATAAATAGAATAGTGGTATTTGAATAGTCGACGAATTTTATTTTCTTCTGTGTTGGTACCAAAGCCAAAAGATCTCGTACGGGGTAACCATAACCTCTGTTTAGGAACTCGTCAAGATATTTCGCATTTGTAAATAATCTATATCCGCTATGCATTTCTACATAATAATCTCTTGCTGATTTGCCATCAGGAAATGGACCTCTTATTTGAAATTCTTTCCATAACATTCTATCAAATATAGTTACTCCTTCTTGATTTACCGAGTCGCACCATTCATTAAGCGTAAAATTAGTCAAACATAAACCTACAAGATCCTTTCCTGTTATTTGTTCCGTATTTATCATATACATCAATATAGATGTTGGTAATTTGTTGAAGTCACTTTTTGATCTTACATTAGATAAGGTATCCACTTCTGTTTGATAAATTATCACGATATTTATTATCCAAATCTGAGTTTGGTTAATCTCGTAACTTGTTATGACTTCGTTATCTGTGAGATGAGCTCTGGCGCTTTCAGTCAAATGTCTATATAACACATCTATGAATACATTTGATTTCAATAACTCTAATATAGGTTTATTTAAAGTAGTTGATAAATTGTTAAATGCTTGATCAGACGGAGCAAATATCACACTATAATTTCCATCTGACTTATATAATCTCGGAATGTTATAAAGTAGAGCAGCAAATGTGGAGGCACCATTTTGCTTTAATGACTCAGTTATTTCATCAAATTTGTTCGGTGGCTCCATTTTCTACGATTAAATGCCTTTTATGGGTGGGTTAGCTTTTATATATTTGATTTTTATTTAGAAATCAAATACTGGAATTTTTGTTTGGAGTCTTGTTTGGAGTCATTAGAAGCTTATTTGGCGTGGAAACATATTAGCATCCATGCATCTCCAAGTAATTTGGACTGTCAGAACTTTGACTATTTTGATTTTGACTATTCCGATTTTGACTATTTTGATCTTGGCTGCCATTTGAATTTTGACTATCATTTGAGTTTCGACTATTATTAAATCTATTTGGACTATATAAACAGCCTCCTATAGACATATGTGCTAATTGACCCGGTGATTCATTTTTACATCCCCAACATGTAGATTCATCGGTAATGATAGGTTTATTAATCACAGGTACATTAGACGTATTTGGCAATAATTTTATGTCAGTAACAACATAAGTTCCAATATTTTCATCTTTTAATTGTATTGCTATAACATCCATTATATTTTCACCATCATTAACATAAAATTGTATAGTGTGTGATAAATTATGAATACTACGACTTTTAACTGTAGCTTGTACAGCCCGTCTTGACATCGTCTTTGGGTGATCGTCTCTTGGGGTTTTGTTTTATATGGCTTAAAAAAGATTTAAATATTTGGTTTTTGCTAATTAAAAACAACAAAGTGAATTACTAATGGAGAAACTGAAAGCTACATGTCTTAGATGCAAAGAATCATATCCACAAACCGAGTTCGCCAGAAAGGATATTATAAAGAAAAATGGAAAACTAGCGGCTAAACCTGGTAAAACATTAATATGTCATGATTGCGGCAATGGTTCAAATATATCAGTAGAAAGACATGCTAAAATAGCTCAAGAAAAACTAGATCTTGAAATTCGAAACTGGGAATCCAATCGTATGATAGAATCTTTCGAAGATCATTGTCGAGAACTAGCAGAAGGATACTATCAGCCATGGTTGAGATCTGATTCGATGGGTCGAACATTCAAAGATAAAGGAAGAGTTTCTTGGGATGACATCAAAGATCAAGTCAGCATTTACCGGTTGCAAATATCCCGTGAAAGAGGCCCAGGTTATTTTGTCAAATTAAGCAGAGACCAGAACAAATCATTTTAACTACAAGCACTATCCGACATAGACCTCATCAAAAACAACATTCGATTTTATCAAAATATAAAGAAAAACTGAAGGCCCGGGTTATTTTGTCAAATTAAGTAGAGACCAGAAATCAATCAGGCTTATAATAAACCAAAAAAAATCCATTCTTTTGCCTGTAAATTAATATATTACCCATGACAAAACGAATCATCGAAAGAAATCAGCCAGGCTTATAATAAACCAAACCAAAAAACATAAATCTTAACAACTAAGATTTATATACCCAAAACTTGGATAAATACATGTGTTTAAAAATCCCATATAATATAACGATCGCGAATTTATGTTTGATTATAGACTCGATAGGGATTCTGACAAAAACAATATTTCTTTTTGTCGAAATACAAAGAAAAATCTTTTTGAGTTGTTTTGTCCATCTCTCAGATTCGTTTTTGTCTACTTAACTATGGAAGAACTCAGCCCACGAAACATCCCTATTATCACTCCGAAGAAATCTAAAGCCTCGAAAGCAAAACAAACATCTACCAAGACATCAAAGGCAAAGAAATTGAGCTCTACGATTATTATCAATCTATGTGTCAATGGAGAAGTCGAATTATCTGAAGAGTTCGACAGGAATGCATTTATCGATGAAATACAGAAATCCTCCAATATTCAAGAAATAAATGTAGATGTGAATCAATTCATCGCTATGGATAAGGACAAGATAAAGAACTTTAAGAAAGCCTTTAATTTTCTACGTACGGTGACTAATGAATCCCCCGAGGTATTTCGAAGCAAGAAGAACTATGCATTTCATACCGAGACCGGAATACAACTGATTTATCTCTCGAAACTGGCTATTCCTCCAACGACGATGCAATACCTTAAAGAGAGTATTTCTATTTGCATCGATGCCCGTCTCGCATATTATGTTTCTCAATATCCGTGGTATCTCGATGCTTCTCGACGTGCAGTTACTCTTTCTCATGTTTCAAGTGAGGGGCTAGCAAAAGATGTCGTGCAAGTTGTTGGAACTTTTCGTCGTGCTAACCAGGCTCTCGGATTTGCTCTATCTCCAACCACGATCCACGATGATATTGTTACCTCTCCATCAAAAGCTCCATACTTCACCTATGATCCGACAACATTGACCGACAAAAGCAAAGAATACAAATCTGAATATACATCCATTTTGACGGAGGAATGTCTGAAGCAACGAGTAGAATCCGGCAGTGGTTTGAATCATGGAATTCTTGGTGGACAACAATCAACACAGATGGCACTCGAGCGTTTGCATGAATTCATTAAGCCTATTTTCGGTAACGAGGGCGACAAGTCGCAAAGCCCAAAAGGGGAGCCGCTGGTTGAGAACATGAAATCGTCATTTGTGGTCGATACCGAGAAGAAATCATCCTCGCAATCAAAGGCAGCGGAGAAATCGTCTATCACTTTGGCTAATCTGGGGGAGAATAAAAAGTTTTTTCCGTGGACGCATCCAGAACTTGCTGATACGGGATGTATCATTGCGGGTGGCCTTATCGGAGCTTTGTTTTATGATGAGCCACGATGGGAGAAGGTCAAAGCAACTACAGATATCGATATCTTCGTCTATGGACCTGACGAGGCCTCTTCACAGGCAATGTTTCTTCTTATCACAGAGCACTTTGAATCTATTGGAGCCACCTTTAAGCATTTCTATTCCGTAGTGAGAGTCATTTTGGAAGGAGCACCAGATATTCAAATCATTTGTCCTCACGCCAAATCCCCGTTGGGAGTTCTCGTTAATTTCGACTTCACGTCTATCCAAATCGCATACCAAGGAGCCTATGATCTCGGGATCAAGAAGCATACGGAGAAGTTTATGGCCACTCCGGGATATTGCTATTTTACTCCTCGAGGAGAATCATATATGACCAGATACAATATCCGATTTGTGCGTCTCATGAAAGTCATCGAGAGAGGCTTCAATCCTGTGGCTAGCACTCGCGGTCACTATCTCTTTCCTGGAAGAGTATTTGTTTCCTCCCAATGGCGTATTACTATCGAGGATGAACCTAAGCGTGATGATGCTTGGATTCTTAACAGAACCAAGACATTAGTCTTGAGAGAGAAGCATATAACTATTGAAGATCTGATCGAGAAGGGAATCAAGAACAAGAAGGGAAAGATCGTAAGAACTTTGGATGATTTGGATATGGAACATAGCAAACTATTTAAACCTAGCGTTATCGAGAGACTTACGGCAACAGCGAAAGAAGCGGCGGAGAACTACAATTTTACTTACAGACATGCCGTGACCATAAAGGATGAAAAGGGTATAGTTCAAAGATATCCGATGACAACTAGAAAGCAGGATATGAATTGGTGCGAGACAACCCATGACAAGTTGAAGGATGACTTCAAGCCACAAGGGTCTACATTTATCCACGGTTTCGATATCTACACCGAAGGAATCAATTCTACTATTGCATTGCCAGAAGATGGCCATCCTTGCTCGGGCTTGGAACATGTCTTCTTGAGAAATATCCGTATTTTGCCTGAACAATCGACGTATAATTTGGCAGCTCCAAAAGAAACGCCTCTCGAGGTTGCTCATGTTCCATTCGAGGACTTTGTTCAGAAATACCCTGGCAATATTTGTTACAAGCCTGATTCTGAACCATACCGCAAAATCGAAGGTATTCTACTGTTCGATAGTATAGACACGATTAAGGCCAGAAAGGAGGAGTATATTCTGAAGCACAAAGAGCATATCGCAGAAATGGAGGAAAATCGTTTGAAATATTTGGCAGAGGAGGCAAAGCGTGAGGAAGAAGAAAAGGCCAAGAAAGAGGATGA
>Ga0182030_10005475_pt1 | contig 26935 bp, 21 predicted proteins | sample 812S3MmetaG_FD_121299 | JGI IMG/M metagenome (GOLD analysis project Ga0182030, IMG submission 121299) | Permafrost microbial communities from Stordalen Mire, Sweden - 812S3M metaG (Illumina Assembly) | ecosystem: Environmental > Terrestrial > Soil > Wetlands > Permafrost | place: Sweden...
GCGTTGAATATCGTGAGCCATCGCAATGAGAAGGGGAGCTTCCGTTCGCGTACGCAGGTGCTCGAGGTGGCTGGGATCGGTCCCAAAACATTCGAGCAGGCAGCCGGGTTTCTACGCATCCGCAATGGGGACAATCCGCTGGATATGACGGCTGTGCATCCGGAGTCCTACCCGGTGGTGGAACAGATTGCAGGGCTGCTCGATGCTTCCGTTGCGCAATTAATTCATAAACCGGAACTGCTGGAGCAAGTTGACCGCAGCAAGCTTTCCGCTGGCGCTTTTACGGTCAACGATATTCTCGCCGAACTGCGTAAGCCCGGCCGCGACCCGCGCGATACGTTTGTTGCGCCCAGCTTTCGCGACGAGGTGAAGGAACTGTCCGACGTGCAAGCGGGCATGGTACTTGAGGGTGTTGTAACCAACGTGACCAAGTTCGGAGCATTCGTAGACGTTGGTGTTCACCAGGACGGCCTGGTTCATATCAGCGAACTTTCCAATCGTTATATCAAGGAGCCGTCGGAGGCCGTCAAGACGGGGCAGATTGTGAAGGTGAAGGTGCTCAGCGTGGATGCGAAAGCAAAGCGCATCGCTCTCTCCATCAAGCAACTCACCGCGCCGACGCAGCGACCCGCATCCAAGCCGGCACCCGCTCCGCCCAAACCGCAGCCAACCATGGATGAGAAATTGGCATCGCTTTCGATGAAGTGGAAGGTGCGCTGATTCTCATTTGAAACCTGGTCGCTTGTCTCTGAAGTTCTTCGCTTTTGTTCGGCGGCTCCCGAAAAAGCAGGTCCTTCGACTCCGCTCAGGATGACAGGTCTGTTTTTTGATATGAACATTGGAAAAGCGCTGGCGGCTCAAAGCGCGTACTCGCGAATTTTGGCGTAGAGAGAACTTCTATGTATGCCGAGGCGCTTGGCAGCGCGAATCACGTTTCCGCCTTCCGCTTCCAGGGTCTGGATGATCGTGCGCCGCTCAATTTCCTTGAGGGTTAGATTGCTGGTAGCCGCCTGTTCGGCAGGCTCCTGACGCGACGGCGCTTCGAACTCGAGGCCTGTTGTCTGAATGACGCCGTCATCGGATAAAAGCGCGGCACGCTCCAAAACGTTGCGTAGTTCTCGAATGTTGCCTGGCCATGAATACCGCTGCAAAGCTACGCGGGCATTGTCTGAGATGCGTAACCCGTCGCGCTTCATATCGCTGCCCAGTTGCTCCAAAAGCCTGTCTGTGATGACGGGAATGTCATCGAGGCGTTCACGCAGCGGAGGAATGCGCAGGCGCAAAGTGCTAATGCGGAAATAAAGATCGCTGCGAAATTGTCCCTCCTCTGCCAGCTTCTTCAAATCGCGATGTGTGGCCGCAATAATCTGCACATCGGTCGTACGCTCAATTACGTCACCCAGGCGATAAAACCGCTTATCTTCCACCACCTTGAGAATCTTCGGTTGAACCTGGGGGTCCATGTCGCCAATCTCGTCGAGGAACAACGTGCCGTGATTTGCAGCTTCCAGGAATCCGAGTTTGTTGCTGACAGCGCCTGTAAATGCGCCTTTCTGGTGGCCGAATAACTCCGATTCGAATAATTCGCGAGAAAGTCCTGCGCAATTCAGATCGACAAATGCGTCGTTGGAGCGAGGGCTTTTTTTATGCAACCAGCGCGCCAGAACCCCCTTGCCCGTGCCGGTTTCTCCCTGAATCAGGACCGTGATGTTTGCCTCTGCCGCTCTTTTTGCCGACCGTTGCAATTCCCGGATGGCTGGGCTATCGCCAAGGAATGGGTCGCGGCTATAGCGCTCCCGCTCCAGCTTGCTTGCCACGTCCTTTTGCTGATTGCGGACATTCTCCAGCGCGCGCCGCATCATGGTAGTCAGAAACCCGAGATCGACGGGTTTGGGAATGAATTGTTCAGCTCCGTTTTTGACCGCCTGCACCGCCAGATCGATGCTGGCATACGCGGTGAGAACGATGACCGGGATGCGAACATCGCGCGCTTTCAGCCATGCCAACAAATCAAATGCGGTGCCGTCCCGCAACTGATAATCCGACAGAATGAGGTTCGGCGGCGATTTTTGGACCTCAGCGAAGGATTTGGCGAGACCATCGGCCCGTATGACCTCAAATCCCTCGATGCTCAATCCATCCGCCAGAAAGTCCTGTATCAGAGGATCGTCTTCGACGATCAGAATTCTCTTCCCCATCCCACACCCTTTTCTATGACATACAGGATACAGACGATTGCGCTGGGCTTGTTGAGAATTCCGACAAAGTTTGTCGCGAATCTAGACGTAGCCTATCCCGTCTGCCCGCGCCGATCCTCGAATTGTTCTCTATAACATCTTTATTTGCAATTAGTTATAGAAGCATCGCACCTAACTCCAAGAAGTGGCTACCAGATTGCGACATAGCCGGTCCTGAGGGTCCACTCCCCTCCAGTGCGAGGAAGACTCCAATCGACATTTTTTGAGGGGCGATGGAATATGGCGTGTCGTATCCGATCGAACAAGATCATCCTGGCTGATTCTCAGGCCGCGCTCCGCGATTGCACTGCGAGGTCGCTGGCAGTTGCCGAGGATATGCGCATAGTCGCTCATTGCGTCGATCTGGACCGGCTGTACAGGGCGATCACGGATTTTCCGGACTCGATTGTCTTGTTCGCCGCTTCGCTCCAACCTGACCTGACCCGGTTGCAAATTCTGCTGGAGACCACCGGCAGTCGCGGAATTGTGATTGTGGAAGACAACGACACGGCAGAGGCATACCTTGAATTGGGCTTCAGCGGTGTTGTTTTCCGAAGCGACAACGGCTCGACGCTCGTGGATTGTGTCCACCGTGTCGCAGTAGGAGATTTCTGGCTTCCCGCGCAACTTATGCAACCCGAACCAACAGCAGGGAACGTTGTGAGAACCGATGTTCGCGACAGGCTAACTCCCAATGAAATGCGGCTATTGTCCAGGGTTGCAATTGGACTATGCATGCGTTTGAGGGTTGGTGTTGGCGAGTCGATGAGGCCTTTTGGAACCGCCTGATCATGCTCATGTTTGTTGCTGAGACGCCGCAAATAGCGCGTGGTCTTCTCCTTCTTTCGTGTCCAATTTCCTAAGTCAATTTGTCTCAAATCCCTGCCACTGAATTGGTCGTGGCTGCCCTATGCAGCTGCTCCGAATGGGCCGACAAGTGATGGCGGAAATCCGCAATCAAGTTTCATCATTCGCTTCACCTCTTCATCGCAACCATAAGAAACCCGAACCCCGCGCCACGTCTAGAATCCCGACAAAGCTTGTCGTGATCCTAAACATCGTGACCTGGAGCCTACCCAAATGACCCCGGTAATTCGAAGGTAAATATATTATTTTCAATAACTTACAGAACCCATTCCCCGCCCCTTGGGTTGGCATCGGGATTGCCATATAGGTTGCCGTGAAGCCTATTTCAAATTCGGCAGCACAACGGCAGGAAACGAAAATGTCAACTAAAATCTCATCCTTCCAGCGCTCAATCCAGTGCTTCGGATGCTTAAGCCTCCTTTCCGCTGTATTGTTGAGCGGCTGCGGAGCGATGCATGTCACAGGAAGCGGCCTAGGGACCACAGAAACCGGCAACTCAGCGCCAACCATCACTGTTCAGCCGGCCAATGCGACGGTGACCTTCGGCCAGACGGCAACCTTTTCGGTTGCGGCGACAGGTTCCGGGACCCTCAGCTACCAATGGCAGCAGAACTCGGCAAACATCCCGGGCGCTACTTCTTCCGCCTATACGACTCCGGCCGTAACCGTTGCCGAAAGTGGATCGACATTCGATGTTGTCGTGACGAATGCAGAAGGAAGCATCACCAGCGATGCCAGTACGACGAGCACCTCAAGCACCCCCGCGACGCTCACGGTTGTCTCTGTCCCACTGCCTACACTTAGCTCCCAGCCTGCGAACGCGTCAGTGACCGTTGGCGAATCTGCTACCTTCGCGGTGACCGCGACTGGCGGCGCGACCCTCAGCTATCAATGGCAGCAGAACTCGGTGAACATATCGGGCGCAACGTCATCCAGTTATACAACACCTGCAACCACCGCGGCCGACAGCGGATCGACCTTCGACGTGGTTGTCTCCGATTCCGCAGGCAACATCACGAGTAACTCCGCAACTCTCAGCGTGTCGACGCCTGTGCAGGCTCAGCCAAGTTACTATGTTGCTCCCAACGGCAACGACAGCGCGGACGGTTCCGTGTCCAGCCCGTTTGCTACGCTGCAACGCGCTCAACTTGCGATGCAACAGTCCTCTGTTAAAGTAACTCAGATTAATGCGGGAACTTACTATCTCACTAGCCCACTTACGCTCACTTCTCTCGACCAGGGAGAGACATGGGAAGCTGTACCTGGCGCGACCGTGGTGTTGAGTGGCGGCCAAGTGCTGACTGGATGGGCCAGCGAAGGAAACGGGATTTATTCAACCAGCGCCGCCAAGCCCGTGGGACTGGACCTTGAAATTGCCGGCGTGCGCCAGTTGCCGGCCGCGCTGGGTTACGATCCGCAACGCCCGTTTATCTCCGGCTGGAGAGTGTTGCCCCCTACCCAGGCGCAGAACTTCGGAGTAACATTTGCGGTGCAGCCGGGCGACATGACTGCCTCCGTCAAGCCCGGGGCAGTGGTCCAGGTGCTTGACTTCCTGCGCTACACCGACCAATTCACGACCATCGTAAGTGTGGATGCGAGCAATAACACCATTACGGTTGCGGATCAATTCAACACTGGAACCAGCACCGCTGGAATCAGCGGAAGCTGGCGCGTGCTCAACGACCCAACCGATCTCGGCGCCCCCGGCGAGTTTGCCTACGATGCCTTAACCTCCAAGGTCTATGTTCAGCCGGTAAGCGCTGACAGCCTCTCTTCCGACATAGTGGTCGCTGCGCAGCTGAGCACATTAATAGCGCTTAATAATGTCTCTGGCATTACCATCAGCGGACTTACTTTTTCCGATACAACCTCGGATAAGGACACCTATTCCGGCGCATTCAATGACAAGCTCGCCACCATCATGGGTACGGGCCTGAATAACAGCACCATCAGCGGGAACAACTTCCAGAATGCGGGCAATGGGATCTCTCTGAGCGGCTCATCCAATAACACCATCAGCGGCAACGGCTTCGAGCAGATGGGCGGATCGGGAATCTTTCTTACCGCAAAGAGCAATCACAACAAACTGACCACCAACACCATGACCGGCCTGGGCAAGATCAATGTCGGGTCCACCGGAATTCATCTTGAAAACAGCGCCAACAACCTGATCGACAGCAATACGATCGACGGAACGGGCCGCTGGGGCGTGGACTTGTATCCGTCCGACAGTGTATCCCTGGTTGGAAATACTGTCTCCAATAACATCCTTCGTAACACCAGTCAGCAGACGAATGATAGCGGCGCAATCTACTCCTATGCCGGAACCAGCCCGAGTTATGTAGAGGAAAACACCACTATCACAGGCAACCGCATTGAGAACCTCGGCGGGCTTCTGCGGGATGCTTCGGGCAACTACAAGCTGGGACAGACGCAGGGCATCTACATGGATGACCAGGTCAGCACTGTGACCATGACCAATAATGTGGCCGAGAGCAATGGCAATGGGATATTCCTGTGCCATGGATGCAAGAGCAATACGGCCAACAACAATGTTGTCATTCTGCAGACACCGGCGTACTACGACCGCGGCGCGAACGGCGTCACTTACTCGACGGGCGCAATGAATTATAACGGAGCCACGCGCGTTGACCTGCTGCCGTCTTACTTCCCATCGAGCCTGACGACAACCACGATCGTGGTACATCTCTCCGGGCAGGCATCGGGAGGCACAAACGCGGCCTTCAACGTGCAGGCCGATGGTGCGATCATCGGTTCCGGCACAGCGACCAGCACGGTTACCGATTATGTGTTTACCGCACAGTTGACGCCGCATCAAATCCATCGCATCGGCATTGGGCTCACCAATGGAGTTACATCCGGAACGCCGACAACTGCGCTCCAGAACATGGGATTGTTTGTCAATAACACCGCCATCGAGCTGGTTGCCCCGGAAGCGACGGGAAGTTATGGCGCCTATGGCTTCGTTGCCGGCAACGACAATCTGAACGTGACGAATTTCTCGTCCACGCATAACATCGTTTACCGCAACGGCGGCTCGTCGCAGGACCTGATGGACTGGACCGACTGGGCCAATCCATCCTATGTGGATCCAAATCCCGGGACCATTAATTCCAGCGTGCTTTTCCAAGGCGTCGCCAAGGCGGGAGATACCGTGTTAGGAGGCCAGGGGTCGGATGCGAATTCCGTCCTCAGCAATCCGATGTTTACCAACGCGCAGGCCGGCGATTACACGCTGCAGGCAAACTCGCCCGCCCTCGCTGTTGGCTTCACCACAGCAGGCGTTCCCCTCGCGCCGTAGGATCTCTCAATTCCAAGGGGGGACACTCTTGTAGTTGTGCGGGGCTGATTCCAGCCGGTTCCCACTGAAAGCGATCCGGCTGGATGAGTGACGCTCAGCTTACACGACCTTTCGGCGGAAGCAATCGGCGCTGTGGTCGTTGACAATGCCGGCAGCCTGCATCCACGCATAAACAATCACCGGCCCAACGAACTTGAAACCGCGCTTCTTGAGCACCTTCGAAATCTCTTCAGAGAGCGGAGTTTTTGCGGGAACCGGGCCGTTGTTCTCGATGGGCTTTCCGCCTGCAAGCTTCCAGATAAACGCCGCGAAATCTTCGCCGTCGTTTTGCATGGCGAGATAAATGCGCGCTCCATTGATTGTGGCCTCAATCTTGGCTCTGGAGCGCACAATGCCTGGGTCTTCGAGTAGTCGTGCGACATTCTTTTCTGTGAATCGCGCTACCTGGTGCGGATCGAAGCCCTTGAATGCCTTGCGAAACGCTTCCCGCTTGCGCAGGATGGTGCTCCACGACAGGCCAGCCTGAAATCCATCCAGCATCAGTTTTTCCCACAGAGCGCGGCTGTCATACTCGGGTACACCCCACTCTTCGTCGTGATACGCCTGCATCGACGAATCGCTTTCGGCCCACGAACAGCGACGCACCTGTTTTGTTTTGGATGAAGTCACAGGCCCTCCCGGCCAAGCAATTTCATTTTTTCAATTCAGGGATGGTTCGTTACGCGTTCACCGTCTCGCGCAGATCTTGGTCGAACATTGGATCGGGATCGGCGAGCCGGATTAACCGATGCAGATAGGCGCGGGAGATGGAAAGGCTGCGTGCAGCCAGGGTCTTGTTTCCGTTGTTCTCGCGAACCGCGGTTACGGCCAGCTTGACCTTATAGTCGCGAAGCTGGCGTTCAAATGAACCGGCGGGATGGTAGTCAGCGATATCGACGACGTCTTCGTTGTCGATGCCTTCTTCATCCGCGACAGTCAGATTCAATTCTTCGGCACGGATCGTCATGCCGGGGGCGAGAACGATTGCCCGCTGCATCACGTTTTCCAGTTCGCGCACGTTGCCGGGCCAGGGATAGGACTGCAACATGTTCATCGCATCGGGCTCGATGGTGTCCATCGGCTTCTGGAACATCTGGGCGTAGTGACGCAGGAAGTGCTCGGCGATCTGGGGAATATCTTCCGGATGGTCCTGCAGCGCGGGCGCTTCAATACGCATGACGTTGATGCGGTAGAACAGATCCTGGCGGAATTTTCCTTCCGCCACCAGTTGAGCCAGATCGCGGTGCGTGGCGAAGATCAGCCGTGCACGCAGGGGGATGAGCTTGTTGCTGCCCAGGCGGTTGAATTCCATCTGCTGCAAAACGCGGAGCAGCTTGACCTGGGTAAACAGGCTGAGGTCGCCGATTTCATCCAGGAAGAGCGTGCCGTCGGCTGCCTGCTCAAAATAGCCTTCACGCGCGCCCACCGTGCCGGTGAAGGCGCCCTTTTCATGTCCGAATAATTCGGCTTCAATCAATGTCTCGGGAATTGCGCCGCAGGAGACTGCGACAAACGGACGCTTGGCACGGGAGCCCATGTTATGAATGGCGCGGGCAATCAATTCCTTGCCGGTTCCACTTTCGCCTGTTACCAGCACGGCTGCATTCAAATTGGTTACGCGGTGAACCATCTGATAGACGCGCTGCATGTGGGTGCTCGATCCAATCAGGCGATCGCAGGCGACTGGGTCTTCCATGCGCTGATGCACTGCTTCCACCTGCCGCTTGAGAAGCGAGTTCTCATAGGCGCGGCTGAGCATGGTCTTGAGGTCGCGAATGGATGGCGGACGGCGGCAGTAGCCGAATGCGCCGGTCTTTACCAGTTCGAAAGCGGTGGATCGCAGGCCGTCGTCGGCCATAACCACCGAGGGAACTCTGGACGCGATCAGCTGCCGCGAGAATCCAATGCGCTCCTGCAGCGATTCATGGTTGGAGTTCAGATCGAGAATCATGACATCGCATTCCCCAGCGGACACGAGGTCATTCATTCCCTGTTGGTCCGACTGCAAAAGGACCTGGAATTCTTTACCAAGTGCAGAGGAAAGCAAAGGGTGCAGCGTGCGATCTTCCGAATACAAACCAATTTTGATCATCGATGGGCGACCTTTCCCAATTTGAGCAGCTATACCTGACCGAGGTGGATCGGAAAAGTATTTTCATCTTCCTTATCGGCAGCAATTTAGCCAATCCCTGTTTTGCGTCACCATGGTGCAACATTGGTAATGCGCATCAGGTGGTACCAGTAATGTGAGCCTCGAAAACTGTGTCCCAAATCGATACACTCAAGAAAAATCCGCAGAGCCGCACAGTTCTGTGCGGCTCTGTATAAACCCTGGACTCACTGGTATTCATTGCTAAGACTAGGCGGGGGTTCCAAGAGGGTCAATGCAACTAAGGTCCCAGAGCTGAAAGCGCGGAGGATGCAGATATCTATTGATACGGCGCGGGCGCCGATGGGGGAGCAGACCCGCAGAGCAGGGCCGATGGCTTTCGGATTTACGCTTACGTGCCTCATTGCAAAGATCTTACGAGGACGACGATCCGCTGGATATTCATCGCCTCATTTTGCCTCTCAAAGAAGCACCGCCGAACTGTTGGCGCTTAACACGTTTGTGTTAGGCCAGCCTGGCTGGGGTAACTCACTTTCGGGTGTCTCTCGATGCCACTTAGTCGACAACACGGACTGGTCCACCGCTTGCTACAGTTAGAATCGTGAGCTCACGGCAAAAACTGGAGATATTGCTGCTGGCTGGCGCTGTCGGCATCAGCCGCTTTGCATTTCGCAGCCACGATCTCTACGACCTTGATTCTGTGAACTTCGCGCTCGGCATGGGTCGATTTGACCCCCGCGTCCATCAGCCTCACCCGCCGGGGTACTTTCTCTACATTTGCCTGGGCCGTCTGATCAATTACCTGGTGCACGACGCCAACCTGGCGCTGGTCATCCTGAGCATTCTGGCCAGTATCGCTACCGTGATCCTTATCTACTGGCTCGCTCTCGATTGGTTCGGGCCCCGCGCCGCGGCATTTGCCGGCCTGCTCTTCCTGTTCTCACCACTAGCCTGGTTCCACGGCACGGTTGCGCTCACCTATAGCGTTGAAGCAGCCGCATCGGCGCTGATGGGCACGCTGTGCTGGCGTATCGACCGCGGCAAAACGGGCTTCATTCTGCCGGCGGCAATCGTTCTGGGGATCTCGGCAGGAGTTCGGCCTTCGTCCATACTGTTTCTGGGACCGCTGTTCCTGTTCTCGCTGCGCCATGCGCCTTTGAAGAAGATTCTGCTGGGGATAGCGGCGCTGGGAGTGACGGCGACGGCGTGGTTCCTGCCCATGATCTGGGCCAGCGGAGGGTTTGCGGCCTACTTCGGCGCTCTGGCTTCCTTGTGGCGGATGGTGCCCTCCAAGGGCACGGTCTTCAACTCTTCGCCGATGACGTCTGTCGCACGGGCGTTGACCATCGTATTCATCTACTTTCTGTGCTTTGGAGGAGCATTTCTGGCTCCTTTGGGAGCTTGGTGCAGCGCCGTCCCGGCGGATAAGAGCAAGAAGCTCTTCACAGCCGTGTGGGTTGTGCCGGCACTCTGCTTCTTCACCTTCATCTTTCTCAAGATGGTCAACAGCGGGTACCTGTTGCTGGTGGCTGCTCCGGCCTGCGTTTGGCTGGGCGCCTGGACCGCGGACTGGTACGAGCAGGGCCGCTGGCCACGGCCGCTCAAGTTTTGCACCATCGGGGTTTGCGCCGCGGTCAATGTCCTTATTTTCGTGACATTTCCGGCCTATTTCTCGCTTCGATCGGTGCGCCATTTTGAAGCGGAGCTCGAACAGGTTGAGACCGGGGTGCAACAGGTCGGATCACCGCAAAACCTGCTGATTGTCTCGTTCGACAATCACTTCCTCGGCTATCGCCATGCCGGCTATTACCTGCCGGGATATCTGACCCTTGAGTATCCAGAAGCCAATCTAGCCCAGGGCTCCCGGATCTTCGCCATGCAAGGGCGCGACAGCTTTCTGCTCACCGGTTTGCCAACCGGGTCATTCTCCCGTTTCGTGCTATTTCCTTTGCCTGTCGGGGACGACGGATACGTGCGATACGTGGACAAGGTCAAGAAACTTCTCCCCGCCAAGGACCTGACGAGCGTGGTTCTGGACGAGCACGAATTTGTCACCGCACCGATCGCAGATCTGCCGCTTTTGTTCCCTCACGCAGCCCTGGCGCCAAGGGAAACCGCGCCTGGCGGGGTGTATACGTCCCGCTCCATCCCCCTAAGCCAGCCGTAAACACCCGTGTACACTCCCGCTGGCTCCTCAGATTAACTAGCTGAATTTAAAAAGCTTAGCTCTTCCGGCATTTGGTTGGACAATTGCACATACCAGAGCGTTCCCCCGAAATAGGAGGGAATGAGGAGCTTGTGGAATGCATACGTATGCCTGGTGGCCGACGCTGATTGTTCTCTCCGTGGCGACCTTCACGGATTTGCGCAGTCGTCGTATACCGAACTGGCTGGTGGGCCCGTTCCTGGTACTGGGCATCGTTGCTTCCGCATGGCTCCACGGCTGGCATGGACTAGGCCAGAGCTTCAGTGGTCTGGGGCTTGGACTACTGCTTTACGGTTTTCTTTTCTGGATGGGCGGCATGGGGGCCGGCGATGTAAAGCTGGCCGCCGCGATCGGGGCATGGATTGGCCCCAATCAGCTGTTCATTGCTTTGATTGTCACCGCCATGGCGGGGGGAATCATGGTTCTTGTCTGGGCACTTTTTCGCGGACACCTCAAAGACATGTTTAAAGGCGCCGGCAATCACCTGAAGCGCAAGATGCCTTACGCTCCCGCAATTGCCGTCGGAACGCTCATTTCGTTTTTCGCACGTTGAGGTCTGAAATCAACACATGGCTGAATCGACCACAACTTATCAATTCCTGGCAAACGGACAGGGGCCCACGAAAGCAACAGGCACCAGTACGCCCATGAGTTCGAACAATCACACGTATGCCGATGCGTCTTCCCCGGATACCATCGGATCGGACGCGTTGTCGATCGCTCTGATTGGACCCGATGGATTGCGCCGCAAAGAAGCGGCAACGGCTCTGTTGAAATGCGAGGGAACCGAGGTCCGGGAGTATGCAGCCTATCCCGCGAGCCTGGACGAAGTACCGCGCCTGCTGGAACAGCGCAACGATGTCATCATTATCGACCTGGACAGCGACCCTGAATTTGCCCTGGAACTGGTGGAAGGCCTCTGCTCGAATGGCGCGACCACGGTGATGGTCTATTCGTCGAAGCCCGACCCCGACCTGCTGGTGCGCTGCATGCGCGCAGGAGCCCGCGAGTTTCTGACACCGCCCTTCGCACACAACACCATGGCGGAAGCCCTGGTGCGGGCCCAATCCCGCCGCACAGTAACGCGGCTTCCAAGAAAGACCGGTGGCAGGCTGCTGGTATTTCTTGGCGCCAAAGGCGGCGCGGGCGTAACCACACTGGCTTGCAATTTCGCAGTTGCCCTGGCCCAGGAGTCGGCTCAGAGCACGCTGCTGATCGATCTCGATCTTCCGTTGGGAGACGCGGCGCTGAATCTTGGCATCGTGACGGAGTACTCGACAGTCAATGCGCTTCAGGAAGCCGGCCGGCTCGACGCGAGCTTCCTGAACAAGCTGCTCATCAAGCACAGCTCGGGCGTCTCCGTGCTGGCGGCTCCGGGAAAGTTTCCCCAGTTCCACGCCACCAACGAGGCCATCGACAAGCTGATGACCGTGGCGCGGCAGGAGTTCGACAACGTGGTTGTCGATGTCGGCGCCAGGCTCGATCTGACGGACACGGCACTCTTCAAGGATGCTTTCACCATCTACCTGGTCACCCAGGCGGGCATTCCGGAATTGCGCAACTCGAATCGGCTGATCAGCCAGTTCTTCAACATGGGCGGCCCGAAAATGGAAGTCGTAATCAATCGCTACGAGCCGCGCGCAATGGGTGTTTCCGACGAGACGATTACCAAAGCATTGACGCGGCCGGCAACGTGGAAGATTCCGAACGACTACGCAGCGGTGCGGCAGATGCAGAACACGGCAACTCCGCTGGCGCTGGGCGATTCTCCAATTTCGAAGCTGATCAAGCAGATGGCTGTTTCCATTTGCGGCCAGCGCGCAACACAGCCAAAAAAGAAAGGTTTCCGACTTTTCGGATGAAACCCCTGAATAACGGGGCGTTCGATGTCGATGGAAGGTGAATCGTGGAACTGTTAAATCTGGAAAACTACAAAGCGGAAATTCACCGGACGCTGATCTCCAAGCTGGATCTGGAAAAGCTCTCGCGCGTCAATTCGGCACAGGCGCGGCAGGCCGTCTCCGGCATCGTGAAGGAGATCATCGCCGATCAACGAGTGCCCCTGAACTTCGATGAGCAGGAGAAGATCCAGGCGGATCTGCTCGACGAAGTCTTCGGCCTCGGTCCGCTGGAGCCCTTGCTGAGGGATCCAAAGATTTCCGACATCCTGGTCAACGACAAGGACCACGTATTCATCGAAAAGGGCGGCCTTCTGCAAAAGGTCAATACATCGTTCCGCGACGACCGGCACCTGTTGCAGATCATCGACCGCATCGTTTCCCGCGTGGGCCGCAGAGTGGACGAGTCCTCGCCAATGGTGGACGCACGTTTGCCTGACGGCTCCCGCGTGAACGCAATCATTCCGCCGCTTGCGCTCGATGGACCTTCTTTGTCCATCCGCCGCTTCGGCACTGGCCCACTGGCTGCCAACTCGCTGGTGGAGCTGAAAAGTATTTCTCCGGAGATGATGGAGTTGCTGGCCTCCGCGGTCAAGGCGCGCATCAGCATTGTGATCTCCGGCGGCACCGGTTCCGGTAAGACGACCCTGCTGAACATTCTTTCTCAGTACATCCCCAATAACGAGCGCCTGGTCACCATTGAGGACGCGGCCGAACTTCGCCTGGCCCAGGAAAACCTGGTACGGCTGGAAACACGTCCGCCGAACATCGAAGGCAACGGCGCCATCAAGCAGCGGCAATTGCTCATCAACTGCCTGCGTATGCGTCCCGACCGCATCATCATGGGCGAAATCAGAGGCGAGGAAGCCTTCGACATGCTGCAGGCCATGAACACCGGCCACGAAGGCTCGATGACCACGATTCACGCCAACACGCCGCGCGACGCCATCTCCAGACTCGAATCGATGGTTGCGATGGGCAACATGAATCTGCCGGAAAAGTCCGTGCGCCAGCAGATTTCCTCGGCCATCTCGATCGTCGTGCAGGCGACTCGTATGAGCGACGGCTCGCGCAAAGTAACGAGCATCTCCGAGATCACGGGTATGGAAGAGAACGTGATCAGCATGCAGGAAATCTTCACGTTCAACAAAAAGGGCATCGGTCCGGATGGCAAGGTCATTGGAGCATTCCAGCCTACCCGCATCCGCCCCAAATTCCTCGATCGGCTGCGCGTCTCAGGCATCGTCCTGCCTCCCAGCCTGTTCGAAAAAGAAACGCCCGTCAATTACTAGGCGAAAGGAGGTTAACCGATATGGGAATGACAGGTTTAGTGGTATTGATCTTCGCTGGAGTCTTCGCGGTAGCGGCTTTGCTGCTCTATGCGAGCGGCTCCGGGTCCGCTGAAAAGGCCAAGCAGGTGCAGGCTACGCTGGACTCGGCCCTGGCAACGGAAAGCGCGGAGATGCGCGAACAGATCGTCAATCTGCGCAAGAACGATCAGCTCAGCGCCATTCCATGGATCAACACCAAGTTGACCAAACTTGAAATCGGCCCCCAACTGCAGACGCTGCTTCACCAGGCCAATCTGAAGTGGACGGCCGGCGGGCTGCTCTCGATGTCGGCGACCTGTTTCGCGATCCCGGCATTCGCTATTCACTGGAAGACCGGCTCGACATTGATTTCCTTGATCGTCGGGCTGGTGTTTTCATTCCTGCCCTTCGCCTTTGTGCTCTTTAAGCGCTCTCAGCGATTCAAGGCGTTTGAAAAAGAACTGCCCGCGGCGTGCGACCTGATGGTCAGCGCGCTGCGCGCCGGACAGAGCCTGGTTGCGGCAATGGGCATGGTGGCCCGTGAGTGCACCGATCCGCTGGGCGGCGAATTCAGAACCTGCTTTGAAGAGCAGAACTTCGGTCTTGAGATGAAGATGGCCATGGAAAACCTCATCCATCGCGTGCCGCTTCAGGATTTGAGAATTGTCTGCACGGCGATTCTGATCCAGAAGGAGAGCGGCGGCAACCTTGCCGAAGTGCTTGACAAGACCGCGCATGTTATCCGTGAGCGGTTCCGCCTGAGGCGCGAGGTTGCGACGCGCACGGCACAGGGACGCATGACGGGTTGGGTGCTTACGCTGCTGCCAGTGGTTCTGGCAGGTGCTCTCTACATGGTTAACCCCGAAATGATGAGCCTTCTCTGGAAGCGTGAGATCGGAATCAAGCTGCTCTATACCGCGGTGGGCATGATCATCGTTGGCGGTTTGATCATTCGGAAAATCGTCAACATGGATGTGTAAAGGGGATTTATGGGAATCTCGATAATTGCATTTTGTGTCGCATTTCTGTTGATCGCCAGCGGCGGCCTGCTCCTGTTCTATCGCGAGGCCATGCTGCAACGCATCTCGGAAGTGATCAACCCGCAGTCCAAGCCGAAGACCCTGCTGTCCTCGTTCCAGGAGTCGGGATTCTCGATCGGCAACGTCGTAACACATTTCGACAGCGTTTTGCCCAAGAGCCAGGCCGAAGTCTCCGTGGTCAAGCAGCGCCTTATCCGCGCCGGCATGCGCAAGGAGTCGACAGTCAGGATCTTCAACGGATCGAAGGTTGTGACGCCGGTTCTGCTCTGCGCCATCGCGCTGGTTACCGGTCTTGGAGCATTGAGCCCGTTCTTCGTGTATGCCATATGCCTGGGGATGGGTTATCTTGCTCCGAGCTTCTGGCTGGACCGTCAGATCAAGAAGCGCCAGGGCAAGATTCGGCGCGGTCTCCCGGATGTCCTGGATCTGCTTGTTATCTGCATCGAGGCAGGCCTGAGCCTGGACCAGGGAACGGTGAGAACTTCAGAAGAGTTGACCGAGGCCCAACCCGAGCTTTGCGACGAACTGCGCGTGGTTGTGCTCGAGCAACGTGCGGGACGCCCGCGCCAGGATACATGGAAGCACTTGGCGGACCGCACCGACGTGGACTGCGTTCGCAACCTGGTGTCCATGCTGATTCAGGCTGAACAGTTCGGAACCAGTATCGGAAAAACGTTGCGCACCCACTCTGACACGCTCAGAACCCAGCGCATTCAGCAGATAGAAGAGCAAGCGGCGAAGACGACCATCAAGCTGATCTTCCCGCTTGTCTTTTTCATCTTTCCATCGCTGTTCCTGGTTGTCCTGGGACCGGCAGTCATCATCATGATGGATTCATTCACAACGTTGTTCAAATAAGAAAGGAAAGGAGGATCTGTATGGACAGTGTCACGATTATCCGAATCGTTGCCGGCGCACTTTTTGTCGTCGTGCTTGGAGTTTTGATTCAGCGCCGCCGCTCGCGCGTATAGGCTTGCGCAGTCTGTGCGGATCTCCTGGCGGGGATTGCGAAGGCAAGTACCCGCCAGCCTGCCTCGCAGCTTGAAGAGTGCGAATGGCGCAGCACTTCAACGTAGCATGTCGGAGAATCTTCGACAGGCTCTTGACCATGACTCATAAATGAGTCCGAAAGAGGATTGCAATGGATTCCACCACTCTGATTCGCGTTGTTGCCGGCGTTCTGTTTGTTATCGTTTTGGGCATCTTGATTCAGCGCCGCCGCACCAGCGCCAAGTAACACGTCAACCGATTGAAACCAGCGGCGCCCTGGAAAATCGGCGAACTCCGCTGCCGCGGGCACGGACCGGGAACTCTGGGGCACCAGCGCCAGGCGTGACCCGAATCCGGTCGGGATTTGGAGTTTCTTAACCTGTTTTCGCAAGAAGGGAGATTTGACATGGACAGTACCTTGGTTATTCGGATTGTTGCCGGTGCGTTGTTTTTGATTGTGCTGGTTATCCTGGTCCAGCGCCGCCGCACACGGAGCAAGTAGTACGGCTTTCACGCATTGACTGGGCGCCGTTGAATTGATCGGAGTCCGCTGGCAAAAAGACAAAGACCGCTCGCTGCGGACATTCGCCGCACCGTGGACGAATGACAGGCAGAACAGCAGAAGACGCGGGATCGTTGGAGTGTGCCCTTGTGCCGAGATCCGGCAGGCGCCTCTCTCATGCTGGGCCACGCTGGGCCGATTTTTCGCTCGGCATCGCTGAGGAAGGACTGGAAGTTATGCGCAGATCGGATGAACTCGAATTGTTAAATGGAACGTTGGACCAACAACCGGCCAACGGGCACTCTTCGCGGCCGGGAGGCAAAATGGAATCACGGAAACTTTGCGCTTACAACCAGACTCGCGAGTGCTTTCTCGGGCTGGAAGTGGACGGAGCGGACCTCTCGCTGGCGAAGCTCAAGGACCGGATTGCATCGCTCGCGCTGAAGTCCGGTGAAGGCCTCTGGCTGGCGCCGTTCAGAGGACTGCCCGAGTGGGGCATTCGGGTCCCTCTGGATCTGCTTTATCTGGACCAGGACGGCCGCGTCATTGACGTGGTCGAGTCTTATCCTGTCTTCCGCGCCAGTGCTTCCACCCCGCAACCTACGAGTGTGCTGGCACTGCCAACCCACTCCATCTATTCGTCGCAGACCCAGGTTGGAGATCAGCTTGTACTTTGCGCCGCCGAAGAGATGCAGCAGCGCCTGGAGCGCACTTCCGGGCCAAGCGCAACATCCAGCGCTGCTCCAGGCCCGGCCGCCGTCCCAGGTCCCATTCCCATCGGCACTGGCAAGCGCACCGCAGCCGCCCCGGCTTCCGTGCCGGTTCAGCCCGCACCGAGACGCGCCGCGGCCAATGTTGTGCAGAGCGCGGTTCTGTTGAGAGAAAAGCCGCTCTGGAGTGGTGGCCCGGGATTATTGGAGTTGGAGAATCGTTCCGAGCCGGAGCCCGTCAATGCGAAGGAAACGCACATGATGGGTCTCATTCAGCCGGAGATGACAGACACGCGCCCGCCGCGCGGATGGCTCGAGCGGTGGTGGTCTCCCGATCCCAGGAAGGCTCCGCGAGAGCAGGCCCCTGGCCTTGCCGCGTATTACTGGACCGGCGGAACACCGACAGCGCATGAGATCAAGGACATCAGCGCGACCGGGCTGTATGTCGTCACCGAGGAACGCTGGTACCCAGGAACCCTCATCCTTATGACTTTGCAGAATACGGCCTTTGGTCCTGAGGTCTCGGAGCGCACCATCTGCGTTCACTCCCGGGCGGTCCGCTGGGGCAGAGACGGCGTTGGCTTGCAGTTCGTGCTGGAGAAGGAGTCGGACGAATCCTCAATGGCCGCCGCGGATAGAAAAGCGTTGGATCGATTCCTGATCCGCCTGCGCAAGGCGAAGCGGTAGGCATTCGACAACGTGCACGGTACTTAAATACCCGTAATGAGGGTCCTATAACCAAAAAGAGGGATTGCCGGTTACCTTCGAATCGCCTTTGATATTGCTCAGGACCAATCCAGCTTTGGACAAATTGTACGAATTGCACCATCGTGCCGATATTTCAGGTTCAAACGTGTAGGGGGAACAATGAAAAAAGAAATTGACTTACCTGGGCACTCCGGGTCCCACGAGCGCCGTTTGAACCATGACGGAGCATTGGGAGCACATGCTGGTTCCCTTCCCCTTGCCCGCCGGGTACGCGCTTTTCTGCGCAGGGGCGAAGAGGGACAAGCGTTGGTCGAAATCGCCCTGACGCTGCCCGCATTGCTCGCCATAATCACAGCCATCTTCGCGTTTGCAATCGCTTTCAGCAATCAACTGACCCTGACCAATGCCGTGGGCGCCGCCGGACAGTATTTGCAGACGATCCGGGGAAACGCTACGGATCCCTGCACCCAAGCGTTGACGGCGCTAACACAAGCGGCGCCAAACCTGAATCCAGCCAAGATCGCAATGACCCTCAGCCTCAACGGCGCCGCGCAAAACTGTCAAACTGCGGCGGCAACCATGAACGCGAAGGGTTTTCAAGGCGACACCATTACTGTGACGGCGACATATCCCTACGTCCTCCCCATCATGAATTTCACGGGCGTCGGCTGGAACCTCACCGCAACTGTGACCGAATATTCGTACTAACCAGGAACGAGGTGATTTCAATGAAGCAAGCGATTCGATCTCTTGTCCGCAAGGCGCTTAGAGACCAGAGCGGCCAGACGCTTCCATTTATCGCGTTGGCAATGACCAGCCTGCTGGGTGTGGGTGGACTCGTGGTTGATGTGGGTCATGCTTACGTTGTACGCAGCCAGTTGCAGAATTCCGCCAATGCCGCGGCACTGGCGGCGGCCGGCCTTGTGTACACGAGTACTACACAACCCGTTAACACGATAGTGGAAGCGAAGAAATTTGGCGATACCGGGCCTCAAGGAACCGGGAACCCAGTCCCCTATGTTATTGGCGATCCAGTCGTTTCTACTGTGTGCGTGAATATGCTCATGCACAATGGCGCTCAATGCGTCCAAGGTGTCTCCGCTCCAAACGCTGTAAAAGTCGTACAAACCGCAAAAGTCCCGACGTTTCTCATGGCGTTGTTCGGAGTGCCCAAGCTTACGGTATCGGCAACGGCGATGGCGTCCATGCGGGGCGCGTCGCTGCCTTGGAACATCGCGGTCATCATCGACTCGACAGGATCGATGGCCTCGACCGACAGCAACTGTAGCAACCTCACGCAGTTCCAATGTGCGTTGAACGGCGTACAGGTTCTTCTCCAAGAAATTAATCCCTGCCCCTCGGGTGCTTCCAGTTGCACCGAGGCAACCGCGAATGTCAAAATCAGCCTGTTCACGTTTCCCAATGTGCTGACAGCGGTAAACGGAGCACTGCCCGTGGTGAACGGAACCGCTGCGGATTCGATCAAGGACGAGATCGCCTGCGGTGGCACTCCAGCTACATGGACGAATTACGCCGCGCAGCCCATAGCAGCTCCCTACACGTTGCCTGTACCTGGGGCGACTTTGCCGGTCTACTCGTCCGGTACCGGAGCGTCAACTTCCGCACCCTCGACCTACGATGTTGGCCTGACCTATCTGAGATATAAGAAAGTGGTGGGTTCCACGACTACCACGTGGGATGCTACTTACCAGATCACTCCGTTCCTGAGCGATTATCAGGGTTCGAGTGACCCGAGTGGCTTGAACCCCAGTTCCAATCTTGTGAAGGCGGTCGGGTATGGAACCACCCCCGGTTGCCTGACTTACACCTTTGGTATCTGGGGTAAAGGTAACGGTAGCGGATTTGGCAATACATACGTTGCCAGTTCTATCTATGCGGCGCAATCGGCGCTGGCAGCCGAAGCAACGGCCTACGGAGGCCAGAACGCAATCATCCTCCTCAGCGACGGCGGCATGAACGCCAGCTATTACGGCTATGACACCAATAACACGAATGCCTACGGAGGGTCTGACTCATCAAACCAGTACGCGTACGCTCAAGAATTCCCGTCTGGCGCGGCCAACAGCGAGGTAGGACCGTCGACCCTGAACAATACTCCCTCTAACTCGAGCTATCCCGTCCCTGCCTATTACACTCCCGCAACTAGTTCAGACTCAACAGTGGCTTACAGCGCTCTTGGCGGGAACGGAAAGGGATCCTACCCGGATTGGTACGATCAGTGTCAGCAATCGATCCAAGCGGGTCAGTACGCCAGCAATCACTCAACCACAGTGTTTGCGGTGGCCTACGGAGCCAGCACCACCTCGGGATGCGTCAACGGGTGGAACATCGGCATAACCGATACCACTTTGCTCTCGACAGTTGAGACCGGCGCAACGGTTGGTTACAATCTCTCAACGCTCAGCCCCTGCGTAGAAATGGAGAATATTGCCTCAGGTCTGAATAATTTCTACTCCGACTATCAGCAGAACGGCACGTACACCAACTGCGTTGACAGCGGGCATATTGCCGCCATACAAACCGGCGGCCTGGAAAATATCTACAAGGCAATTGTGCCCACGTTCTTGACTCCCTTGTTGCTTCCCAGCAACGCCCAATAGCCCGCAGTGAAACATAACTCCGATCGGTGTTGGGGAAACGGCGCAGATAACTTCTGCGCCGTTTCTCTTTTGGCCGGTCCCAAGAATTGTCTGGGCCTGAAGTTTGTGGTGTAAGAGATTTCCGGCGATCGCGACGCCAAAGGGCCTGAGCCACCAGGTTTGCGCTTCGATCGTGATTACCTTGCAGGGTACTCACGGACCGTTTTCGAGTTACGAACTGGGCGCGGCGTTGACGCCCTTGTGTGATTCTCCATCTCCCCCAAAAGAAGCAGAATAAAAGCACGGCATCTCCCGGAATCGGCCATTTCCTGAAAGATTATGTGGTAATTCCCGCCCGCCTCATCGCACCAGTCTCCTTTTGTGAAAAGGGCTTCTGCGTTGAGTTGCCAGCATCGCTCGAGAAAGCATTGTTGAGCAATCTTCGGGATTCGACAGTGCATGGAGGGAAAATCATGGAGATTCAAACCAACTTGCACGGACAAGCCAGGGCGCTCACGCGCAGTTTGCTTCGCGATGCTGTATCTGCTGAGTTAAGTGCCAGGCCAAGGTCTCTCGGACATCGGATGCGCATCCTGGCGCGCGCCGGGGAACGGGGAAGCGCGCTTGTCGAGATGGCGCTGGTACTGCCCATGCTGCTGCTGCTGACCACGGGCCTGCTGGTGTTTGGCGTGGCGATGAACAACTATCTGCAGCTAACGCATGCGGTCAATATGGCCGCACGCACGGTGTCCTTGGACGGGCATGATGCAGGCACCACCACGTACACCATTCCGGACCCCTGTGCCACAGCTTCAACAGCGGTCATGAGCGCTGCGCCCGGTCTTACATCGGCTAATATTTCCTTCTCGTACAGCTTCAACGGAATTCCCGCAAGCACGACTACTTGCACAAACGCAGCCGCGAATCTGGTATCTCATACCAATGTTACGGTGACTGCCACCTATCCCCTCAACCTTTCTGTCTACGGCAAGGTCTTCAACCAAAGCAATGCTGTGCTGCAAGCCTCAGCCACGGAGCTAGTGCAATGAACAGCCGGAAAGAGTCATTCTTCAGGCGCGCACTCAAGGAACAGCACGGGCAGGTGCTCCCCTGGGTCGCGTTCATGATGGTGTTGTTTCTGGGCATGGCGGCGTTTGTCCTGGACATCGGCCACGCCTTCTTCAGCTATCGCCAATTGCAGGAAGCGGTGGATGCGGCTGCCCTGGCTGGCGCGCAAAACCTGAGTGCCGCCTCGCCTTCAGGCGTTGTTGCCCAATACGACGCCGAATCAGGCGGCTACAACACCAATTCCAACCTGAACCTGAATGGAGTGAATAGTGTCTCCATGGTTCCAGGCTACCCTAAATACACCTGTCTCCAGACATCCTTGTACCAGGCTGCATGCGTGGGACCAGAGGACGCCAATGCCATCCAAGTGAAGGAACAAGCTATCGTTCCCACGTTTTTCGCGCGCATTTTCGGCATCGGCCAAATGACCATCTCGGCTACTGCAACCTCGGCCATTCTCGGTGTCAAGAACCAGCCGGCAAACATCGCCATCATCCTCGACACCACGGCGTCGATGCAAACAGTCGACTCCAACTGCACTTCCAGTGGCGGCAGTGCGTCGAGGATTGTCTGCGCGGAGCAAGGCGTCACAACCTTACTCCAGAGTCTTTCACCCTGCAACACGGCGCTGGGATGCGGCAATGTCACAGATGGGATCGCTCTACACTCTCTCGATTCGGTGGCCATCTTCACCTTTCCCAATGTCACCAATGGGTCGGCAGACAACGACTACAACTGCAGCGGCAAAAACCCATCCATCCCGGTGTATTCGCTCCCTGCGATCGGCGCAAGCACATATGCGCCCAGCGGATCAAGCACGGCAACTTACCAGATAACGCCATTCATGAGCGACTACAAGTCGCAGGACTCGGGAAGCACGCTAGACTCGGCGTCGGACCTGACGATGGCTGTCGGGGCAGGAAAAAGCACCAGCGGAAGCAGTTGTCCCGGCATGCAAGCTCCAGGTGGCGATGGCACCTACTATGCCGGCGTCATCTATGCCGCGCAGGCAGCTCTCACCGCACAGGCCGCGACCGAAACCGCGGCGGATTCAACCGTGGTCCCGGTCAACATCATGATCATCCTCACCGATGGCGAGGCCAATTCATCCATGATCGCGAGCACTGCGGCGAACGGCGCCAAAACCGCAACAAAAAGCTCATGGCCGGTGGGCGGCGGCGCCACATCCACCATCACCAACTATCCATCCGAGTTCGACCAATGCCAGCAGGCGGTGGCAGCAGCCAACTATGCCAAGAGCCAGGGAACTCAGGTCTACTCGATTGCTTACGGATCGGAGTCGTCGGGATGCACGACGGACAGCACCGGACCGCAAGCGAAAATTACGCCCTGCCAGGTGATGTCGGAAATGGCGTCACCCAATGTGTATGACTCCAGCGGCAAACTGACCAAGTCCTACTTCTACTCCGACTATCAGCAAAGCGGAACGAATAGCACGTGCGTGTCGACCGGTTCGGGGGTCTCCAGCATGAACGGCATCTTCAAAGTGATCGGCAACCAGTTTCTTAACGTGCGGTTGATACCTGATAACGTCTGGCCCACGAGTTAATTCATATAATCCATACACTATCGTCAGTGCCTGGAAGAGTGGGCGAGTATAGATTAAATTTAGCAAGCAGCAGCTCCCGGCAGGTTCGAATCCGGACTTGCCGGGAGAGTTCTTTGGTGAGAATCGATATTCTTCGCGAGCAGCGGATTGTGCGTTTGCGAGTCAATGAGCCAGTCGTCGCCATGCGATCGGTTCGCACGCCGGATGAACGCTAGTGCGCTTGATCCGGGCTCTGGTCCAGCTCTTCCGGAATAATGAGGAGCACTTCCACCTTTTCTGTTTGCCCATCGTGGGCTGCCGGCCTGAATTGCCATTGGTTCAGCGCATCCAGAACGAATTGCGCCTGCTGAAATGCGGGCGGAAATGCAAGCGACAGCGATTCAAAGCGGCCTGCCTTGTTCACAAAGCCGTGCACGAGAATAGCGTCGGAGTTGAATGAATCGGCGCTCAGGTTGGGCCGCACAATGTTGAATGGCCATGGCGCTTCCAGGCGCGCGATATTCCCCGACTGCGATGCCTCGCTTGAGCGGGGAAGCGAATACTGGAGAATCCAGCTTTTTGTCAGTCCTACATGCAGGTAAACGGTGTAGGCTACCCTGTCGTTCCAGATGGCGGACATCTCGGGAAACTTCTCTTGCAGGCTGGCTCCCACTACGACGGCTCCGAATTCGCCGTTCCGCGGCAGGTTGAATTGCGTCGTCGTGAGTCCATTGTCTCCTGAGCCCGCGCCCGATCCTGCCCTTGTTCCGCTTCCTGTTCCTGCAATTCCATTGGGCTCACCGGAATCGCCCGCCGCCTCATCGGCGCCCGTGCCTCCCACTTGCTTCGATTTGTGGCCTGCACTTGCCTGTCCGGGCGCCAGAATGCCCGACTCATTCTCTGTTGCAGTCTGATTCACGGGCGGCAGGGTCGCGATACCATCCGGCATACGCAGATCCGAGATGGACATCACGGCGGTGGGCGTTGGCTGCGCGGAAGTCTGCGAAGCAGTAACCGGGGCCAGTTGCACCTTGTCCGGCCCGTGCACAACCACGGGTGAAGTCGTGGTAGGGAAGACCGGCATAATATCTGTCGGCGTGAGCGTTGAAGATATGCTCAGGTCCCCGAGGTCGATCTCCTGATTGGGCGCATTTGTCGAAGGTTTTACGTCCGAGGCGGTTGCCTTCTCGGGAAGAGGCGCCACCAGTTTTTTCACCTGCTCCTTCTTGGGAGACCAGATCACCACCGTCGGCACAGGAGTCTCCTCGGCAATATTGACGGGGTCGGGAAGATCGGGCTGTATCAGTGTTTGCAGCCCTTTGACGGCGTTCACGGTCTGGCGCAACACGGCTTCATGCGCAGCGGGCTTCTGCCCCGATGCGGGGTTGCGCGCGTCCGAATGGGGACCGGGATAGGCAATCCCCTTCGACGCGGCCTGGTGCGCATGCTCTTTCGGAGTTTGCAAATCCAGTTGCCGAATCGTGTAGTGCTTGCCTTCGAGATGTTCGTTGATTACCGGAGTGTAGAGAAGTCCAAGAGACACGAGAGCAATCGCCATGCCGTGCGCGACAATGGAGACAAGAAAGGAGGACGGCCGCTGGGATACCTCGGGCCGCTCCGAAAACAGCGTAATGGTGCGTGAAGAACTCATGTTCGGATCACTTTTCTCCCACACGCTCTCTCGGCTTACTGTTGAGGGCAGTCGCTCCTAAGGCACTTATATATCATCCGAACACAAAAATTCCTTGTGCGACATCTCAAGAATGCGCTCAAACACCTTATAGAATCTCACGGCGCACCTAACTTCCTCATAGCACTCTTGATACCTTGTGCGATTTCTGTTTCGCATCCATTCTTATATGTGGGTCCTGCACGGGCTACACTGAACACGCGATTCAACATGTTCGATAGTGAGATAGCGATCCGATTCGGCGTTAAATTCGAAGATTGTTCCTTGGGCGCATAGAAACCCGGGGACAGAAAGGCGGAGCTGGCCGGGTAGCCAGTTCAAACAGGCGTCAAGATGAACAAAAGACTACTTACGATCCTACTCCTCGCTTTCGTCATTGCAGGCGCGTGCGCCTTCCTGGTCTATCGCGTAATCGGAAACCGTCTCGGGGCAAGCGGTCCATCTACCACGAAAGTTGTAGCCGCGGCAGCGGACATCAAGCTCGGCACGGTCCTTGCCGCCAACAACCTGACGACGGTCGACGTCAGCGCGGTACCCAAGGGAGCGATCCTGGATCCCAAGATCGCAATAGGCCGCGGCGTTGTCGCGGACATCTTTCAGGGTGAGCCGATTCTGGATAGCCGCCTGGCGCCTGTCGGCTCGGGCGGCGGATTGGCCGCGACGATTCCCGATGGCATGCGCGCCATCGCGGTCAGGGTGGACGATATCGTGGGCGTGGCGGGGTTCGTCACTCCCGGCATGCACGTAGACGTGCTTGTTTCCGGTACACCTCCTGGACAAAACTACCAGCAGAACTCCAAGGCGGCGCAGATGGGCACGCTGGTCAAGACCATACTGCAGAACATCACGGTCCTGTCCGCCGGCGTCAATATTCAAAAGGATGCAGAGGGCAAACCGCAGTCGGCGCAGGTGGTCAACTTGCTCGTCACTCCCGAACAGGCCGAAACCCTGAGCCTGATCACCAATGGCGTGAAAGTCCAGCTTGTTCTTCGCAATCCCCTTGATACGAAGACCGATCCTATTCAGGGAACGGCCATGGGCAACATCTTCGCGGATACGAACCTCGCTCCGGCGCCAAAGCCGGTAGCGAGAGCGGCAGTGAAGAAGGCTGCCACCGCGCCTGCACCCTTTTCCATTGAAGTGATCAACGGTTCGAAACGGACTGAAGAAAAATTCGGAACTCCCGAGGCAAAGCAGTGAGAGCGAATACTGGCTTACACATCGCAAGCATCTGCGCATTGTCCGTATTCCTTTGCGCCGAGTTGGGCCTCCAGGCTCAAACGTCAACCACAGCTTCCCTTCCCGGCGGCGTTCCCGTTCAGGACTCGACGAACGAACTCGCAGTCGCTGTGGGCAAGACCGTTCTGATCGACTGTGCGCGGCCCGTTGCGCGCGTCGCGATCGGTTTGGGTGAAATCGCCGAGGCCTCGGCGGTAACCCCGACCGAGATCATGGTGAACGGCAAAGCTCCAGGTGAAACCAGCCTGATCATCTGGGATACTCGAGGCGGTCGCCAGTTCTTCAACATCACAGTCCGGCCCAGCTCGGCGGTTTCCACTGACAACCTGGATGCGATTCGCCGTGAGCTTGCCATGGAGCTTCCGGGACAGCCCTTGAAGGTGACGTCAGAGAACAACATGGTCTTCCTTCGCGGCACAGTCAAGGATCTCAACGGCTCTACCCGCGCGGTTCAGATCGCCTCCACGGGCGGGAAGGTTGTCAACCTGCTCAACGTCAACCTGCCCCCCGTCGAGCCGCAGATCCTTCTCAAGGTTCGCTTCTGCAGCGTCGACCGCAGCAAAGAGAAACAGCTGGGCATCAACGTCTTCAGTTCCGGTTTGGGCAACACCATTGCAGGTATCACCACCGGTGAATATTCCGCTCCGACAGTGACTGCGGGCACCGCGGGGTCGGCCGCTACAACCACCATCCCTCCGCTGAATCTCTTTGCCTTCTTCCCTGGGCTCAATATGGGAGCAAATATCGAAGCTCTCGAGCAAAGGGGCCTGGTCGAAGTTCTGGCGGAACCAAACGTGATGGCAGTCAACGGCAAAGAAGCAAGCTTCCTGGCCGGTGGAGAGTATCCCTA
>Ga0182030_10005476_pt1 | contig 26934 bp, 31 predicted proteins | sample 812S3MmetaG_FD_121299 | JGI IMG/M metagenome (GOLD analysis project Ga0182030, IMG submission 121299) | Permafrost microbial communities from Stordalen Mire, Sweden - 812S3M metaG (Illumina Assembly) | ecosystem: Environmental > Terrestrial > Soil > Wetlands > Permafrost | place: Sweden...
AGCGAGTCTTGCGTCCCTTGATTAACTTCTCCAACGCCAAACGCTCCGGCCTACTTAGAATTATCTCCATCCTATTTTGACACAACTCAGATACTGTCCGTTCAATTGTTACAGGCCACTAGACAAAACACCTGTGCATCCTGAAACGGGGTAGCTTCAACTCACACACCATGACGGCTGATTCCATTCATGTCCTTCCCAAAAAGCCGGGGATTTCCGCTTATGCGCACGATTGATATCACGTTTAGCATGCTCCTGCTGGGCAGCTCAAGCCAACTTGCACGGGCGAGCAGCATAAAAAAATGGCCAAGCGAGGGACTGTGGTTGTCCCTGTCCCTTAGGCAGACTTCCCGGAATGAATATTCTCTTCCTCGTAATTGGCTTATTGATCGGTGCATCCGCTGCCTGGTTCATTCAGTTCTTCCGGCTTAGTGCTAAAATTGTTTGCTCATCCGAGGACTTCGCAACATTGAAAGAGCATCTCAGTTCTTTGGAACAACAGAACGCAGCTTGGGGTGCCCGCTTTACGGAGGTCCAAGAATATCGGGCCAGACTTGAGGCGGAGAATCAAGAACTGGGGACACGCTCAAGTGACCTTCAATCACGGCTTGCTTCCGAGGAAACCCAGCGACTCAACCTCGAACAGCGCTTGGCTGAAGAACGGGCGCAGATGGAAAATCTCAATGAGCGCATGAAAGTAGAGTTTCAAAATGTCGCCAATGAGATTCTTCAGGTCACCACCAAGCAATTTACCGATACCAATCAAGAACACATGGGGCATGTGTTGCAGCCGCTACGGGAAAACATCGACGCCTTTCGCAAGCGGATTGAGGAAAGTTACTCGCAGGAAGTTGACGCCCGAGGCCGGCTTTTCCAGGAATTGTCCAGTCTTCGTCTGATGAATTCAAAACTCTCCGAAGATGCAACCAACCTGGCGAAAGCGCTTCGTGGTGAAAATAAAACTACCGGCATCTGGGGGGAAATGATTCTCGATACGGTTCTCGCTCATTCCGGCCTCACCGAAGGTATCGAGTATGAGCGTCAGGCGTCCAACCAAAATGAAGACGGCCAGCGCATTCAACCCGACGTTATCGTGCGATACCCCGACCAGCATGGCGTCTTGATCATCGATTCCAAGGTTTCGCTGAAAGATTACACCGATTTTTGCAATACGGATGACAAAGACCAGCAGCAACGCAGCGGGCGGGCGCACCTACTGTCCCTCCAAGCGCATATTCGCAATCTTTCTGAAAAGAAGTACCAAACGGGCCAGGATTGGATCACGCCGGATTTCATTCTTCTTTTCACGCCGATTGAAGGAGCTTTGACCCTGGCGTTGCGACTGGATGCTGATCTGTATCAATTCGCGTTTGAACGAAAAATCATTCTCATTACGCCTTCCACGCTGCTAGCCACTCTAAAGTTGGTGGGCGCTCTGTGGCAGCAGGACCGACAAAACAAGAATGCGACGGATATCGCAGATCGTGGGGGTAAGCTTTACGATAAATTTGTCTCCTTTTACGAATTACTTGAGGAAATGGATAGGGACTTTACCAACATGAGTATGGCTTTTGGAAAGGCCAAGAATCAGCTTCGGGATGGGAGGGGCAGTTTGGTAGCGCAGGTCGAGAAGCTTCGACTTTTAGGCGCTAAAATATCCAAGCCGATATCGCGCAGGGTTCTTGGTGATGTGGGAGACGAAACATCTGAAGGATCAGCCAGCGAAATTTCATAGGTTGTTCAGATCGGACGCGTAAAACGACGAGCCATGGAAAGGAGGTGCAGTGAGTCTCAGCAAGCCGTTTCAAGGAGTTTAGCCAGTACTGCTTGGAATCTTACCCTGAATGCTGCAAAGGAGGGCAGTCGTTGGCCCGAGGCTTCGTCCATGTAGAGCCTTCGGTTGACCTCGACCATGATCGCCCGGACTCGCAAATCACGGCGATAAAACTCCATGGGCACCAGCGCACCTGCGAACGGTTGGTTGAGGAACGTGCGAAATCCAGCCTTCTCGAACAGCTCGATTGCTGTCGTCTCCAAGCTCTTCGGTGAGTGAAAGTCATCCGTACCAATACAGATTTCCGGACGGTCGGGGGACTGGTCCAGTTCGTGCGGTAGGGGAGCCGATGTAAAGCTATGACAATCGATGATCAAACATGAACCCCAGCAGTCGAGCGCGGACTGGACGGCTTCAGTGAGGTGCTGGTGATGGGGTTGGTAATACTCCGCGATGAGGCGTTCTCTCTCGGGTGTGTTTCCCTCCATACGTAGGATGTCGCCATGCGAAGTCCGCGTGTAAACCGCCCCCATCCCTCGCTTGGCCATGGGTTCGAGGCTGTCATCCAGAAAACGCTCTGGATCGAGCACGAGGCGGCTGACGGGAAAGATGACGGGGGTGGCAAAGGAGGGATCGACCTGGAACAACTCGTCGGTAAAGCTATCGGTCATGCGGAGCATCTCGTGGGCGAGAGCTTCGTCTGAAAGCAGGATTGAGGCACGGGCCGTGGGTGGTATGATCCTGGAAGAATGAGGAATATGAAGAATCGCGCTGGGTACCGTCGTCGTCACATTTTTGAGCATATCCATGTTTCAGCGCTTCGTCCATCGCACAGATTGTCATGTTCACGGCGCGATTCACGCGTAATAGCTTCAGAATAATTTATGGAAGAAAACTTATCTTCAATCAAATGTGCTGCCAAGGAGCGTCTTTGGGCTTTGGTGGGTCACGCAATCAAACTAAAAGACCTCAGAACAACTCCTGCCACGGCGAAGATGTGGATCGATCCCACCGGCAAGGTAATCCCGCTCTTAACTTATCATTACGAATACTTCCGCGATAATCCCGGCGAAGCTGCCAAGTACGGAATCGTTTATGGCGAGGAAGACCCAACACGACTGGCAGCCCTTCGCAAAGGATTTATACGGGTAAACTACGAGCGCAACGGGGGAATGTTAACCATCGAGGCAGGAGCGAAGGGATGGACACAACCAGCCATCGATGTGATTTTTATGTTGATAGCAGTTAATCGGGAGGCCATCGATTGCCTTAAAATCGCCGTTTTGTCCGAAACGGGGGCCGTCATCCAAAGCGGGCGGTCTCGGATTTTTCGCTACAGCGAAAGTGAAAAAATAAAGCACATCCCTCTGATCTCTGAAACAGCGCAGGGCCAGGGACTTGTGGAATGGCTGGCTAAAGCCGACAACCGCTTGCCGAATTCCAGCGCCTGCTTCACCATGGATCGGCTCGGGGGGTAGACATTTGTTACCGGGCATCTAGGCCTCACATGACAGGGTTTCTGCCGTCGAGTGCGCGTCTGCGGCACCAACTCTTAGAGAACTAACATGAATCAAAATCTAATCTTCTTCTGCTTTGCTGCGTGCACTTTTGTGCCGGGTCCTTTCGCAAACGCGGCCTCTACCACACCGACCACGGCGGTCCGCGACGCCAACGACCCCCTCAATATCGCCCTGGCAGGAGTCGACCAAAGCATGCGCGACCGCATCGTTTTCGTTTATGGTGAGGGGACGTTTATGACGATCCACACATGGTGGGTCCTTTTCTACGATCCCTCCGTACCGTCCCACGGACGTGCGGTCCAAGTGGATGACGGCCAAATTACCCGAATATACGAGGCGATGGGCGGCGTAGTCTATCCCGATTCGCTCACTTTCGCGCGCGCGCAGTTGAACGGCGCTGGCAGCAGAGCAGCGATGGCAGCAGCGCAGAACTATGCCGCACAGCATGCCTTGGCCTACGACAATGTCTGCGTCCTGCTGTCGATGCCGACTATGAACCAGGCCCTGCGTTGGCAGGTGGAGTTGCTGAATGAAAGGGCGAGCAAGGGCTTTGTGTTTGTCAACGCCTCGGACGGCACTTTTACGATGTATGCGCCTCCCGGATCAATAGAAGGAAGTTTCGTCTCGACTGGGCTTGCCTTGGGGCAGGACATACCGTTCGGTTATTATACGATTCCAGCTTATACCCTGTCTCCGAATCACCGTTACGGTGTCACGGTGCCGCAATGGGAACACTCTGACGAGATTGATAATCCTCGAAATAAGGTAGTCGAAGTAAAGACAGGACGTGTGCTGGCGGTCATTCACACAGAAACCGGGTGGGACCACTCGGGGCACTATGTTAGTGTTTTACCTTCCCGCTGGTCTCCAGATGGATCGCTGTTGTTATGGCATGTAGATGGCAAATGGAGTCCCACGGCTCTTGTGCTGCTCAAGATCGAAGACGGCACGGTGAAATGGCAGATTGATTTGCTCAAAACCGCACAACAAGCGATTCTCACCCGAACTCGCAAGGCAAAACCGCATGAATATCTCGCAGCGATGAAAGCGAACGCGGGCAACGGCTCAGCGTACCCAGACGGGTTCACCGTTGATGTTTTTTGTGCGGGAGGTGAGAGTGGTGATTCCTGTTCGCTACCGGTTTCTCTACCGTTAAAGGTTCACGCTGATCTCACATCGGATCCAAAGGGAATAGGCTTCGAATACATAACGAAGTTAGACGCCCACCTGGACGCCGTTGTGGATAAGAATGGAAAATTCACAGTAACCGAATTTCATCTTGTACCCATAAGACTACCCTGACCCAATAACTTAATCAGCCATAAATAAGGCTCGGGGATATCCGAGCCGAGGGTTCTCCGCTACTGCGAGCTGGATACTCTGGCGATGATCATGCTTTGGGAGGAGTGGCAAACTGGTTCAACCGTCTCGTGACTTTTGATGCGCACCCATCATGATGCGCTGGTTTGACTTTTTATAAATAGAGGATAAAAACTGGCGATGGACAAAATAAATCGACCTCAGAAGCAGGGCTTGCCTCTTTCGTTCGCGGGTTTTACCACTGACAGGCTACCGCATATAGCACATCTATGAGGCGTCGAATTGTGGGGGCCTATACAAGGCCTGAGAGCACAGCCACTTGGTTAATGGATGTTTACGCCCTCCATGCCCGTTGGTGCACCTTTGGGAGCGGTCGCCAGATTAACGGAGCCGCAGACGTAACAAGGGCTATTCCGCAAGAAATGCCAGAAATTTCTGTAAAGCTCATCGACGACACGTTCGAGCAAGCCTTGTATGAATTCGCCCGAGCAGCCCATGACTCCATCCGTTTCGCGTGTTATGACGAGATTGAAAACGCCTGCGACCCCAATCTGGTGCCGCCTGCTGTCTTGAAAAGTTGGCTGGAAAACGAGGCCACCGAGGCGATTCGAAGCGGGTTCCATTTGACCTCGAACCAGGTCACGCTGGATGGCCGGACGTGCTTCGAGTATGCGCTCGTGCCTTTTGATCGCGAAACCGGGCATTTCATGGCAAAGGTTGGCGGTTGGCCGTCCATCATCCGGATTTTCAAGGCCCGCTTCTGGAAGGATGAAGCCGACCTCTACGGCGGTGACAAATGGGCCACGATTGCAACCGAGACCATGAAACTCCTCGGAGAGATCAAAAACGGCGAACCCAGGACCGTTATGTGCGCCTTACATGGACTTATGGTTCTTCGCCATAATACGGGTTTTTTGTTTACGAAAGCGAGCATGGGGAAAATGGCCCTCTCCCAGCAGATTTTAGAACGAATAATGACCAAGACTCTTCATTGAGAGGTTGATGAGTCACCGTTTGCCTTTTATTAAGCGGCGTTAAAGACCCAAAGGCTCCTTCACCGAAAATAAACATATGATCCTCTTTATCCTCCTCTGGTTATTTCTGATGGGTGTGGTATTGTTCATATACACGATAGTCTGGCTTTTCAATCCCGAAAAGAGGCAGGGAGTCCTCCAGCTTTATTCCTTTATCTTTCGGTGGATTGGAGGCACCATACTTAAGACCATTCTGCTTTTTGCCATTGTATACGGATTTGCTTGGTTCGTGATCTTTTTGTTACATACATTCTGCCCACTTAATCCGGACAGCTCTTGATATATTGACACATTATAGATGCTATTGGGTTAGCGCCAAAGACTAAAACCGACTCCCTACCCAAGTCAGACCAAAGTTCGAAGTTTTTCGAGCAACTTGACCATGGCAAAGGTGTCCCGTTAAATTTTATAACAAGGGCAATTGTCAAAATATAACTTTGTGTTATACAGTGGATGTGATTAAAGGTCTAAAAACAGTCGAGGAAATTAACGGAACAATATTTCATTTTATTTTTAACAATCGGAGAAACCTTGGAATGGCATTTATTCGGTTCCAAGAACATTACGACTCTCCCGAGTTCAAAAACAAGTGCTTTACCCTTGACGAATTCAAGGCGTGGTATATGAAGGAGAAAAAGTCGGAAACGTTCACCTATTACACCGATTGGGCCGGATACAACTTCCCCGACACAGCACTCACTGCGTTTCAAGAAGAGCGCTTTGCAGACCTTACAGATGCCGAGAACGCCATTCTTAGATGGCTTAATCAGGTTAAGGGCAGGTTCTATGTAATCGGCTCCGTTGGGAGGGACGACGAGACCTTTAGACATGAAATGGCCCATGCATTCTACTATCTTGAGCCGGAATATCGAGAAAAAGCTGAATCCATCGTGAAAAGCTATAATACGACGCCAATTAAGATGTGGTTGGAATATCGGGGATATGATGATGATGTAATGATTGATGAAATTCAAGCTTACATGTCATGCAATCCGTCTTTAATTCTAAAACCACACGCAAAAGAATATTACAAGACCTTGATTGCTGAGACAACTGAGTTATTTGAAAATGAGTGTAGGAAAATATCCAGGCGATTTAGCACCCTGCGAACCCAATTGGGCGTTGATACGTCTCCCGGAATGAAATGCAATCTCAGGGGACAACCATGCTTGTCGATTTAACGCGCTTCGGGTCTTTGAGCTACAGGAACGAATAATCACTTATGAGCTGGGATTTTTTTCAATTAAAACACGAACAGAAAATGCCTAGATACCATATTGAAGTATGCACTGACGCCAATATGGGATCGGAGAAATTCATTTCTGGCTTTATTCATGATTGGTTTGATCAATTGCCGAGCAACTTGCATCCAGATCGCTTTGGTAAGGAGCAGCGAGCGCGAAAGACATTTGCTGATGAGGGGCAGGAAGGAGCAATTAAAGCATGGCTCGATTCGAAAATGCCTATTCTCATAAAAAAATCAAGAAAGCCAAAGATTGAAGCCTCTGGATTTTGGTGGCCAACCAAGGATTTAGACTCAAGCATAGCAAAATTACGATTTCCTTGGGAATATTCCATCCTGCTGGACATCAGTGCAGGCGATGAATCCGCCCTTTGCCTCATGCGCTTCCTCATCAACCACTTGAACCCTGCATTTGGATCGATCTGTAGTTACGATGATAAACGGGAGAAGCACCTCGACATCTTCCCAAGGACATTGCCAGATGGTCGCGAGGTGGAAGTGAGCCAATGGGCGGGTGCTGCCCATAAAATTGCGGGTTAAGATGCGGGTATATCCGCCGAGGAAATGCAGCCGCCGTTAGGCAGCTACCGTAACCAGTAAAGCTTGTCTCGATGAACTTTTTATAGGCAGCAGCGGTCAATCCTTTTGGCGCGATGTGGTCCACCATCACACTAAGGCGCACGCGCAGACCAAGCCCGATTTGAAAATTAAGCTCGCGTAATTTATTTGGCGGCTCCATCTCCCGTCGAGTTAGTTGCCTTCTACGCTGACGAACCGCCTCTCGAGGGGAGGCGCACCAGTGAATTCGGGGAGAATTGGCTCCAAACCGACGATACATTTCCTCTACCCCCTCAAGGGCCAAGCGACGGTTGGCAGGTTCTGTCGAAAGGCCCGCCCGTGTCCATTTGGCCAGCAAGTCGTTTGCGAGGGCTTCTCCTCCTGGTTTTGAGTTATTAGCCGGAGTCATGCGACCAAACTGACATCATGGTAGGGACAAATACGGTCCCTGCCAAAATTATTTCTTCTTGGGAACAATTCTTTTTTTGAAGGACCGTCATTGTCCCTGCCGTGGCTCAATACTGCCAAACGCCCCAAAACCAATGAAAACAAATCAAATTACCCGAACTGTTTACGCAGACTATCAAGAGTGTGACATTGCCAACGATTTCATGTTGGCTTTCGCCTGTCAGCCAATGTTCCAGTTCAGTTTCGGCACCGATGAAGATGCAATGGAAATGCTGCTCGAAAAATTCCAATCAAAAATCCTTCGTATCCGCCGGTGGCGAAATGAAGCTGGCTTGGAATTGGACCAAGCGGTCTTGAAGTTTGGCGACTCGCTTTTTGCGCATATCCGAAACGGGGGAGGACAATGTGTTCACGTCTATGCCAGCACTGCAGAACAGGCTGAAGCCTTGGAAAAACAGCTCCGTGACGCTCTCCCGCCTCCTGTGAAAAAACCTGATGAACCTTTTTTTTACATGCTGCGGAAGGACGGAAACGACTTCTCAACTGAGAAGGTTATGAATACCTCCGCCTCAATGGACGATGAAAGTATGCAACTTTGCTACGGGAGTGATTCACTCCCCTGGGTGAACGACTTCGAAAAGCAGACGATGGACAAATCCGGGGGAATTACGATTTTGGATGGTCCGCCTGGCACCGGAAAAAGTACGTTGATTGCCCAACTGATGCGCCGCCTTTACCCCTTTCTGTTCTTTCGCGTCGCAAGTTGGCTCCAAAAGCCCTCAACTCGCTGGAGACAGACTTTTTCGATGGCACGCCCCATTAGGGCGCATTTATGGGCTTGCGTGAACGGCGCATTGGGGCGTAATCTTCGAAAGCTTTAGGAGGACAATGTGAACTTCTACCTCTCCAAGAACGGGCAGAAGCTCGGCCCGTGCTCGGTTGAGCAAATCCGGGCATTTCTGATCCAAGACTGCTTCCACCTAAATCTTTCAAGCAACGTGGCAGGTACTACCGTTGTCCCTGCCATCGCGTTAAAAGGAATGAGATAACCGAAGAAACAACAAATTATGAACGAAAATTTTCTAAGCTTAAACATTGTGAATGAAAAAATCCAAGAAGCGCTTAAGAGCCGAGGACGTGTAAATGTTCTGATAGCCGGAAAGCCCGGTATTGGTAAGAGCACCCTAATTAATACCGTTTTTCAAGGTGATTTGGCAGAGACAGGCCATGGTAAGACGATTACCCAGAATACACGTGAAATCGTAAAAGAGGGAATCCCGCTACATATCTTTGATACAAGGGGTTTAGAATTGGAAGATTTTTCCAAAACTCTCGGAGACCTAGAGCATTTAATAAATGATCGTGGCGCTCTGCCGGACGAAAACGAGCATCTACACTGTGCTTGGATTTGCATCTTGGAGGACGGGAGACGGGTCGAACCTGCTGAAATAAACCTAGTAGCTATGCTGGTAAAGCACATGCCTGTTGTGATTGTCATCACAAAAGCACGTGCAGATGGGGGTTTCAGAGCAGTAGTACAGCAGATGATCCCTCAAGCAAGCAACGTGATCCGTGTCAGGGCATTAGAAGAGACACTCGACGATGGTCATGTGTCACCACCACAAGGGTTAAAGGAACTCGTTGATTGGACAATGAATGTTGTTCCCGAGGGACAAAAAAATGCTTTCGCCGCAGCTCAAAAAGTCGTGTTGCGGTTTAAGCAGGAAAGAAGTCATTATATCGTAGCGAGTGCGGCGACTACAGCGGCAGGTTTTGGAGCGGTTCCGATTCCATTCTCAGACGCCATTGCTCTCGTACCAATTCAAGTTGGAATGCTCGCGGGCATAAGCGCGGCCTTTGGTCTACCGCTCGACGCTGCTTTTTTGACCACGCTTGTGAGTTCGACAATAACTGGAGTAGGAGGAACTTTAGTTGGTCGGGCTATTGTTGGTGGCTTTCTGCTTCTGATTCCCGGTGCAGGAGTGATTTTGAAGGGGGTAATCTGCGGTGCTACCGCCGCTCTGTTCACAACAGCTTTTGGTGAAGCTTACATTGCGACGCTTTCATTTCTAATTGAAAAGGACCCAAATAACCCGCCAACGCCAGAACAAATTAAAGATCGACTTATTGAGGAAATGAAAAAACGCAACCCCTTTAAGTAAAAGTATTGAGGGGAAACGATCTCTTTGAATTGAGCCACCTTGCTACTTCTTTTCTGAAAGACAGGAATATTATGAAATACAAATCCTCATGTTATAAAGACTTCAGCGCATTCATCGCAGAAGCTGTCGAGATAGCCAAAGATAGAATTGGACTCTACAATAATGTGGTAGACCCTCTGGTTACCCAAAGATTGAAAAACAAAGGCTTTTTATCATTCTTGGATAGCCTTCTATGGCTTATTCGAAACGGTGGCTGGAATCTACTTATTACCGTTGCAGCGTTAGTAGCATTAGGCTCCGTTGCTTTTACGACTGAGATTGCTATTTTAGCAGTTATTTGTCCCATTCTCATGGTGCTTCAAGTGATATTTGGTGGATACGTTGTATACCGGCTGTGGGAAAATCGTGATGTGATATTAGCAACAAAGCATGTAGGTGATAACTATATCTCCCCTTACCACAATATATTAGATCAATATAAATCACTCGATGATCGGTTTGCGCCAGTGAATAAACTTATGAAAGATTGCGTGAAAAGTATTTGCGTGGAAGTCTTTGGGGCAAACAATGCTGCGTTTCTTGAAAAACTTGATAAATTAGATGCTGAAGATGGTAATGCCTGACTTTGGAACCTTGCTGTGCGAGCATTGACGGCATTCACCTTTAGGATAAAATCCCCTTATGTCCTGGGACTTTTACTTCCATCCTGATTTCAAAGCCCCGTATCGCAGCGATGATGTTCAAGAATGCTGCGAGGTGGCCTGCGACTACTTTTCGATGATCCTGGACGACTTCATCGCGAGGCTCCCGGAACATCGCCAGCCTCTTGAATTTGACGACTGGTTAGCCGAGGATCATATCCTGGCCGAGAAGATAAACCTGATCTTTCCCAATGGTTGTGGTGAGCCTGATGATGAGCATAATTACAATCCCTACGTCTGGCCGTATCTATTTGAGTTGTCAAATGCCGTCCGCGATGGAACCACTGAAGAATATGCCAAAGAACTTTGTGAGGCTTGGAAACACTTTAAAAGCGACAAGATCACAAATGATCTGCAATTCCTTCATCAGATATTTTATTGGTTCACCGGGTACCTCCAATTGTTCGTGATACTGACGGATACAGATTCCAGCGACTTCGATTTCCACTATCCTCCTAGCTTAAGTGGAGTTTTATTAGGCAGTATATTCGCGAAGCCTGAATACAGTGAAGTGACCCCCGGATTCTCGGCCGGTTGAACGGGATCGAATAGCCTTGGCTTTGGTAAACTTGTTGTTTAAGCATTTCCACACCATGATTTCACTCAAGGCTAGCCCCCACCACGCATCCGGTCAGCATTCGACGCCCCGGCCTAGTCTTTGACGAGATCGTTGGGCTGGTGTGAAGGTGGGCTTTGGGCTTGTCAGCATAACTGGGCAAACACAATATGTCCCCATGAGAATGCTTATGCCCGTGCTTGTGGCTCTATGTCTTGTGCTCCCCCCTTCTGTTTGCCAAGCCAGACTAGGTGATACCATGGATCAGTGTATTGCACGCTATGGGCAACCCGTACTCCTGAAGAACAATCCTGCTCCCATCAGGTTCCGTTTGGCGTGGATCACCTTTCAGAAAAATGTTTATGACATTAAGATCATCTTCGTCAATGGAATCTCTCAAGTGGAATGTGTTTCCAAGTCAAATAGCTCGGCTTTATCTGACAATGAAAAGGATAAGATATTACAGACTAATTCAAAAGGCTGGGCGTGGGGTAAAGCTACAGGCCACGACAATTGGGTAAGAACAGATGGGGCGGTTGCGTCTTACGATCCCTCCAAGCATGACGTGATATTAGAATCGGCATCTTTTAAAGCTGCACTTGATGCCGAGGAGCAAAATAAGTGAACGCTACCTGATGAAAGCTGATCCTGTACCTTGCCGGATGTTACCAGCGAAAATGATTGCGACTCTGTGAAACAGCAGGTAGGTTCTAGCAGATATGACTCATTCTCACCTACGCGATTGGATTATTACTTTTGTCGTCATTGCAGGCGGAGTAGTAGCTGTGGTGTTTTCCTTCGTATGGCGATCCCTAAGCAGTGATACGGTAAAGAAGGATGATCGTAAGAGCAGGCGCAAGAGAAGTTCTTAGGTTCTTCACTTTACAGACGGTTCAGAATCACTTGTAAGAAGCTTATCGGGAAGGCATCGTAACGAACACTCTTGTCCAAAACAGGGATTTGAAATTAATCGAGTGTGTGCTACGGTGAACAATTATGGGTGATTCAAATCCGAAGAATAAGCAAAAGCAACAAGCTCAACACAGCGCAAAGAAGGCCAGCAACCAGAAGAAACCTGCTGTGTCGTCACTTCAGGCATCAGGCAAAAAGAAATAACCAGAGCTAAAAAAGAGGAGCTTCCCCCCTCTTTTCAATTTACCCGTGATGCCAGAGGCTTTCTAAGGGTTACAACGAATCCCTATTTGCCGGGGACGTATGCGTAGGTCGCTGGCTTCACTTTCTTGAGGGTCTTGGCCTTGAGGTGGCCCTTCCCGGTCGAGTAGAGCCACGCCGTTATTTCAGAGCAAACGTAGCCGGAGCTACTTTCTTAAACTTCTTTACGTTGCCCTTGGCGTAGAAGAACGCTGTAATGTTTGCCGGTTTGAATCCGAGGGCCGTGGCAATGTCACTCACCCTGGCTCCTGCTTTGCCCTTGCTGGATACAAAAGCTCTAATGGCTTCACCTACGGCTCCACGTTTGCCCTTCTTGACTTTAGGAGCCTTGCCCATAGGGAAGCTATTCTTAATCTTCCTGCCACGCTTCACAGGTGCTACTGGTGTGGTCACAACGCCGAGCTTTTCTAGCTGTGCTTCCAAAGAGGCTACAATGCCTCTAGCTGCTGTAAGCTCCTTTGTCTTGTTCTCAATCTCAGCCTGTTTCTTGCTGTTGAGAAGTTCTTCAAGCTTATCGTAAGAGAGATTGCTTATAGCCGCCTCCATTGCAGCAATGTCATTGGCTATTTCCTTTTCTTCTTTCTTGGTAGGGGTAGTGCTCATAAGGGGGAAGCTATCTGTAGCTCAGAAGATGGCAAGAGGAAAAAGGACTCCCTAGTGGTGTGTCCCGCAAATAACTACACATATCCGGGCAGGTAATTTGTCGATTTTAACGAGAGCCTCCAGAGGAAAACGCACGAAAATCTAATGCGTAGCTAATTAAGGGACATACCACTAGTATTTGTTGGTTCTCGTAGCGGTGCGTAGAGCACTCCCCTGATTGTGGATTAGGATTAACTCAAAAGCGCAACTCTAGTGGGTTGGGTGGTCAGGGCCTGCTCAAACGGGGTTGCGGACTCGACCAACTTGCTGGATTCTAAGGATTCTTTTTCCTTGGCAAGACGCTCACGTCTACGTATGCGTGAAAGGCTTTTGGTACGTTCCTCTTCCATCTTTTTATTAGGACCGAGAAACGTTAAATAGTCCGGCACCTCGCCGCGCTGGCCCCATTGCGGTCTATTGATTGGGAACCTGGACTTCTCCCACTCCTCAAACTCGTGTGTATTTTTATTGCCGCGATAATAATCCTCATTGCGTACCTGGTTGTAGAGCCTATTTAATTCAATCTGGACCTTTACGTCGTCCATGTTCTTCACCTTCTTCCCGATCTTGACCGGGACCAGGTTCGACCAATGAAAGGCCATCCGTTGTTGAAGCAGTTCGTCCAGGTTAAAGTGAAAAGAATCGACACGAAGCTCGATCATCCACACTTTTCCCAGCGTTCGCCAATTCATGCCTTCCGTAAATTGCGCTTCGAGCGCCGATCTGATGAGAGTGATGTAAGTGCAGGCGTCAAATCTTTTGGGAAGGTACCGCTGTCTGCGATAACACGGAATCGTATTCCTGATCAGCTTCCGCAGGTACCACTCTAATTTGCGCTCGGCATCTTGCCTAAACTTACGCTTGAAGCAGGTGGGTTCGACAACGGGCCTCGCTTTACGATCTATAGTCCTCTTGACTCGCTTCTCTTTTCGAACCTTGACCACCTTGGGTGCTGACTTTTCATTAAGTACGCGCCGGACCGTTGTGTGGGAGCACCCGACCTGACGGGCAATCCTGGAATAGTTCCAATGGGGATTGTCCTTATGGCAACCGTGAATGTTAGCTCGGAGGGTCGCTCTTTCGATGAATCTCGACTTACGACGTAGATCATTTAATGCCTGTTTGGTCACTTTTTCGCTAGGTGCGTTCAAATTCTGTAGCAAGTCGCTCATAATCAGTCGCCTTCATTTGTCCATTCTTGTGTCGCAAAACTGGGCTTTATGGATTTCTCCTCTGAAAAGGGCTTGTCCACGGAACAGGGGTGGGACAGTTCTGGACGGCTTTTGGACAAACGGTGCTGAGGCAGTAAGTAGACATCCGCCAAACGCTTGCGGATCACAGGGCCTTGGTCACCATGGCCAGATTTATTTAAACAAAAGGAATGAACGGGGTGTTCGTAGGTGGCCGCTAATGTCAGGACCGACGTGGGGAAACGATCCTGTGCGAGGTTCTGATGACCTTGAGAATTGGATTTGAAATTCGAGTTAACTTGCGGTGCCATTCCAGTACTTTTTCTATACCCACAAGTATATCTGATCCAGGAACACCCTACAAGGATATATCGCGTAAATCCTATGACGATGGACCCTGGAATTTATTACAACAAACAATTTTATCGTTCCGTAATAAAGGGTTCGCGGTCACACTGGTAGGGCGTCGAATCCAGGCAAAAGGAAGGCTGCTCCCCCGTGAAGAGAAGCAGCCCTGCCCGATCACCATGACAACCATGCTCGGAGCCGACACGGTATGTTTTAGCTATCGATTTAAAGGTGCGATAGCCCGCCCATGGTGTTTAGCGGCAAAAATCACCTCCTATCTTGACATTGCCCGTAAGTGGACAGGGAATTAAAACTCCCACCACATGTTTCGCGCTGGTGGGAATGGCTGCCAAGTGCCATGACTCTACACGCCTCTCTGTTGCAAGAGGGAAATTTAAATAAATAACGCCCGTCAGGACGTAGAGAAGATTGACGATAGTGTTGATCCCCGAGTCCTGTCGGACGTTTCGGATGGATATGTGAACATCTACCGCATATAGATAACTAAATAATATTTTTATTATTTTCATTTTGTATACGCTAGGGTTAGGAAAGGGTGTCCGTACCGTCCGAGACTGCTCGTGACCTCACAAGAGGCGACTCCATTCGTTTAAAACCCAGGTGTTCCACCGTTCGACGGGGTACCGTCTGGATAACGGTCGATTTGGGAATTTTGTAGGCTCGCACTTGTACCTTACCCCTTGTCTGGGCACCGGTTTCGCCAACACCTACCAGTTTGAGGATTTCTTTATTATGCTCCTTGTCGCCCTGGTTGGCCACACAGCTAAACCCCCCATCCGGGAACACGATGAGGTGAATCCCCTTCTTATCCCCACCCTTGGCAGCGCAGACCGGGCATTGCGCCACAATCCCACCATCTTTTTTTTCCATTGTTTTCTGAAGCTTTGAGATGTCGATTTTCATTATTGCCCTCCTTGGTCTACGGTTATTCCGTGGTACCCTCGTTTCGAGGTGCCCTCCCTCACAATGTCATTTCGCGGACTAACGTGACGAAGTTCCAGGAGGAGTGCTTTCAGTTTGCTATACACCTCGTTTTGCGGAAAAGCTTCCCAACCTTGGCCTTCACAATAGCGAGAATAGGCAGCCGCCAATTCTACAACCGTGATGTTGTCTCCAGGAGATTCAATCACATCGGCTTCGACAAATTGACGGATGGAATCTGATTCCTGCATGATCGCGTGAATACGGACGATCTGGTCATTAGAAAGGCGATAGTCCCCCGTGGTGTGCAACTCGTCTAAATGCTGGAGAGCCCCTTCGATAAAAAAGTTCAGGATACCTGCCCCTTCCTCGGCGATAAGTGTTTCGGCAAACTCCGTCACCCGGTGTTCAGGCTTGGGCCGGTTGTAATTGATGGCCAGTAAACGACGCTGCCACGCATCAACATCCCCTTCCAAGCGGATGCGGAGCCGGGAGTTGCAGGTAACAAGAACATTGAAATTGCCTTGAATGTGAAAATGCGCCCCGCCTTTCTTTTCACAATTAAGCAGGTCTCCCCCAACGAGAGATTTAATTTTGCTGGCACCTTTCTGGTGGAGAAACTTCATTCCCACATCCTTTCCCGTCAGGAGCGTTTTGCCTAAAAAGGCATACATCTCGAACCGTTCTCCCAAAAATTCCGTGCGAAGTTCCACAACATTTTGCTTTCCAATGACCATTTCGATAATGGAAACCAGAGTCGATTTACCGCCGCCTGCGGTGCCTGAGAGCACCAGAAACCGCTGCGCAGAATTGCTTCCCATGAGCATCGCGCCCCCGGCCCGTTGAATCAGGGAAATGTCATCCTCCGGGAGTGCTCCTCCCAAAAGTTCATTCAGGAATCGAGGGCAGCACGCGTTTGGATCATAAGCGATGGGACTGATATTGCGCGAATAGTCATCTGGGCTGAAGGTCCGAAAGACTGGAGGATTCGTTGCCAGGTCAAGCATCCCATTCTGGCAGTGGATGAGCGCACGCTTGTGTGCAAAAATATCCTCTTTACCGATCTGCCCTTTTAGAATGGAGCACAATGACAAAAGGCGTTGATTGGTGCGTTGAGTGAGAAGCCGGGTGTCGTTCAGGTCGTCGGCGACAACCTTCAGGTCGTTACTCAACTGGTGCTTAATTTCCTCGTCCTTCTTAATCACCCACAGCCCAGTGCCTTCATCGTACTGGTAAAAACTGCCTTCACCCCTTTCGTACAGGGTCAGATGTTCCAGCGCAAATTTCGCGGCAAGGGAAGGTTCGTTGAGGGTGGGCTTCCCATTCTCGCCATATTGGACCGGTTCACCCTGCCTCTCGACCAATAAGTCGTAATCGCTCTTCACCCAGGGTAACGCAAGATCATTGGGCCAAATGACGGAATCGAAGGCAACCGTCATCGGCGGGCGGTCCACCAACCGCTGGTACGTCATCCCCTCTGGATGGACGCCGTGAATGATGGTATGACCGCCCGTGGAGCGAAATTCACCCCAATCTGAACCGTCAATCCTTTTGAGCGGCGTCAACGGCGGGTAACCCCCATCGACACGAAACCAGATGTTACCGCCGCATGAACCCCGAGTTTGGAGTGTCTCTTGAAACTGGGGATTTAGGGTGAGAAATGCGGTGAAGCCCTCATCACTATCAACATCAATCGAACAAAGGTTCCCTGATGCCTCGCCCAGCAGCACACCGATATTGCCTGTGAGTTGACTGAGATAATTAAGGTCGGACATTCTCTCCACGTTAAAGGTGTTCCAACCCGTCAGGGTGGGACGTTTCGTGCCCGTGGCTACAGGTAAAAGCACCACATCCATGCCGAGTAGAGATCGAATGGAATCAACTGGGGAAGAGCTAGTGGAGGGGTTAGCAGGCGGCATCAGTACCTCCCTCCCGATCTTTGCCCCAACGGTAACAGCCCTTGACGTAACGTGCGATACGAAGGGGGTGAAGGTCGTCGTAACCCAAGTTGGTAAAGTAATCTTTCAGTAGCCCCATGGTCACTGCTTGGCTCACCCCAAGCTCGTGACCTCGAAACGCAATTTTTCCGATATAACTGGCCGTTGAGTTAGCTGTGACTTGGCTAAGATAGACCCTCAACTCAGACCGTCGGCCCTCCTTCGAAGTGGGTGCCGGGCTGACTCCCCCCTCCGCAAGCGGTGTGACCTTATCTTTTGTCATTTCGGGCATCGAAGAGACGCCCTCGATGGTCGAACTGGGGGGCGTTACGGTGTTCACCCCCGGGATTGTATCGGCTTCAACTTTTCCGGGCGGTGCATCTTCCTGGCCCTTTTCCTGGGCGGCATTGGCTTCGGCAGCTCCGGCGATGACCTCGACTTCGGTTTGGGGTGGGTTTACAGGGGTTGCCTTCGTGGTAACCTTGGGCTGGGTTTTATTCTTAGTTTTATTTTTCATTTAGTTGCTTTGGTTTTGTGATTGGCCGTGCAGGAACGCCAATAGGCTTTCCAACACGATAAGGCGCGTACCCCGAGCTGCCCCGCGTTTGCGAAGGCAGACGGATTTTACGGGGGGCTTGAAGCCATTCCCGTCGGACGGGAGGATCAAGCCATTTAGAGTTGATCTGGACAGGCCCGTAATTGCATCACGGGTCCCCGAACGGGGGAGACGGATGAACTCGGGCTGGACGGCATTTGCGGTCGCCGTAACTGGATCGCTAGTTTTAATTCCGCCAGCGATCTGCGGATGGTCGTTATGAAACATGAGCTGAGTTGGTTCCATTGACTTTTTCGTTTACTGGGCTATTCATAAGTTTCAATTGCACGCCGGTGATCCGCCCCCTCAGCACCATTGCCGCAAAGTCGGGACATGATCATTCTGAAAAACAAACGGATGACCGTGACATCTTGCCCCTGTCACGCTTCGTCGTTTATATTGCGTGGATAGTAACTCCGTGAACGACTCGGGCCTATTGACTGGATCAGCCTCGACAAAGGCCCTCGACGTGCAGATGGAGGCGCTACGAGACGATGAGCTCCTCAAATATGTTGGCAGGCGGCTAAGTGATGACGATGCGGAGGCTCAAGCCGCGTTCGTCATTCTCCATCGGCGTCATGCCCATTGGGTTTTTGGATCCTTGGTCAACTTGACCAAGAACCATGCCGTAGCCAAAGACATCGCGTCCCGAGTCTTCGAGAAGGTTTGGAAAAAAGCGAAATCCATTGAAATACCTGCCGGGAAAGAAAGCGACAGCAGCAGATTTTTCGGCGCGTGGGTCAAGATAACCGCGCTACGCGCCTACCATGATTATGTTAAATCCATGCCCATTGGAGAAGTGCTCATGCCCGATTTCGAAACGAATGAAGAAGTTGTGAAACAGGTGGAGTGCATGAGCAAGCCGGCCAAAGAAGATGTTCCTCAAAATGATTTGTCGTCGGAGAACAACCGGATGATTAGTGAGGCTCTGAAGACCCTTACCCCGAAAGAGGAACACGTTGTGATGCTGACGTTGAGTCTGCGTGGCGTCGGCAAACGTCACCTCCGTTTGAGTAATAAGCAGTCTGCCGAGCTGGCAAACAAACTTAATACCACCCCAGAAAACTTGCGACAGTTAAGAAGTCGCGGAATGAGGAAGCTCAACACATATTGTGTGCAAAAGAAATTAAAAAGAGGAAACAACACTTATGAAATCTAAAGCGGGAGTATCGAGGAAGCGGGATGACATCGACGAGATTGAGGCGAAGGTATTCGATGTAATAAATGAACGGATCGATAAACTGTTTGAGACAGCTATGTCAGGTCCACGGTTACCATTGCCTCCAAGTCTTAATGATGCTAGGAAACTCCTAATGTCATTTAAAAAGGGAAAGGTTTTGGGAAGAATGTTGAAGAGACCACAACTGGCGAATGAGGTTGATGAAGGAATGGTTTTGCTTGCACACAGTTATGCTAGAATTCCATATGATGTTGGTACTGAAATGGGACTAGACCCAAAAAAAACGTTTGTGCTTACTCCGTTGATACCTGATGGGTTCTTACCTAAAAAGAAGTCGGAACTTTCTCGGTCATTTGTCAGACCTCGTATGCATGACGGTCAGACGCTTTCATCTGAACGTATAGAAGAGATTATAGGCCTTGCAGAGGAAGTTGCATTACCATATCTACCTGATGGAGCTTTGGATGTAGATGAATTAGCTAGGAAAAAGCAAGTCACAGTTATTTATGGAAAGTACAAGACGGCTTTTGATGGGGCGCTGAGATATTTACATGGGCGCTTTTATATCTATGTTAATATAGACAAAGGCAACTTGCCCGGTTCGGAGCGGGGGCGGTTTACGGTGGCTCACGAGCTTGGACATTATTTCATAGATGAGCATAGAAACCGATTTCTCCCACATTCAGATATTTTCTGTATATCGCTACTTGACGATGAGTCGCGCAGGCTAATCAATGAAAAGGAGGCAGATCTATTTGCTAGTCATCTGCTAATTCCTCAGGCTCGTTTTGTGAAAAGCATGAAAGCATTTGATAGTATCCGTGGCATCAGAATTGCCATAAGACTTGCCACGGAGTTTGAAGTTCCTATAGAATGTGCGGCCATTCGATATGTAAATTCCAATGTCACACCATGTGTTATTCTTAGATGGAGAAGGGACGGTCTACCTTGGGAATGGGTGTCGGAGTATTTTTACTCACGAGGTCTACGCAAGACATTAATTGCAGTCGCAAGCCTTCCTACGGACTCTGCAACCAGTCAAGCATTAGCAAGTAATCTGGAAAACCAACCTCCATACACCCAGACCACATTCGTTAAGCTCTGGTTTCCTGATTCGACTATAGCGATGAATCACAACGAGAGGTTGATTGAAGAAAGTCTTTCGCTGGGGGAGTCGGGTGCGCTTACCTTACTATACCCTCAAGATTCTTCCGCAGGTGAGTAGAGTTGTGTCGAGCAGAGCATGGCTTCAGATCACACGATATAGATGTGGTTTTCACCAAATGTAGCGTTTGTGAGAGTTCTGTCAAAGATAGCAACAAGTCGCGTTTGTATTTCTAGTGATGCGTAGTCTAAATACTGCTCTGTTCCAATTGAAAAAATGAAGACTATTGCTCACTATTCGATGCCATGCCCTTGGATCTTCTTCGCAATCTTATCTAGTGTTTTTGATGAGCTTCGGCAACTTCGCCTGCGCCTTGCTGATGCTGGTGATTTCCGTGTGGGTTTAATCCCACTCCTCTGGTGACAAGTTAGGCACGGTGCTTAAAGAGAAGGAATGCGCTCAATTGATTTTCGGAGGAGGGCCAAATCGTGGTGGGTGTACCGATCATGAGCATCACTCGTATGACCGGCGAGCTTCATGCGAAGTTCACGCACTACATCTCCTTTGGTCAGGAGCGTAACGAAGGTATGGCGCAGGCTATGGAAACCGAGGGAATAGAAACGACGCCCTTTACCCTCTTTCTTTTCAACCACTTCATCGCCACTGACCCCGGTCGCCCTCATGAGCTTACGGAAAGTTAGTGAAAGCCCCCCTGCTCCTCCAACCCGCTTTTGGCTCAATTCTGGGAAGAGAAATGCCTTAGGATCATCCGCCGTGGGTAAATCCATGAGGTACTTTTCCAACGAAGGATGCAAAGGCACTTCCAACGCCTTCTTCTGTTTACTCCGACGAGCTTTTTGCGGATAAAAAGCAAGAGCATGACGCGAAAGATCGATGTTCGACCATGTCAAACGAGCGGCGTCTCCTATTCGCAGTCCGGCATATATTCCCAATAGAATCATGCCTTTCCATTCAAGATTCTTCGTCGTTAGTAAGGCCGAAAGTTGGTCCAAGGTGAAAGCGTCGCGTGACTCGCCTTCGGTAGGAAGCATCTCCACTGCGTCGGCGGGACTATTAAGAATAAGTCCATGACGGCGAGCTAAGGCAAACGGCACACGCAACGTCTTAATGGCCATATTTGCGGTTGCAGCACTCTTGCCTTGTCTCCGCTGCTCATCACGAAAGCGGGTAATATCTCGCGGAGTGACCGCTGACATCGAGCTGTCCGATTTCTTATCCAAAAAGATCAGAAAATCTTCCACTGTCCGCTTGTAGCGAAGAGCTGTGCCTTGAGCTTTGGTTGTTTCTTTTCCCTTTACCCATTCTCTCAGGTAAGTCGCGGTATCGGTAAACGGAAGGATTTCCTCATTACTTCGCTGGTAGATGTCGGCTACGATCTTTCGCGCCTGAGCCTCAACCAACTGACCCTTTCCCGCTAATCGTGCCGCCCGATCAATTTCGACGCAGATCGCCTGGGCTTTACGTCGATCCGTTTCCTTAGTGCTTTTCTTGAGCTGTGTGCCGTCTGCGGCAGTGAAACAGCACACCCAATAGGGACTGTTAGAACGCTTCCAGAGACTCGCCATTCATCCTCCTCGTCATTCTTTGCATAGTGAGAATAATAGTGAGAATGTTTGCCGGCGTCAACGATGTTTGTATTCGTTGATTTTAAGCATGTTACAGATCTTGAGAGGGCTTGTTTCGAATCGCGAGTTCGAGTCTCGTCACCCGCTCATGCTCTTTGTTTTCAAGAGCTTGCATGTTTTCAAGGCCTCAAAAGCGGTCCCGCTAATAAGAGAACTAACAAAAAGTCGGGCAAATCTGGTTTCGTCAGCTACGTTTTGGGATGTGGCCACGTTGAGTGAAATCGAATGTGGCGCGACATGACCTTCCAGAAAATCGACTTCCATGAGCAGCCCTTTTCACTCCAGTATGAACCATCGGCACCGACAAGGTCTCCGTGATCGCCTTCACAAGAAAGACCGGATTGAGACTGAAGCGGCACCTCGATAACACGTAAGCTATTTCACTTTCACCCACTACCTTGGACTCCCCGTATGAATCAACACAGGATCAACACGACCGGTAAGCTGCTCAATAATCCACAACTCCTTTTATGGAAGGTTTCCCGGGAGATTCCGAACGTTATCGCAAAGAAAATGCTAAAACTCTCCAAATGGGATGCTCAGGTGGTGTACCTGGCCAGCCAGCTGGATATTATATGTCGCATAGCGGCTGCTCTTGAACACGAAAGCCAGAAAGTAACCATAGGCACTTTCCTCCAGATCAGAACCCTGATGGAGTCTGTTTCCAATGCTATTGCGGGCAGCAAGATTCCCAAATATGCGGAGGAGGAACTTCGAATGTTACATATCGCACGCTTCGACCGCGGCGAGAAATCCGCTGAGCAAAAAGCAATACGCATCAGGCATCGCCCCTGCACATGGAGTTACCATCATGAGACAACACCCTTGTGGAACAGATGCAACTGTATTGCCAATGGGAATGCCGATACCGGGTTTTATATGCGTGCCGACGGCCTAAACGCGCTTGATATAAGAGCCTTGGCTTTCACCATGCTGTCTTTGATGGAAGGAACAAAGGATTATCTAAAAAGCATCGATTGTTTTTACACCCAAGAGGAATGGGACAGACTTGTCTTGCGAGTGCAGGAAGCGCTGGAAAAAGTGCCGTTGCTGGGAGAAGCCTCCTATTTGGGAGGCTTTCACCCATTTGAAGCAAGGCTTTACGGAGAACTTGTCAAGCGAGGGGTCAATCAGGAACTTTCAGAAGATGTACGCCTCGCGGGAGCATGTGCGGAGCAGCTACCAGTTTCGCCTTAGTGGCAATCCACGGGGGTGACGGGGTGCGTAGGCATGGGATAAGCTGCGAAGGGTTGAGTTTATGGGCATCCCTCAAAATAAAATCGAGCTGGCACGGAGAAGGACGCCGGCGGAAACCGGTTCCCAGGCGGTGCCGATCCGCCTGCACCGCGTTCTCCAGCACGAAATTCAGAAGCGGCAGCAGGCCGACCAGGCGTTGCGACTGGCCGAGTCCAGGTACCAGAGCATCTTTGAACATGCGTTGGAAGGCATCTTCCAGACCTCGAAGGAAGGCAACTACATCGCGGCAAATCCGGCGCTGGTGAAGATGTATGGCTATGGGTCCCTCGACGAACTGGCCGACAACATCAATAACATCGCCACGCAGCTTTATGTCGATCCCCATCGGCGCGCCGAATTCATCCGGCTCATGCAGAAGCACGGCCAGGTGCTTCACTTCGAGTCGGAGGTGCGTCACCGCGATGGAAAGACCCTGTGGATATCGGAAAATGTCCGGTCGATCCACGACGATGCCGGGAACTTCCTTTACTACGAGGGCACGGTGGATGACATCACCGAGCTGAAGCTCGCCCGTGAAAAGCTGCAACGGATGCTGGAAGCCCTGGAACAAACGCGGCATCGCCTGGAAAACGAGCTGGCCGAGGCGGCGAGCTACGTTCGCAGCCTGCTGCCCAGCCCGCTCATGGGATCGATCGAGGCCAACTGGTGCTACCTCCCCTCCTCGCATCTCGGGGGGGACGGCTTCGGTTATCACTGGCTCGATCCCGAGGTTCTCGCCGTCTATCTGCTCGATGTTTCCGGCCATGGCGTCGGCTCGGCCCTGCTTTCCATCTCCGTTTTGAACGTTCTCCGCACCCAGTTGCTGGCCGGCACCGATTTTCACGATCCAAGCGCCGTGCTGGAGGGCCTGAACCGGGCGTTCCCCATGGCCCGCAACAACGAAAAATATTTCACCATCTGGTACGGCGTCTACCATCAGCCTTCGAGGACGCTGACCTATGCCAGCGGAGGCCATCACGCGGCGATCCTGGTTTCCGACCGAGACAACGGATTGCACCTGCAAAGCCGCGGGCCCGTCATCGGCGTGATGCCGGATCTGAAATATCCCTCGGCCCGGATTCAAGTTCCCTCGCCGGCCGATCTCTATCTCTTCAGCGACGGCGTTTACGAGATCGCCCGGCCCGATGGCAGCTGGCAGTCATGGGAGGAGTTCTCCCAGTTCCTCCAAGGGAATCAGCCGCCTGTCGAGACAATCGTCAAGCGGATGCGCGAGATGCGTGGGACCGAGGAATTCGAAGACGATTTTTCGTTGCTCAAGATTAAGCTGGCCTAACCGGGCCGCTGCAAGAAGGGATAGGCAGGAAGCGCCTGCATGCTGCGGGCAATAGTTGCCCGTTTTTGGCGAGAAACCATGGACGGCATCTCCCGGAAATTCGTTTCATTTTTTTCGAATAACTGGACAAAGAACGGCCCGATAAGCATTTTTAGTCGTTAGCGATCAGATTCTTACGGATATTCGACCGCGCTCATGATTTTTTGGATTTGCTTTAACACGACAAGGCCATAAACTTCCCCGCTCTGGATGTGGCACTCGCTTTGCATAGAACTTGGACAAACCTATTAAAAAGGAATCTATGAAATTTTATCCCATGTTAGTGGCGGCTTGGATCGGGGTCGGTTGCTCGTTACCGGCAGTCGCCGGGCAGGAAGCGCCCCGTCATTTACAGGTTTTGGTCCCGGAGTCGGCCGGCTCAAGTCCGCGGGATCGCGGCCTTCTCTCGCATACCCGTCTGCGTGTTTTGGTGGTTCCCAATGCCGCCGCTTCGACGACTTCGCAATTTAACACGCCGGCGACCCTCCGCAGCGTCTACAATCTTCCGGCCACCGGCGGTTCCGGGGCCATTGCCATCGTGGATTCGTACCACTACCCGACGGCCCTGGCCGATTTCAACGCCTTCTCCTCCTATTTTGGACTGCCGACGGAAACTTCCACCGTCGCCACCGCTGCCGGGAATGGAAAGTTTCAAGTCGTTTATGCTCGTGGCTATCAGCCGCAGTCGGGAGGCAATTACATCGCCAGTTGGAACCTGGAGGCCGCTTTGGATATCGAATGGGCGCATGCCATGGCGCCCAACGCCAAGATTTACCTGGTCGAGGCAGCCAGCAGTTCCACCAGCGACCTGGATTACGCCGTGCGGGTCGCCGCGACGCTGACGGGCGTCAAAGAGGTCTCGATGAGTTGGGGGGGCAGTGAATCATCCTACGAGGCCATGTTCTACGACCCCCTTTTTACGGCTAACGGCGTGGTCTACCTGGCATCCGGCGGGGATTCGAGCGATCAAATGGAGTATCCGGCGGCCTCGCCCAATGTCGTGAGTTGCGGCGGCACCACCGTCAATCGCAGCACGACCGGCGTGTTCCTCAGCGAAACGGGTTGGAGCGACACCGGTTGCGGCCCCAGCGTTTACGAGCCCCGCCCGAGCTATCAAAACGGAGTCGCCTCGGTTGTCGGCACGAAGCGCGGCGTTTCCGATTTTGCTTTCGACTCGGATCCCAACACGGGGGTCTACGTTTACGACAGCACCCCGCTTTGGGGAGGAAGCGGCTGGTGGATTCTGGGCGGTACCAGCGTGGCCAGCCCTTCCCTGGCCGGCGTGCTTAATCTGGCGGCCTCTTCCGGCAATGGGTTTGCCGCGAATACGGCCGCGGAACAAGCCCGCATTTACGGCAGTTTGGGGAATGCCAAGGCGTTTCGAGACATCGCCTCGGGTACCGACGGCAAGTACTCGTGCAAAGTCGGCTATGATTTTATCACCGGAGTCGGAAGTCCCAACGGCTTGGTTGGGAAGTAATCGGCATCGCGGACGGCGGCTCCTGCGGAGGGCAGTAGGGCTTAATCGAGGTTCAAGTACTTTACCGCCGTCCGCAGGACCCCGGCAGCGATCGACGATCACCGGAAAACCCGTGATAACACATTCGAAACAAATATCATGGCAAACAAGGGGACATCCGTCCCCTCCCAAGGGCAGTAGAGCGTTGTGGGGCAATCATCATGGGGACGGGCAGACCATGAAAATCCAGTGGAACGAAGCGGCAAAAGAGAGTCGGCGTTGGACAAGCCAGAGCCAGCGGCACTCTTCTTTCGACAGTAGTTTTAAATAAGATCGGGCAACATGAGGGACGCGCGGAAGGGGGCAAAGTCATGAAAATGGAACCCTTGGTTACTAGCTCTCAAAGAAGCTACCTGCGAGCGAAGTTCTCTATTTTATCCGAGGACTGTCCCTTTGACCGAGGCAATCCATCCGTTTGCCCCTTTCATGAGATCAGAAACTGGAGCCTAAAAGAAAGAATGGCGTGGTTTGATGAGTTAAGCGAAGAAGCTATCCTCAATATTTATACTTACTGCCGACTCTGTTTGGAAGTAAAAGAAAAGTTAGGGCCTGTTAAGGTTAAAAGGACGGGATGGCGCGCGCCGCAGCAGGGCCTGGAGCAAGGCGCGAGCGAGGAGCATAGCGCGCGGCTACGTGACGAGTGAGCAACGCAGCTACAGGCCCTGCTGCGGCTCGCCCGAAGGGTTGCCGTTCTTTGGGCCACTGGCTTCGTTGCTCGTCAGTCACGTAGCTACGGCTAGGCTCCTTCCTCGCGCCTCGCCAGTGGCCCAAATCCCAGGCAACGCCACCCGCCCTTTTAACCTTCACAGGCC
>Ga0182030_10005477_pt1 | contig 26931 bp, 21 predicted proteins | sample 812S3MmetaG_FD_121299 | JGI IMG/M metagenome (GOLD analysis project Ga0182030, IMG submission 121299) | Permafrost microbial communities from Stordalen Mire, Sweden - 812S3M metaG (Illumina Assembly) | ecosystem: Environmental > Terrestrial > Soil > Wetlands > Permafrost | place: Sweden...
GCATCAGAACTCGACGGCAGCAATGCCGCACGGCGCTGATGCTCGACCCTACAGGGGTACTTCCTGACAGGCGATGGTTATCGCTGCGATCCGTTCACCATCACCGATGCACACAGCCGGTTTCTGATCCGCTGCCAGGCGGTCGCGCGCATGGACCTCGCCCAGGTAAGCGCCGTTTGCGATGCCGCGATGCGGGAGTATGGTGTGCCGGAACGTATTCGCACGGACAACGGAGCGCCATTCGCGGGCGTCGGCTTATTGGGCCTGTCGAAGTTGTCGCTGGGATGGATGAAGCTCGGCATTGTTCATGAACGCATCCAGCCAGGGCGGCCTCAGCAGAACGGGAGGCATGAGCGAATGCATCGCACGCTCAAAGAGGACACCGCAAAGCCCCCAGCTCAGACGGTGACAGCGCAGCAGAAGAAGTTTGATCGCTTTCGTCTGGTATTCAACCACGAACGTCCGCACGAAGGTCTTGCGAATGAGACGCCGGGCAGTATCTATGTGCCCAGCACCCGGATATTACCGAGTAGCGTTCCGAGCTTCCAATACCCGAGGTCTTTTAAGACACGCCGCGTGAACAACAACGGCGATATCAGTTGGCTTCACGGCCGGGTGTTTGTCAGCGAAGTGCTCCGCAACGAGGAGATCGGCCTTGAGCAAATGGATGAAGACGCTTACCGGGTCTTCTTTCGCGCCACCGAACTGGGCGTGTTCAGCAGTGCCGAAATGCGGTTCCGCGCGGCGGTCAGAGGCTGAAAAATCGTGCGGCCAGAAACAAGCTATGGAAATGACAGGGTGTGGAAAGCATGGAAAGCCAAAACGCCGGCTTCCCACCCTTCCCACCCTTCCCACCCTTCCCACACCCCTTGGAAATCCCTTCGGGATTACCACATTCCCACAGCTCCGACGACGACTAGAATATGTATCTGGACCGGCAAACCCCGCCGAAAACCCGCAATCAGAGCCGCTCTCGCCGCAAGGGGGTTGTAAACCATGTCTCCGGTCTAAAACGTAAAGGATGTCCCGGTACTCTCAGCCTCTCTGTCGGATTCATCGCCAACGATCCCGGCGGCCAGCTTTTGTTCGCCTCCGCCTCGAATCCTTCCACCTGGAATAGCGGAGATGTCTACACCCAGCAGCAGAGCACGGCGAGACCCGCGGTCGCGGTCGCGCCTCTCGCCTACAATCCGGTTTTTCCGGCCTCGAACAGCGCCAGGATCAACTACCTGATCACGAACTACAACCAAATCGATCCATTGCAGAATATAACTGTCACCGTTGTTGCGATCCAGGATTTCGTCAATGCCGCAACATACAATGCCCAGAATTACGAACCCGTGGGTAATCCTGTAACTACGGGGTTTTCCTTCCAACTGAACTGCCAACCCCCAGGCACCATCCCCAACACCGGGTCATACCCCCCCTCATGGCCAGAATGTTTGGGGGCAATCCGGCATATCGGTCCAGGGGACGCAGTTGTCTATGTGGTACGAGAACAGTTTGAACGGCGGCCTTGGGCCGGTCAAGTCCCAGAATCTGTTTACGCTGCCAAATGCCAACACAATACCCAAAGGTTACAAGATCGAGATTAAGTTAGTGACCGACCCGGCGACGAAGAATGCGACGCAGTTGAGCGTGAATGCCTGGGATAACAATGGAAACCCTATAAAGGGCGGAGGTGGGAACTCCCCGGTGGAGGGTCCATGGCCTTTACAGGCCAGCTTGAACCCTGCGCCGATGTTAAATCTTCAATTCAACATCGGCGGGCCTGATAACGGGGAATACGCCAAGTTTCAAGCCGGCTCGCAATCCTTTCCGCTTCTAACTGTCTCTTACAAGGCGGACAGTCCTTTGATGGTGAGAGGCGCGACAAACCCGGAAACGGCGGAGAACGCCAACCTCTCGCTCGGGCCATTGGCGGAGTATCCGCACAACCCGATCTTCCAGGTTGTCACTGCTTCTTGAGGCCGGGTTTGTGGATTGGGTTCGGTGACGCCGAGGGCCCTGTGGTTTGTGAAAACACTTGATATACCGGGTAAGGACTAAATAGGTACCCTTAAACATTCCCAACGGGGATCGGGCGCCGGCGAGGACAGCTGGAAACCCGGACACTGGGCGACTTCATGAAACCGATCTTATTGCCCGCCGTGGTTCGGCAGAGGTCAGTGCTTCAACTGCGCCTGGAGTGGCAAAGAAATCATCAACGAAAATTACGTGAATGTGTGGGATTTCAACAAAGCGTGCGTCATGATGCCGCTGCCGTGAGCAGAACTCAGGGTTTCCTCGCATCGACAATTCTCAGCACCTCACGACTGTCCGGGGAAAGTTTCGGTTATCACGCATTAAGCTATGATTTGCTGATGGATAGATGGAATATTATCCGGGAACGATTTGAAATCCATGCACAAAGGGCATGAGTATTTGTACAGCAAACAGGCAACTGTAAAAATGCGGCATGAACTCCGGTCGCACCATATTCGCGCAACTGACTCGAGCATCTGCCCCATAAAGAGTTTCAGAAATGCGTATCCCGCTACGGCGGCAATCGCTACGCCAAAAAACTTACCTGCTGGGAACAGTTCCTGGCCATGGACTTTGCGCAGAGGTGGGAAGTTGAACTTTTCTTTCGCTGGGTCAAGATGTACCGTCGCATCAAGGCCTTCTACGGAACCAGCGCAAACGCCGCGAAAACCCAGATATGGATCGCGGTTTCGGTCTATGTGCTGGTCGCCATCGTGCGCAAAAAGCTCGGATTGAGCGCCAGCCTCTACCAACTTCTACAGATTTTGAGTGTTACCTCATTCGAGAAAATGCCCATTTTACAGGCATTTCAGCTAGATAATTCCCAAAACGACTTATGTAACTTCTGTAATCAGTTGAATCTGTTCGACTTTTAACCGGACAGGCGTGGCCCACAGTATGAAGCATTTTCTCTCGAGTCTTGAAGATGATTCCGCGCGCCGGCCGGCACACCGACGAATCAGTACTTGCACTGCCTCGGTGGCGATCAGGTGACGGAGCTGGACGGCTCCGGGGCGCTAAATCACTCTGTAAATATAGGTAAAATCCCCATTTCAGTTAAAGTCTGAAACCTGCTGCACACAATCATTTCAAGCGTTCAAATGATTTGAAGGTGGCATCGATGGTTGTCTGAAGCTGAAAAACATTTTTGACTCGCTCCAGGCCCGCCTCTCCCATTTGAACCCGTAATTGGCGGTCTTCCAGAAGGGTGAGCAGCGCCCTTGCCAGAGAATCGGGATCGTTCGCTTCAACCAGCAGTCCTGTCTTTCCATCTTCAATCACCTCGGGGATGCCCCCTACCCGGCAAGCGACGATGGGCAAGCCAAAAGACATAGCCTCGGCAAATACCAGGCCAAAGGACTCTGATTCGGACGCGCTGACAAAGATGTCGCTGCGCTTCAATTCGTCGAATGGGTATTGAATCACCAGACCCGTGAACCGCACGGCGTCGTCAAGTTGCAGTTCTGTTGCCAGCCTCCGTAACTCGCCGTCCAACGGCCCCCCGCCCACTAAAGCGAGGCGCGCTGCCGAACACTTGTTTTTAACGATTGCAAAGGCGCGCAAGAGAACATCCACTCGCTTGCGATCGATCATGGAACCTATATACAGACAATTCAAGGTATCGCCATCGCCCCTGGCAGAGGGTTGATCGCCCATCTCGGCGGAACTTTGCAGAAAACGATCGACATCGATGCCGTTATAGACCACATCGATGGGAGTAGAAATACTCAACGCTTGCAAGAACCGCTTGTTGGCCTCCGAAACGGTAATAACCCGCCTGCAGCACAGAGAGAGCAGGCGTAACACCGAAACATGAATATTTTTCCAGCGCAAGGTATGGATCGGTCGAATTTCACCATGATAGTGGTAGACAACTGCGACACCAGTCATACGGCAAAACAGAAATACAGGGAAATAGGGAAGAGTGCCGCAAAAATGGAAGTCCACAATGTCCGGCTTGAAACGGCGGATCAGGCGTATCGACTCGAGAATGCCTGCCTTTGAGGTCCAGGGCGCGGTGCTGACATATACCTTGGCCTGCTCCTGCTCCACACGCTCGATCAGCTCGACGGCCTCGACGGCTGGAAAGACGAATCCGGCAGTCCAGCCCAGCACTTTTGCTTTGCGGGCAAATTCGACAATATAGTCCTCGAAACTGCCTAGCTTCGCAATGCGGGAGTTAATAAATGTCAGCATTCTCATAGGTCTCTCCATGCACTCCTTCAAGAGCTGTCGCCTTCCGTTCGCGAGCTTTATCTGCGGCTTTCCTTCGATCGGCTCACAGCCAAATCCGCTGTGAGCGCTTCAAGCCCGCGACTCGAGTTTCAAGAATGCGCCTTCTTCGGCGGGCGCGTCGGAGTACTGATCTTCCTGCGCAAGCGGGCGGCGAAATTCGAGATTCGACTATCCGCAATACTCACTTGCTGCATGGTCTTTGAAAGCCTCGTCCAGGAATTGTAGCTGGGGATCGCAACGTCTTCAAGAAACCGTATCCATCGCTGTACGGTCGCCTCGGCAGAAACTTCTCTTGATCTCCTGAAGCCGTTTTCCGCCATGGCCGCCCGCAAATCCGGATTGTCCCTCAACTGAATCAATGCCGCGATGACCTCCTCCTTCGAATGTGCTTCGATATAGTCAAGCTCACTCCGATAAAGAGTGCGATAAGCGGATTCAGCTCCAAGGATGGCGGGTATGCCAGCCAGCCAGCAGTTGATGAGCTTGGATGGCGGCTTCTGGTCGAATGTCGGATAAGAGGTGAACTGCCTGATTGCTACTACAGCATCGATCTCAGAGAGGTCGGTCCACGCTCCGTCGCCTATGCGATAGTCTGCTGGATCGTTGAATTGGAAAGTTTCAATTCGCGGAGCCCAGTTGAGCCCGAGTTGCCGAAGTGTGCTGCTCCACTCCTCTGATCCCAACTCTGAGGCGAATTGGCTGATCATTCCCATAAAACTAATATTCTTAAATCGGGACGAAGGTACTCGCGCTCTCAGTCCCGGCTCCGGCCAAAGCGGAATGTAATAACAATTCTTGTACCAATACGCCTGGACTGGATTCTGTACAACCTGAAGATTTGCGGAGGGGTAAAGCGCTTGGTCAGCTGCCAAATTGATCAGGAGTCGCCGCCGGTCTGGAAGCAGTTTGGCGCCGTCAAATGTACAGCATTCCCTGTGAGTCAATACGATGCCGTCGTCGGGCAAAACTGAGCTTATCTCACAGTCGTACCCGGCGCGTTGGAGGTGCAAGACAGTTAGAATCTCCCAACAGTAGGGCCCAAGTCGGTACCCAGTCCAGGCAATATCTGGCGCATCGGGTATGACGCCCTGCGGCCATAGCTTCGGGTCAATGAAGAACACGATTCGCGGACGTCCAGGTAGCATGATCCGGCATCTCCTTGTTTGGTAGCAGTTCCAGCGAATTATATCGCTCCTGGGGCAGATTACAAGACTAAAGCGACGTTCATGCCCGAGAAACCAAAGTTTGCGGCAGAAAATCCATGCGATTCACTGCCGTTCTACAACGCTTATTGATTTACTGCCGGCGCTAGCGCCGGGAAGCGAAAATCCCGAAGAGCGTAGTCCCCGCCGTACCGAGTAAGGTGATGAGAATCCCTATAGAGCAAATGGTCTCCAATTCGATAAGTGCAATCTCTGCCATTACGGCAGAGAACTGAATTCAAATCAATCAACGGCACGTCGTGCAGGCCGTTGATCGCCATCCTCAAATGCGCATCGGTAAAAGCGACGAGAGTTTGATCGTCGGCCGGGCTGACCCCTGGATCGCTGGCGGCTGCGGAGCCCATCCACTCGGCCAGAAGCCGCCGGACAGGAATGCGCGAGGATAAATATCGAGACATGGGATTGATGTCGAAAGAGGGCACATCTTCCAGGACAATCACCTCCTTCCCAGCTGCCTGGAGGTTCTGGATCGAGGCATCCAAGGACTCTCGGAAGAGAGGATTTGCAGCATCCAAGCTGAGCTTTTCCGGCTTGTTCGTGGAATCGGTGAGTAGCCAGCCTTCTCCCCCGTCCGGCCTAAAGAAATTCGTCCATCTGCCAACCAGAAGCACGATTCGAATATGCTGATCCGTCTGCAGCAGGTGCATGGCCATGCGATTGAATCGCATGCATTGTCGTCCGCTCATCTGGTACGGGACGCCATAGCTTGTAGCGCCAGTTGTAGGGAGGCAGGAGCTGCGGCTGAGTTGAACAAAGCCATAGTTCTCGGCGTTGGCGATGGATCGTATGCTGGGCGCCAGCGCATTTGAGTGGCTGTCGCCCCAAACGGCGACGGCTGGTCGCGGATCCGCGGCGTCATAACAGGGAGGCGACAAATTTAACCTGTCCGCAGTGGGCATGCAAGGATAATTCCAAGATAACTCAGCTTCGTGCTCCGTCTTGGCCAGTTCTGGAAACCGATCAGGGATCCGAGAAATTTTGGAGCTTATCCAAATCGAACCGCATAGCGCCAGAAAAAAGAGACTGGCCACGGCATAGCGGATGAGCATCGGCATGGGGTTCCGGGTTGATCGGCGGAACGGTTGCTCGACGAAGTAATAGGAAAATATTGCCGCCACAAAAGATAGCGCGACAGCTAGGAATGTGGCTAACGGTGGCACCTTGTCGTCAGATGCAATGTGCAGATAGGACAGCAGCGGCCAATGCCACAGGTACCAGGAGTAGGATACCTTGCCGATAAATACCAGCGGCGGCAGCGAAAGAAGCCTGCGGTTGGTCCAGCTGGCGGGGACTGCAATGACCATGGCTGTACCAAGCACGGAGGGCAAGGCCGCCGGCCCGGGAAATGGAGAACTCGAATTGAGCAGGAAGATGGGCGCAAGCATCAGGACGATGCCCATTAGGCTCAGAAGATGAGTGAGTGGCGCGGGGAATGACAGCGGTTTTCGGGTCTGTTGCATTACCGCGAGTAATACGCCTATGCCTAGTTCCCATGCTCGGCTGGGCAGCAGATAAAATGCCCCGGTCGGATCGACACTGACCTCGTACCAGGCTAAGAGAAAAGACAGAATGCTAACGGAGAGAATCGCCGGCAGGATCATACGGTGGCGGATGCGCGCCAGCAAGACCATCAGCAAGGGAATCACCGCGTAGAACTGCTCTTCCACGCCCAGGGACCAGGTCATCAGCAGGGGATGGAAGGAAGACCTGACTCGGAAATAGCCCTCCAGGTATTGCAAGAAAAAAATGTTGGAAACAGACAGTGTCGCCGAAAAAGCCGAGAGCGCAAAGAAATGATTCTCGACAGGTGACAGGATTAGGAGACTGGCCACTATGGTAAAGGCCAGCACGGCATAAAAGGCAGGAAGAATCCGCTTTGCGCGCCGTTGATAGAAGCGCAAAAAGCTGAAGTTGCCGGCGCGCACCTCGGAGAAAATGTGGCCGCCGATAAGGTAGCCAGAGATTACGAAAAAGATATCGACCCCGGTGAAGCCGCCGGTCGTCGAGGGCATGCCGGCGTGGTAGAGCACCACACTCAGAATGGCGATCGCGCGGATTCCGTCTATATCGGGGCGATAAGATCGAACTTCTGCGTCGGAGCCTGTCATATATTAGCCGTGAACCTGAATTTCCATTTTGCTTTCCCGGTTACAAAAGGAAGGGTTATCTTTCTGTAACGACTGCGCTGCCGGAATCCGGGCGGGTAAGCAGTGCGAGAGTCTTGCGCGCCGGCCCGGCCAGCGGCCCAGGCAGCATCCCGGCCAGGAGATTGAATCGGTCGCGGTCTTCCGGCTCCAGCACCCGCAGCAGGTAGAAAAGCCCGAAGAGAACGGCCAGGGAAGCGCTTCCACCGCACAGGATCGCCCACACCGGCGCCAGGCGTAAAGCAACGAAATGCGCGCTCAGCGCCGCCAGCGACGCGATGAAGCAGACCTTCGCCAGCAGTGCCCAGGGAAGCTTCACCTTGTAAAGATAAATGCCGATGGCCCACATCAGGCCGACGGCCACCACCTGCGCCGCTCCGCTGCCGATGCAGGCGCCTACGGCGCCATGAGCGGGAATGAGATACCAGGCCACGCCCATATCGACGATGCCCGCCAGCACGGTGGCCAGGATGACATAGCCCTGCCGCTCGTTGCTTTCAAGAAGGCTCTGCACGGGACTGATAAAGGCCTTCGGCATGCCCAGCAGCGGAGCCAGCGTGACCACCGCTTCCGCGCCCCGGTACTGGCTGCCATAGAGCAGCAGCAGCGCGGGAACCGCAAGAGCGGAGGAGATGAAGTGCAGCGGAATGGAGGTCAGCGCAAGATAGCGGAACGAGGAAGCCGCGAGCCCGGATAGCCGGGACTTGTCGCGTCCGTACTGGGCAAAGATGGTGGCGCCGGTGGCCGACCCGAAGATGGAGGCGCTGATCAGCAGCCGTTCGGACAGGCTGAAGGCCACGGAATAGTAAGAAACCTGGCGAATATCCGGGCAAAGATACTTCAGCAGAAGAAACTCCGACCGGTCCCACACCACCAGAGCCACAATCATGCTGGTGACGCTCTGCCAGGCAAAGGAGGTCATGCGCTGGCGCAATCCCTCCGGGTAAACGTGGCTTTTATCCCATGAGCGTATGAGTTTCATGGTCGGGAAAAAGCGCACCAGAAAGTCTACCAGGCGCATGACGAGCATCGACGCGCCGAAGCCGATCACGCCCCAGTTGAGCACTACGGTTGCAGCAATTGCGAAGAAGAAAACCAGGATGGAAAGGATGGACGCGGGCAGATTGCGCGATAACTCCTCGGTGGCGACGTTGGCCTGCGCCGAGATGGAGTTGACCATGGAAGGCCAGATACTGAGCACGACAAGAGCCGAGGCGAGTTTATAATCCGCCGAGGCGTCTCCGAGCACCCAGAATAGAAGGCCGACAGTGGCGATTGTCGCCAGGCCCGCCTGAAGCAGCAGGGTGCGCAGGTAAATAAATCTTGCCGTTCCCCGGTCGCCCATGCCCAGAAACTCGGCCATGTATTTGCGCGTGGTGGCCGGGATGCCCATTCCGCCCAGGCTGCTGACCACCGAGGCAATCCAGATGACGTAGATGATGTAGCCCATCTTCGTCGGCCCCAGCGTGCGAGCGATGGCGATCGAAGTGGAAAGGCCGACAACAAAGCTGATGACATTCTCGATGCCGTACCAGCCGGCGTTCCGGGCGATGGTCTTGGTATTTGTCATGTCGGTATCAGCGATGCTCCGGAAAGCGATGCTCGGTAAAGTATGTGCAGACCATCAATCCTGGTGCGCCCAATCGGAGACACCAGCTCACCGGCCACGCGCCAGGCGCAAACCGGTGGGCTATCCATCCCTTCCTTGCAGACTAGCCCAGCCCCTGCAAAGCCGCTTGCGCCTGCTTGGCGACCGGCGAGCCGGGTGCGAGCGAAATGGCATTCTTGAGGTGAGCCGCCGCGTCGCTCTTGTTGCCCAGCTTGCCGTACACCATGCCCAGGTGATACTGCATGGCGGGGTCCTTGGGATTGATCTTGACCGCGTCTTCGAGAAGATCGCGGGCGAATCCGTAAGCTCCCTTGTAGTAGTAGGCCCACGCCAGAGTGTCGGCGCTGGAGGGTGAATTCGGCGTCGCCTGCCGCGCCGTTTGCGCCAGTGTCAGGGCCACGTCCACATCGCCCCCATGCTCCAGCATCAAATAGGCAAGATTGTTGGCCGCCACCGGCTGCGCGGATTGAATTTGAAGAGCCTTCTTGTAGTCGTTTTCGGCCTGCTGCCAGTTTCCGCGCGATTCCTCCAGGGTTCCCATCACGGCGAAAGCTCCAGCATTGCCGGGATGAGCGTTCGACCATTGCTGCCATGCGCCGATGGCATTTCCCGCCTGTCCGCGCTGCAGCTGAAGCTGAGAGTAGATCGACACCGCCTCGGCGTCATTGGGATTCACATGAATGGCCTTCTGAGCCGTGACGGCAGCCTGATCGAAGTTCTTGTTTCCAATCTGCAACTGCGCCAGCAGATCCAGGAATCCGCTGTTGCTGGGGCTCTTGGCGATCTGAGCGTTCAGCCGATCCAGGGCCTGGGCCGGCTGCTTCCTCATCAGATCGTAAGCGACCAGTCCGCGCAGGGCGGGAACCGAATTGGGGTCGCATTGCAACGCCTTTTCGAACAGCGCCGCGCCCTCCGGATAATGCTTTTGCGCGAAGCGAATTTCGCCCATCATCAGATAGGCCTGCGGATCTTGCGGAGCGTAGCTGATGGCGGTCTTCAGGTCGGCCTCCGCCTTGTCCTCCGCGTGGCTGTTCAGCTCGACGGTCGCCCGCCACAGATAGCCGCGATAAAAATGGGGGGCCGCGGCGATGGTCTTATCCGCCAGATCGGTCAGCATGTTCGTGTCCCCGCGCCGGGCTGCGATGATCGCCAGTTGGCTCAGCGCTTCCAGGCCCGGAGGATTCAACTGCGCCGCCTGGCGAAAACTCTTCTCGGCCAGATTGCTGTCGCCTTTGGCCAGTGCGGCCCTGCCCAGCCAGAATTGAATGAATGCGTCTTTCGGGGCATTGCTGGCCGCGCCCTCCAGGGCGATCACGGCGTCCCCCGGATGGTCGTTGTTGAGCAGCACGATCCCGTTCAGCGCGGCCACCTGAGGATCTTTGCCGTTATCCTTCATCAGCCCCGCAACCAGGGGTTGAGCGGCCGCGTTGTCGCCCCCCTGGATAAGAAACCGGGCGTACGCCTCAACGAGAGAAACATTCTTTGGATGGGCCTGCGCCAGCCGGGCAAACTCTGCCTTGGCCTTGTCGATCTGCCCCGTTCGGATATAGTACCCGGCCAGTATCTGGACTCCCTGCGGGTTATCCGCAAAATCGTCCGAAGCCTGGCGGAGCACTTTCACGGCTCTGCCCCGATCCCCTTCCACGAGAATGACGTGGGCCACACTGGCCCTGGCGACGAGGCTCTTGGGAGCCGTGGCGACGGCATCCCAGCCGGTCTTCTCGGCCTCCGCCAGGCGGCCGGTCTTGACATAGAAAGCGGACAGCAGCAGTTTGGCATTCAACGACTTCGGGTCGAGCGTGACGGCCTTCTTCAATTCGTCTTCGACCTGAGAGTCCTGCGCCGGCTCGCCCACTTCCAGCAGCGCGAGCGTATCGTGGTACTCGGCGTTGTTCGGATTCAGTTCCAGGGCGCGATGAATCTCGCTCAGGGCCTGATCCTTCTGCCCCCGCTTGGCCGCAATGCGGGCCAACAGCGCGTGGGCATCGGCATTGTTGGGCTCTGCCGCCACAGTGGCGTCGGCCTGCGTCTGGGCGGCGTCGACCTTGCCTCCGGCCAGCAGCATGTCTCCCAGTTCCAGCCGCGCCTTGTAGTTTGCCGGCTGCAGGTCCACGGTCCGAAGCAGCTCGCCGTAGGCGGCGCTGAATGCGCCCATATGAAGATCAGTCTTGGCCAGCGCGTAATGCGCATCGGCAAAGTTCTTGTCGATCTTCAGTGCATTGGAAAACTGAATGGCGGCTTCTCTGTCCTTGCCCTGGGCGCTATAGCGCTCGCCGCTTTCCAGGTATTTGTGCTTGCGCACATTGGGATCGCGAAAGCAGCCGGACAACAGAGCCAGAGAGAGAAAAAGCGCAACGATTCCCAGGGCGACGCGGGATTTTCCCGCCTCCGTCCCTCTCTTCAACCCGGATTGAAATGCCTTGAATTGGTTTTTCACTTTCCTTCATCCTTTCAGGCTGTCTCTCGAACGGCTCCGCCCGAAGCCATGGGCTGCGCAGAGGGGCCTTTTCCAACTCCCTGAACGCGCCTAGTCAGGGATAAATCGTGGCAGCAGGGGCGCAAGCTGCGCGGTAAATGCCTCGGCGCGCTTCCTTGCCGCCGATACGCCTTCACTTGGAACGATCGGCGTGATCACCCGGACCAGCGCCCCGTCGGTCCGATTCATGCGGACTGCATCGGCGATCATGTCGATCTTCGCCATGTATTCATTGGCCACGCTGCGCCCATGCGCCTCGTACCAGTAAATGACGAACTGCCGCACGTCGCCGTTGGCAATCATATACTCGCCAACCTGGTGCGGCTTTCCAGCCGCATCGGTCAGACGAACGTAATGGGACGACTCGAAGACCCAGCCGGCCCCCGGCAGGCAATGCTTGGGAGAATGAATGGTTTGCCCGGTTCTCTGGGTGGGAAAATAGCCGATGAACAGGCCGATGGGCGCCGCCTGCGCACCCCTGGTATAGATGCGCGCCAGAAACTCCCCTGAGCCGAGCACATCGAGCGTCTCCTGATCGATGGGCTGATCGGCCCCTGTCCATCCCCCGAGCACGACCGGAAACTGCGACAAGGGCGCATAAGGGGGATTGTGATCGGTATCGGGGCGCGCATAAAGCAGCAGCGCTGTTCCCGCCAGCAGCAGCGCCGCGGTCCAAAAACGAAGGTTATTCATCTCTGCCGCCTTTTTGCCGGGAACAGGCACATCGCGCGATGGAGAATATAAAGGCAGGTGAGCGAAACCAGGAAGATCACCCAGCCGGAAAACTCGTGGAAAAAGCCCACCGCCTTGTCCGGATTCCAGTACTGAACGCACAACCCGGTGCCGAGAATGCGCACCGCGTTGGCCGCGATGGCGATGGGAATGCTGGCCAGAGCGAGCACGATCCGCCTCCAGACAGACTTCTCCATGAAGTATCCATAGAAGATCGCGAGCGTGAACAGGCTCATCAGGGAGCGGATGCCGCTGCAGGCCTCGGCCACCTCCAGCTTCATCAAGGGAAGCTCGATGACATTGCCCTCGCGCAGAACCGGCACGCCAAACAGGGGAAGCAGACTGCTGGCCAGCTTGGAAGCCAGGATCTGGAGCGGGAAGGTGATCTGATTGAAGAGGATGGCCGGAATCGGGATGGCCAGCAGCAGGGCCAGCAGAGGAAAGCGCAACTCCTTCAAAAACCCCCATCCGGCAAAGCAGACCACCAGCCCGGCCAGCAGGATGATCAGCGAGATCCGCGACAGGAAAAGCTCGGACCCGTAAACTCCCAGCAGCAGAACGACGAGCCCCAGCAGCATGACGGCGATTCCGCTCCAGGACGGAAGGATTTTGGTGGCGAGAAGGGTCTTTCTCTTTTCCCATACCAGGTAGGCGGAAAAGAGAGGCACCAGGAAGCCATAAGAGAAATCCGGGATATTCAACCAGTCGGAAAACAGTTTCTCGAGCACCTGGGAATAAACCACCAGCGTCAGCAGGCAGATGATCACCGCGCCCCAGATACATCGAGCGTTGCCAACGGGCCAGAGACCCCGGGGAGCAGGGGAAGTCTCGAAATCTTGAGCTATCTTCGTCGTAAAGGTGTCCTCGACCTTCATCGGGCTGTCTGTCTTTCCCTAGCAATTGCCGTGCCGAAAGAAATGGGGCCCGATGCAGGAAAGTTTGCCAGAAATTCCGCTTTTTGGGAATCAATCTTCCACTACCGACGGAAAAAGTATTCCACTTTTCAGGTACATCTGTGGTATATATTTTCCACAGGACAGGCTCGATTCTTGCACTTCTTTGGTGCTTCGCCAATCAGCGGGGTTAAAAATCCATATTCCGCAAGAAAATTCCAATCCCCGTCCTTAACTCCGGGTTTGGAATCTGCATTGCTAGGGAAAAGGTGGATCGTCATCTCCTTATTATGGCAAGCACTGTAGAAATCCAGGGCATTCACCGGCAGGCAAGGCCGATTCCTCTTATGGAGGCGCGGATGCAGCGTGCGATTGCCCGGATTGCCGAAACCGACTGCCCGGTTTTGATCGTGGGCGAACATGGCTCCGGGAAGCGATCCATCGCCGAGCTGATCCATGCACGTTCGAGTCGCTCCCGCGGCGCCTTCAAGGAAATTCGCTGCGGCGAGACCAGCGCGGCGGCTCTCGCGGCCGATCTCTCGACCGAGGGAACTGTTTATCTGGCGGAAGTGACGGATCTTAGCCTTTCCCTGCAGGAGTTGATTCTCGATACCTGTTTTCTCCCTGGGCAGGCGCAGCCCGGCCGTCTTCTCTCCTGTTCGAGCCGCGAACTTCCGGAAGCCGTCAAATCTTGGCGGATGAGAGAGGACTTCTATTATCTGATTTCAGCCGTCACGCTCCGGGTTCCCCCGCTGCGCTGCAGAAAGTCCGAGATTCTCATGATCGCCGACGAAATGCTGACGCGCTATGCCAAGCAATTTAACCGTCCCAAGCCGGTACTCACGAAGGAAATCGTCGAACACCTGATGGACCACAGCTGGCCGGACAATCTGCCCGAACTCGAGACCGCAATCAAGACGTTTGTGGCCATTGGAGACCAGGCGATTTCCCTGGCCGCGATCAAGGCGGCAACGCAGTCGGCAAGACCGGACGTCAATCGCAGGCCTCTTTTGCTGAAGGAAGCCACGCGCGCCTCGTCCATGCAGATCGAACGCCAGTTGATCTCCCAGGTTCTGGTCTCCACCGGCGGAAACCGCAAGCGCGCCGCGGTCGAGTTGGGAATCAGCTACAAGGCCCTGCTTTACAAGCTCAAGTACATCGAAACCGAGGACCGCTCAATGTTGAAAAAGAATGGAGTCGCACAATGAGACCGGGAACCCTTCTCCTTGCGGCATTTCTTGCGCCGGCGCTTTTTTGCCAGGCTCAAGACAAGGCGACCGCACCTCAGCCCGCCGCCCAGCAAACGTCCAAGCTGGAAACGCACGGCGCATCCGCCTCGACTGCGGACGACACCTATATCATCGGCCCGTCCGACGTTCTGACTGTGACGGTGTTCCAGCAGTCGACCTTGTCGGGCAGTGTGCTGGTCCGGCCTGACGGCATGATCTCGATTCCGCTGCTCGGAGATGTCCAGGCATCCGGCAAGACGCCGCTGCGGTTGGCCAGCGAAATCGCCGGCAAGCTCAAGAAGTTCGTTCAGGATCCCGATGTGACCGTCGTCCTGAGCCAGATCAACAGCAAAGTCATATACCTGATCGGGGAAGCTGCCAAACCTGGCCCGATCGCCATGTCTCCCGGCATGACCCTGCTGCAGGCGATTGCCACCGGCGGCGGACTGACCGAATACGGAAACTCGAAGAAGATTTACATCCTGCGCGGTCAAGGCGGGCAGCAAAAGAAGATTCCCGTGCATTACAAGCAGGCATTGCGGGGCGATGGCTCGCTCAATCTCGCTCTTGAGCCGGGCGATACGATTGTCGTTCCCTGAGGTGGACCCGATGAAAAGATGCAAGCTGGTCCTGGCAACTTTTGTTGCAGTCTGCGCCGCGGCAGGCGCGCAGGTCGTGCCCTCCATCAACGGCCCGGAGCTGCCGCTGAGCGGAACCCTGCGCTACGATCTGCGTTATGCGCAGATTGCGCAGTTCTACGGCGGCTCCCAGGGCAATTCGCAAACCAGCTCCCTGTCCGGAGATCTGTCGTACGCAAATTCCAACCCGGCTTTTCCCTTCGGGCTGACCTACTCGGGCGGCGATCTGTGGAACATCAGCGGTTCCGGCGGGGAAAGCGGGGTATTTCAGCATATGCTCGCTTCGCAGGGCATTGTCCGGCGCAAATGGTCTCTCCAGTTCAGCGATGACGTGGATTATATTCCGCAAGCGCCGACCACGGGATTTTCCGGCATCCCGGGCGTGGGCGACCTGCCAAGCCAGACAACCCAGCCGGGCCAGTCGGTGCTGACGCTGAACACGCGCAGCGTGACCAACACCACGATCGCAAATCTATCGCGCAGCATCGGCCGCGCGACCAGCCTGAGCGGGGGCGGCAGCTATGCAGTTCTTCGCTTCCCGGACAATAATGGCCTGGAAGACAATCAGTGGCAGGCGAATGGGCAAATCTCCAGGCGTCTGAGTGCGTCCGATTCGTTTTTTGGTCAATACGTCTATTCCCGCTCCACCTATCCGGGATACACCATCGCCATGGACTCGCAGTCCACGATGTTCGGCTACACGCGCACCTGGGGGCGCCGGCTCCAGACGAGCATTTCCATGGGACCGGAGTGGGAGAAGACTTCCGGCATCGAGGTCGATCTGCTTGGAATCATGATTCCACTTCCTCCATCCACCTCGTCGGGGCTAAGCGTGAATGCCAGCGCCAGCTATGCAACCCGGTCAACGACAGCCACGCTGGGCTACTTCCAGGGAACCTCAACCGGCGCCGGAGTGCTGAATTCGTTCGGCACGCGCAATAAGAACCTGAGCGGCGGGATTTCGCGCACCTTCGGAAGGAATCTGACGATTGGCGCTACGGGCGCGTACATGCGCAGTCAGGCATTGATCTCGGAAGCGTCCCTGGCGGCGGGATCGGTCGAGCCTGGCACTGCGACCGACGCAGAGTATGGCGGAGTGACGGCCACGCGGAAATGGGGCCGGTATCTCAGCTTCTACGCAAACTACACCGCGACCGAACAGTCGTCGGGCTCGACGCTTCCCACGAACGCCATCTCCCAGCTCTCGCAGGTGATCGGTTTCGGCGCCGCGTACTCCCCGCGGGCAATGCACTTCAAGAGGTAAGGCATCAAGGAGGGTTATGCTCGGGCATCGTGATCTGACCATCGAGGACTACGCGGAAATACTGAAGCGCCGGATCTGGCTGATTCTGGCCTGCGCGGTCCTTTTTCTCGGAATCGGCTTCGGCGTCAGCTACATCCCAGCTCCGCAGTACGTGTCGCAGACCCTGGTGCTCATCGAGCAGCAGAAGGTTCCGGAGGACTACGTCAAGCCGGTCGTCAATGAGGACCTGAACGCGCGGCTGGCGTCGATGAAGCAGCAGATCCTGAGCCGTTCGCGCATCGAGCCGATCATCGAGCGGTTCAACCTTTATCCCGGCAAGGATCACACCCTGGACGACCGCATCGAGATGACGCGCAAGGCCATTGGGATCAACCCCATCCCCGCTGGAGGGTCGCAATCGATGCCGGGCTTCTTCATCACCTTCAAGGCGCGCGATGCGCACACCGCTCAGCAGGTGTGCGGCGAGATCACATCCCTGTTCGTCACGGCGAACCTGAATGCGCGCCAGGAGTCGGCCGAAGGCACAACCGATTTTCTGAGGCAGCAGCTTGAGGATTCGAAGCGAAATCTCGACGAGCAGGACGCGCGGCTTGCGGCCTTCCAGATGAAGTATCTGGGCAAGTTGCCCGATCAGGAACAGTCGAACATGAATACTCTTCAGGCGCTGACCACCCAGCTTGACGCCGCGACCCAGTCCCTGAGCCGGGCGCAGCAGCAGGAGACTTTTCTCGAAGCCATGATCGCCCAGCAGACACGGGAGGCGCCCGCCGCCGACGCTGCCGCTCCGGCTTCGCCCGACTCGCTCAGTTCCCAGCTCAAGGATGCCACCGCGCAGGAAGGAACATTGGAAGCTCTCTACACGCCTGACTACCCGGACGTCATGGCGATCAAGCGCAAGATTGCCTCGCTGCGGGCGCAGATTGCGCACGAATCAGCCCCGGCGGCGAAAGGAAAGTCGGCTCCAGCCGTCTCCGATCCACCGCAGCTTCAACAGCTCAAGGCCCAGCTTCGCGCCGAGCGGCAGTCCACCGCCAACGCCAAGCAGACGCAAGCCGGGATCGAACAGCAGGTTCGCGCCTACGAGGCGAGGATCGACGCCAGCCCGATGGTCGAAGAACAATACAAGGAAGTCACCCGCAACCATGAGACGGCTCTGCAGTTCTACAACACCCTGCTGACCAAGATGAATGAATCGTCCATGGCGACCGCTCTTGAACAACGCCAGCAAGGTGAACAGTTTCGCGTGATGGATGCTCCCAACCTTCCCGATTCGCCAATTTTCCCCAACCACGAACTGTTTGCCGCGGGCGGTTTTACCGCCGGTCTGTTCCTGGGGTTACTGATTGCCGGGCTGCTCGAGTATCGCGATACTTCTTTGCGCAGCGAAAACGACGTGTGGGCCTTCACCAAGCTGCCGACACTGGCTGTCGTATCCTACATCGGCGATCTGGATCGTCCGGGCGCGGCGCCCAAGCGCAAAAAGTTCTTTTCCCGAACCCCCAAGCCCATGGAAAGCGCGCACGGATAGCCATGTACAGATCCTTCTTCGGGCTTCGCGCCCTTCCTTTCGGAGCCAGTCCCGATCCGCGGTTTCTCTTTCTGAGGCCGCAGACCAGGGAGACGCTTGCCTGCCTGCAGTACGGCATTGCGGCGCGCAAGGGCTTTGTGGTCATGACCGGAGAAGTGGGAACAGGGAAGACGACTCTGCTCAATGCCGTTCTCGAGACTTTCACCAAGGGACGCATCGCCACGGCCTTCGTCTTCAATCCCCGTCTGGACGTGCTCGATTTTTTTGAATTTGTGCTTACGGATTTTGGCATTCCGCCCACGACACGGACAAAGTCGGGCATGCTTTTGCAGCTCAATCGCTGGCTTATCGAGCGCTACCGCGCCCGCCAGTTGAGCGCCATCGTGATCGACGAGGCGCAGAATCTTTCCTGGAAGCTGCTCGAAGAGATTCGCCTGCTGACCAATCTTGAGACCTCTTCGGAGAAGCTGGTGCAGATTGTCCTCTCCGGTCAGCCGGAGCTGGAAGACAAGCTTCTTCATCCCAATGTCCGCCAGCTTCGTCAGCGCATCTCGCTGTGGTGCAAGACGCAGCCGCTGAACGCGGAAGAGACGGAGGCCTACATTGCCGAAAGATTGCGCATCGCCGGAGCCAGCCAGCCAGTTTTTCTGCCCGAAGCGGCGCAGATCGTTCATCACTACTCGAAGGGCATTCCCCGCATCATCAACCTGATCTGCGAACAGGCCTTGATCTCCGCTTATGCGGCGCAGCTCAAACCGATTCCGGCGCACATTGTGGAGTCGGTTTGCCTGGAGCTCGATCTTGTCGAACATCCCTTCACGGTCACACCCACACCCATCCGCAAGCTGACCATGCAGCCTCAGCCCATCCATGGCCCCAAGACCATCAAGGCGACTGCCAATGACGCCGATTGAATGAAGGAACGTGAAATATGAGCCGAATCTACGATGCACTTCAACGGGCAGATCTTGAGCGGAAATCCGCGCAGGATGCAGGCGAGACGGAGACGGACGAGCAGTTTGCCGTTCCCGTCGCAGAGCAACTGCCACCGGTCAAGGACGACATCCTCCTTGACCAGATCGCCCTGCATCCGTGGCGTCCATCGCTGGTTTCCCTCCCAACGGTCGGCGATTGCGGCGAAAGCATCGAGCAGTTTCGCGGCCTGCGGTCGCAAATTTACCAGTTCAACGATCTTGCTCCGCTCAAGACGATCCTCATCAGCAGCGGAATGCCTTCGGAAGGCAAGACCTTTGTCGTGGCAAATCTGGCCATGAGCCTGGCGCGCGGCCGAAACAACCGCGTTCTGCTCATCGACGCCGATCTTCGCGGTCCTTCGCTTCACTCCGTGCTGGGCGCGCCCAGAACGCCTGGGCTTACGGAGTATCTCGCGGGAAAAGCGGAGATCAACGATATTTTGCAGGGCAACCAGAATTCGCGCGTCACAGAGGGCGGTCTGGCGCACAATGTCCCGGATCTAACTTTTATCCCCGCCGGCGCGGGCGGCGATGACGCCGCGGAGCTCGTCGCCAGCAAGCGCGCCGAAGAGTTGCTGGCCACTGTTGCGCCGCATTTCGACTGGATTTTGATCGACACCCCGCCGGCGCTCGCGTTTACGGATGCAATCGATCTTTCCCGCGTTGCCGATGCCGTTCTGCTGGTTGCCCGCAGCGCCCGAACGCCATTCGACGTGGCCCAGCGCGCGCAGGCGGCGTTCAGCAGTTCCCGCATCCTGGGCTTTGTGCTGAATGCAGTCAGGAACGCTCCGCGCAACGGATATTACTACTATTACGACAAGCAGGCAGCCGGCAGCGGGTTGCATTGGCGAAAGGATAAGCGGGGAGAGGGATGATCCGTCTTTTCAATGTCTACTATCCGACGCGGACCCTGGTGCTGCTGCTCTGCGAAACGATCCTCGTAGGCGGATCGTTTCTGATTGCCACTTTCTATCTTCTGGGCCCGGACACCTACATCGTTCTGTTTTATGAGAACGGTATGCTGGAAATCGCGGGCGTCACCGTTGTTACACTGCTTCTTACTTATTACTTTGATTTGTATGGGCCGCGGCGTATCCCCGAGGGGTGGGAAATCTATTTTCGCCTGCTGCTCGTTCTCAGCGTGCTGTGTTTTTTTCTCGCGGGCGCCGTCTATTTGTTTCCGGGGCTCTATCTCGCCCCTCATCTGTTTTCCATGGGCATCGCCCTGCTTACCTTTTTTCTCGTTTTCTGGCGCTGGGCCTATGAACGGATTCTCTGTCTTCCCATCTTCCGCGAGCGGGTCTATGTTCTTGGCTGCGGCAAGCGGGCCGGCGTCGTGGTTGAAACGCTGCGGGCCAGCCACATCGGCACGGAAGTCATCGGCTGGAAGGGCGAAAGCGAGGAGCACGGATCGCCCAGCCGCTTCGCCCAGGAGCTACGCGCTTTCCACTGCCCCAAGCCGGGCATTGACCGCATCATTGTCGCCATGGAAGACCGCCGCCAGTCGATGCCGGTACGGGAACTGCTCGATCTTCGCCTTTGCGGCGTGGTGATTGAAAATTCCAGCGCGCTTCTGGAGCGGCTTTCGGGGAAATTGTCCTTGGACGGACTCAACCCGAGCACGCTTATCTTCACCGAAGGGTTCCGCATGAGCGCATCGCAGCAGCTTCTTCGCCGCCTGCTCTCTTTTGCCGTCTCTTTTACCGCCCTGATAATCTGCTTGCCGTTCTTCCCGTTCATCATTCTTGGCGTGCGGCTTTCCTCGCCGGGGCCCATCTTTTTCAGCCAGACGCGCGTCGGACGGCGTGGGCGCCTGTTTACCGCCTATAAATTCCGGACCATGCGGCAGGACGCCGAAGCGCATGGAGCGGTGTGGGCCACCAAGGACGATCCGCGCGTGACGCGGATTGGGAGATTGATGCGCAAGACCCGCCTGGACGAGATTCCGCAGCTCTGGAACGTCCTGCGCGGGGATATGGCCTTTGTCGGTCCCCGTCCGGAGCGCCCGGAGTTCGTGCGCTGGCTCAGCGAGGAAATTCCCTTTTACGACCTGCGGCATATGATCCGGCCGGGAATTACAGGCTGGGCACAGGTGCGCTATCAGTATGGCGCAAGCCTGGAGGAGACCCGGCAGAAGCTCGAATACGATCTTTACTACATCAAGCACCAGTCCATCGGGCTTGACCTGCTCATCATGTTTGAGACCATCAAGACGATCATCCTGCGAAGGGGAGCCCAGTGAAGATCATTTTTTTGATTTCGATGGCTGGGCTCTTCTACACCTACGTAGGATACCCCGCACTGATGGGTCTGCTTGCGCGGTTGCGTCCGCGGCCCTGGACGGCGCACGCGATCACTCCCGGCGTGAGTGTGGTGCTGGCCGTGCATAACGGCGCGGCTCTGCTTCCGCGCCAGATCGAGCACCTGCTTGGTCTCGACTACCCCAACATCGAGCAGATCGTCATCGTCTCGGACGGCTCGACAGACGGCACGGCGGAATTGCTGGCCCGTCAGCAACACCCGCGCCTCGTCACACTGATCCTGGAGGAGCACGGCGGCAAGGCGGTGGCCGTGAACGCCGGCATGGAGCGGGCCACGGCCGAGCTGATCCTGTTCGTGGACATCCGCCCTGAAATCGCTGCGGGGGCGGTTCAGCAACTGGTGAGTAACTTTGCCGATCCCAGGGTTGGTTGCGTGGCCGGCGAACTGGTTCTGCGCCAGGATTGCCACGACGCCGCTTCGGCAGCCGTCAGCGGGGTCTACTGGCGCTACGAGAAATGGATCCGGACCAAGGAATCCATCGTCGCCTCGCCGGTAGGCGTCTACGGCGGCTTTTATGCGATTCGCCGCGCACTCGCTGTTCCGCAGCCGGATGGAATGATCCTCGACGATATGTTCCAGCCGCTTTCGATTATCCGCCAGGGCTACCGGTCGGTGCTCGATCCGCGCGCCTATGTCTACGATACCTGGCCCAAAAAAATCAAGGACGAGTTTCATCGCAAGGTGCGCACGCTGGCGGGCAACTTCCAGCTTTTTTATCTTGCTCCTTGGACATTGAGCCCTCGAAATCCGGTTTTCTTCCAGCTTTTCTCGCACAAGGTGATGCGCCTCGCAGCGCCTTATCTGCTGGTTCTGCTGCTGGTTTCGACGCTGGCGCTTTCGGGCAGCTCGCTCCTCTGCGCGGCGTTTGCCGCTGTGCAGATTTTCGGCTGGGCCCTGGCTCTTGCCGCCCTGCGTTACAGGGTGCCCGTGCTGCATCGAATCGCAGCTCCGGCCAGTGCGCTGCTGGTGCTCGAAGCGGCCGCCGTCGTCGGGTTGTACAGGTTTCTTTTTACGCGCGGGCCCCTGTGGAAGATATGGAATTCAAACAAGCCGTCCGCGAGCGCTGCCGGCTCTGAAACCGTGAACCCCGCACGGCCGGGATCCCTCGGCTCCGCGGCTGAAAAGAACCGGGTGTAAAATCCTTTTGGACGATTCAAACTGATGAAAGGAACATGAAGCCGCCATGAAGCACGCAAAGACGCTGATGATTTCCCTCGTGGGTTTCGTAGTTCTTGTGACCGGCTACGGTTTACACAACCACGTCGTCAAGGCCAAGGTCGCGCATCTGGAGCACATCGCAGCGCCGGCGGCCTACTTTCCCCCCGGCGCCATCTGGACGCAGGATATTAGCAACGCGCCCGTCGATCCCCAGTCCTCCAAAATCATCTCGTGGCTCGCGGATGCGGGCGGATGGGGAAACAACAACCGGATGCAGGTGGACTTCAGCCTCCGCGTCATGCAGGCAAACCCGACCACGCCCTACGTTCCCTTCCGCGAAGGCGCGCACTGGTTGTCTGCAGATTCCGACACTGTTTCTACCTTTCCGCTTCCTGTCGGCGGCGGCGCCGAAGCGCAGACGGGCTATCCGTGCGATCTGCAAGCGAACGATTGCCACATCATCGTGGCAGATCGCGCCCACCATAAGCTCTACGAAGCCTACCAGGCCACCGTAGAGGACCAAGTTCTTACCGCGGACTTTCTCGCGGTGTGGAATCTTGATCGGGTGTATCCGCCGTCAGGCCGCGGCGATCAATGCACCAGCGGGGACGCCGCCGGCTTCCCGATTGCGCCGCTCCTGTTCAATGCCGACGAGCTCGCCAGGGGAAGCATCAACCACGCCATTCGCTTCATTCTTCCCAATCCGCGCATCCGCGCCCACGTCTTTGTGCATCCTGCAACCCACGCCGGCGCCCCACGCGGGCCGGTTGATGCGCCGCCGATGGGGGTTCGCTTTCGCCTGAAGTCCTCGTTCGATATGTCGAAACTGACGCCCGCTGCGCAGGTCGTTGCCCGGGCCATGCAGAAATATGGGATGTTCCTGTCGGACGGCGGCAATGTCGCCCTCACCGCGCAGAGCGACCAGGACACGGCGGCAAAATACAGCGACATGGATTTTGGCCCCCACGATTTGTTCGATTTGAAGGTCACTGACTTCGAAGTCGTCGGTATGGGAACTCCGATTCGGTTGACGGATGACTGCGTACGCAATCCGTGAGGCGGAGAGCCGGAGCGATTGCCCGGAACTGCTCATCTTCCCGGCTTCAAGAGGATGAGGGGCAATGCGGCAGGGCTCGCGCGTCGCGTCAACGAGTAAAAGCCATCCGAGGAAAAGCCAGTCCAACGGAAAGACCGCCCTCCAATCAGGGCGGTCTTCAAAATCTAGTGTTGCAATCGCAGCCGAAAGTCAAAAGGGGAAACTATACCCGAGAGGTCTGCCTACTGAGTGAGTGAGTGGCGCAATCCATCGAATTGACGCTGCCCTGAGCCCATCCCGCTTCTCCTTCCATCGGCTGGCTGTAAAGAAATAGGTAAAGAATCGCGCTGGTTTCGCCGGAAACAGCAGAAACTGTAAAGTTTCTCATCGGAAGGATACTAGTGGTGTCCGCCACACAGATGGTCGTTTATTCGTTTTGAAGGGTACGGGCTTTAGCCCGTACGTAAAGTCTGCAAAATCAAGGGGGCTTTAGCCCCTGAGGGAATCCCGGCTAAGCAGCACTCGACGATTGGGCTGTGTTTTAGAGGATGATATTTCCGGCGGACACCACTAGAGGAGCGCTTGTCATGCAGGCCCAGTGCGGCGTTCGTGCCGGAGCGAACTGTTGCGTCTAGGCGGACGAAGGCGCCGGAGGATCGCCTGCCGCGCGCGGCCCGATCAGACTGTCGGCACCAGGTTCCGGCGCAGACTGAATTGCGGCGACGTTTTGATGCCGACCGGTTGTGCCTGCGTTATCTGCCAAGTTAGCGGAAGATGATTGGTTTGAGAGCTTACATCGACGAGTCTGGCCATGCCGACGATCCACGCTGCCGTTTCGTCTCCATTGAGCCGTTCATCTGAATTCAGTTCCGGCGAGTAGCTGGGCAGGCAGAAGACTTCGATGTGCTTGACGTGCACTGCCAGCCACTCCTTGGCCGGCTTGCAATGATGCACACCCAGGTTATCGAGAACCAGGAAAAATCTGCGTCCTGCCTGCTTGATCAAAGCCTCAAAGAATTCAATCAGCCGCACATGGTTGGGGTTGTCGTCGATGATCATCCAACTGGTTTTGCCCTGATTGGTGACGGTTGAAATCATCGACAGTTTCCGCCTTGCTCCGCCGACGACATAGGCCACCGGAGTTTCGCCTTTGGGCGCATGCATGAGCAAAAGCGACCATCTTTGATGATCGTCACGCTGACAGAATATCTTTCAGTGTTTAGTCCCACGTTGTAGAAGGAAGGAATCATGAGCACACAAAATGCAATACTCAGCGGGAACCAATACATGAGCGATAACAGGCAAGAACGAGAGCAAACCTTGCAAGAGGAATCAACTGGAAACCACATCGACGAGATTGGGACCGTGGAATCCAGGAGCCTTGTAAATATGCCTCATCACAAGTCGTGCTGCTGTATATCCTGCTGGCAGAAAAGCTTCCATTCGTAGGTTTGTACACGCTGCAATTTGTTCCGCACTGTGTGCTAAATTGGCCAGTAAGCGATGCGAGCGCTCCAGTACTGTCTATGTAAAGAGACATCCTCAAGCAGTTCCCGCAATTGCCCGTTCCCCTTAGCGCTTTCAGTCTCCGACTCTTCCTGACATACGCGGTTTCCCACCCCCCCAGTGTCTCTAGAGCAGGCTCGCTGGAAAGCGAGCCTATATCTCTTATGCCCGCACCGGTATGGCGATGGATGCCATGGAGGGTGCCATACAGGACTATTTGATGGAGGGCCAGATTGAAACGCACGAACTTATGCGCGCCATGCGCAATTCTGTGGCCCGCAAGATTCTGGAAGAGGATTTGTTCAATGAAACAAATCCTCTTCCAGATCACGCTCGACTCGATCGGCGATGCCGTGATCTGCACCGATAACGCCGGAAACATTTCATTCCTCAATCCTGCGGCGGAAAGAATGACTGGCTGGTCGCATATAGACGCAACCGGACGACCGCTGGCCGATTCTTTCCGCCTCATGGATGCCGCCACGGGAGAAGTTGCATCCAATCCAACAACTACCGCCGGAGTGTGGCGAACATCGCCGCCAGCGCTTCTTCCGGCTCGGGGCGAACGCGAAAATCGGCGTGAGCCTCGGCGAGGACTACGCGTCCAGCGGGAGTGATTACATAGGTTGCTGGTAAAGGTAAGCGCCAGCTCGGCTCGCCATTCACGAATGGAATGTTGACCAGGATGGAGAGATAGTATTCGCGCAGAGCGTCGGGCACGGTGTACACCAGGCGGAACTGTTCGGCCAGTGCGCAGCCGGGGTCGGAAAGCACAGGGAAGGGAAGCCCATGCTGGCCGGCCATGAAGTCGCTCTGCCGCTCGGTCTGTGGGCCGATGGCCACCATCAGGGCCCCATGTTCGCGAATCCGGCCGTAGAGATCGCGCCAGGCTTCCAGTTCGGTGGCGCAGTAAGGGCACCACCTTCCGCGAAAGAATTTGATGACCAGCGGCCCCAGGGCGAGCAAGTCTTGAGAGCGGACGATCCGGCCCGTGGAGTCGTTCAGCGCAAACTTCGGCGCCAGCGAGCCCACGGGCAGAATCCGCTCCTCGATGCCGGTAGCGAACAACTCCTCAATCGCCCGCTCCCCCACCGCCAGCCGCTCGGCCTGCACTAACTCCCGCGTGTTAGCCGTGATCTCGTCGAGTTGGTCCTGGAGGGTGGTCATGGAGTCCTGCCCGTTTTTCTGCAGATGCGTCAAACCGCTGTTTAGCGCCCAAACCGCTGCTTCCCGCCCAGGCCCATGGCGCCCATACCGCCGCGCATCATCTTGGCGCCGAGGCCGCCCTTGCCCATCTGCTTGAAGACCTTGCTCATCTGGGCGTATTGGCGCAGAAGCTGGTTCACGTCCTGCACGGTCGTCCCCGAGCCGGCGGCGATGCGCTTGCGCCGCGTGCCGCTGATGATCTCGTGATTGCGGCGCTCCTTGGGGGTCATCGAGTTGATGATGGCTTCCAGACGCGTGAACTGCTTCTCATCAACATTCTTGGCTGCTTGTTGCATCCCGGCGAAGGGGCCGACCGAGGGCAGCATCTTCAAGATCGACTCCATGGAGCCGAGCTTCGAGATTTGCCGCAACTGGTCGCGGAAGTCTTCGAGCGAGAAGCCGTCGCCCAGGAGCGCTTTTTTCGCAAACTCCTCGCCCTTCTTGCGGTCCATCGTCGATTCGGCCTTCTCGATGAGCGAGAGCATGTCGCCCATGCCCAGAATGCGGCCGACGATGCGGTCGGGATGGAACGGCTCCAGAGCGTCCGGCTTTTCGCCCACGCCGAGGAACTTGATCGGCTGGCCGGTGACGTGGCGAATCGACAGCGCCGCGCCGCCGCGTGCGTCGCCGTCCATCTTCGTCAGGATGACGCCCGTCAGGCCCAGGCGGGAATGGAAGTCGGCGGCCGAGTTGACCGCGTCCTGGCCGGTCATGGCGTCGGCGATGAACAGAA
>Ga0182030_10005478_pt1 | contig 26930 bp, 22 predicted proteins | sample 812S3MmetaG_FD_121299 | JGI IMG/M metagenome (GOLD analysis project Ga0182030, IMG submission 121299) | Permafrost microbial communities from Stordalen Mire, Sweden - 812S3M metaG (Illumina Assembly) | ecosystem: Environmental > Terrestrial > Soil > Wetlands > Permafrost | place: Sweden...
CGGCTCGTATACATTCCTGGGCGGGGCCGGGCCGCAGCTCGATGCCAACAATAATCCCATTGCTGGCACGAGCGTCGAGCTGACTGCGCTCCAGGTTTATCAGCGAACGCTGATCGGCCAGGCGGCGGGCTTGACCGACGCGCAGATCCGGCTGCTGGGCGGAGGCGCGACGCAGTTCCAGTTGGGCGCGGGCACGCCGACGTTCAGCGTCAACCAGTTCGATATCGGCCTCTACGCGAACGACGATTGGAGACTGCGGCCAAACGTAACCCTGAGCCTGGGGCTGCGCTACGAGAACCAGACCAACATCAGCGATTACGGAAATTTCGCGCCTCGCGCGGCGGTGGCGTGGGGTTTGGATGCCCACGGCAATACTCCGGCGAAAACGGTTCTGCGCGTGGGCGCGGGCATCTTCTACGACCGGATCGCACTGAACTCGACGCTTAGCTCTGAGTTGTACAACGGCGTCACCCAGCAGTCCTACTTTCTGATCAACCCGGCGGATCCGTCGTTTATCGGGAGCTCGCTCGTGCTGCCTCCCCTCAGCACGCTGACGAAATCGGCGCAGCAGTTGCAGGAATTGTATGCGGGAATCGTCGCGCCGCGCTCCTACCAGGGCAGCGTAAGCGTGGACCGGACGATCAATAAATACGCCCGTATCAGCGCGCAGTATTTGACCAATCGCGGCGCGCACTTGGCGCGGTCGCTGAACATCAACGCGCCGGTGAACGGGGTTTTTCCGTACGGCAATTCAGGTCTGATTCAGTTGATGGAATCGAACGGGTTCAGCCGAACGAATCAGTTCATCATGTCGCCGAACGTGAATTACAAGAAGATGTTCCTGTTCGGTTTCTATTCCTACGCGCACGGCAAGGACGACAACGAGGGCGCGCCGGCGAGCGTCTACAATTTGAAACAAGAGTGGGGCCCGTCATCGTTCGCCGATGTGCGGCATCGCGCGGTCATCGGGACCAACATTCCTTTGCCTTGGCAGTTGAGCATCAGCCCGTTCCTGATCATGAGCAGCGGAACGCCTTACAACATCACGACCGGCATCGACTCGAACGGCGACGGCGTGGCGGCGGAGAGGCCGTCGCTGGCGACCAACGTCGCGGCGTCCAGTTGCACCGGTACCGGCTTCAAATATGAGGCGGGCTACGGCTGCTTCAATTTGAATCCGGCGCCGGGGACGGCGATTGAGAGAAATTACGGGCGCGGTCCGGCGAATGAGACTCTCATGCTGCGCCTGGCGCGGACGTGGGCGTTCGTGAATAAAGAAGGCGCGGGGCAGCAGCAGGGTCCTGGTGGGCCGGGTGGTCCCGGCGGAGGTGGTCCTCCTCCGGGTGGCGGAGGCGGTCCTCGCGGAGGCGGTCCTCCTCCGGGTGGCGGAGGCGGTCCGATGATGTTTGGCGGCGGCGGGACGGCGGGAAAGAAATACACGCTGACGGTGAGCGTGCAGGCGTCGAATGTCCTGAATCATACGAATTTCGGGCCGCCGGTAGGGAATTTGTCTTCGCCGTACTTTGGGGAATCGATCAGTTTGGCGTCGGGCTTCGGGCCTCCCGGAGGAGGCAGCGGAGGGTCGCCGACTTATAACCGGAAGATTACTTTGCAGATGCGGTTTACATTCTAGGGTGTGCAACGCTAATTCTGGATCGACAAATATGCTGCTTGTGGTAGGTTGTTGCCGTTTTGCATGACGATCACTGGATAGTCGCCGTCGGCAAGCCCTACCGGAACAGTAATGAAGAACTCATAAAGGCCGATGTACCCTGCCGCTAACCCGGCGTAAGATACGGTTGCGCTTGCCGATCCGAACTGGAACGTGACCGGGTTGACCAAGGTGTTGCTCTGCGAGACAATCACTCCGGGCGGAATCGCAGGTCTCACATCCCCGAATCCGACGCCGTACGCGACGATCAACTGTCCGGGCGTGGCGGGGCGAGTGGCGAGCCCGAACGACGCTCCCAAGGCAGCGCTGAGCACATACGCGCCATCCGAGGCGAACGTGGCGACTAAATATTGCGTGCCATTGGCGCTGTAGTTCGCCGGCGCAAGCAAACCGGGAGCAAGGGTTTGTTTTACGAAGGTATAAGGCGCGCTAGTGCCGATGCAGTTGGTAGCCGTGACCGAGATCGCACCGGGTCCCGGATTCTCGGGTGCCTGCACATTAAGCTGGGACGTCGAGATGTACGACACGTATGCCGGTAGCCCGCCGATGCTCACGCTGTTGCCGTCGAGCGAGAGCGGCGCATTCGCGCCGGAGAAGTCGCTCGCGGTCCACTGACCGGGATTCGTCGCCGCAGTCAGGCGCGGATCTGACGGATCAGCGAGGTTTGTCCCTTTGATCTCTAGCCACGAGCCGGAAGCGAAATAAGAATAGCCCCCGTACGCGCTCGCGGATTCGACGGAGGAGATTTCGGGCGGAGCGGTGGCGTTGCAGGTTGCAGACGGCAATTGCAGGCGAAAGATCGAGCCGATAACGTCGGCGCCGGGAGGATCCGTTGTGCCGACCAGACTTCCATCCGGGGCTTGCAGCAGGGATGTCGGATACCACGAGTCCGGACAGTCGGTCTGTTCGCAAAAGCTGTACAAAGTCGCCACTGTGCCCTGCGGCGTGATCCGGAAGATCATTCCTCTGCCAGTGTCGCCGCCTGTGGTCGAAGTTCCATAGAAATTTCCGTCGCGGCCCTGGATCAGCGCGACGGCTCCTGTGCCAGCGAGAAGCGTATGGGTCGCGACTGAGGTGAGGGTGCCGCCAAGGTCGATTTTGAAGAAGTCACCACCGGTTGTCGTGCCGTAGAAGTTGCCATCTGAGGCCAGCGTTAGATTGGATGTCGGAGCGTTGCTGAGTGGAAAGGCATAAACGACGTTGAATGTGCCTGAAGCGGAGATTCTGAAAAAGGCTGCGAAGTTCGTCTGCCCAGGATACGCGGGTGTGGAAACCCCGGCCGTCCCGTAGAGATTTCCATCAGACGCTTGAATCAGCTTCGCGTTGGGGCCTTGGCCGTCCGCACCATTGAAGTTGTGGAGGATAGTGACCGTGCCCTCGGGAGTCATCTTGAATACTGTGCCCCGCGCGCTGGTTCCTCCGTTGACCGTCGTTCCGTAGAAATTACCGTCCCCGGTAAGGGTGAGCCCAGCGGTTGGTGTACCGGGGCTTTGGTAAGTGGCGCCGACGCTGTAGAGTTTGGTGTATGCCCCGGCCGGCGTAATCCGGAATATGGTTCCGCCCCAGAATACATTTCCGCCGCAACAGGCGGCTCCATAGAAGGTGCCATCTGCCGCTTGAACCAAGGGGGTGTTTGGATCTGCGCCGCCTGCTAAGAAAGGGGTGAAGGGGAAACTATAAATCGTGGTCAATGTCCCGGATGGCGTCATTTTGAAGAAGGTGCCTAACTCGCTAGCTCCGCCGTATTGGGTGGTGCCATAGAAATTTCCATCGGCACCGAGCGTGAGGGGATTTGGAGTGAGTCCGTTGCCGTAACCAAATTGGACGAGCGTCGAAAACTGCGCGAAGGAGGGCGTCGCAATCGCCGCGAGGACGAGGACAACTAAGCGCGTGGGCATAAGACTCAATCGCCGCGGCGGGCCAGCAGGACGATCTTCGCTTGTTCTAGGGCTGCGATCGCCAATTCTCGGGATACGGTCGCGAATCCTTCGAGGAAGTCTTCAAGCGTGTCGCCGCCCTCCAGGTAATCGAAGACGGTCTGAACATGTACTCGCGTCCCTCGGAATACGGGTGAGCCGTGCATGATCTCCGGATCGTGAGTGATTGCCTGGGACAACCTCTTTATTGTTACTCAATTCCGGCTGGCGCGTCTAACGGGTTGTAGGGCTTCTGGTATCCTATAAGCGAGGGCTTTCGCCTATGAATCGACGTTTTCAGTTCTCCGTGGTTGCTGTATCTACTTGCGTAGTCTCGCTCCTGCTGTTTGGGGCGGTGCGCGGGCGGAGCGCCTCGCCGGACAATCCGTACAACAATCTCGGCGTTTACAGCGAGGTTCTGGCGAAGATCAAGATGGAATACGTCGAAGAGCCGGACATGAAGGCGGTCACGCTGGGCGCCATCAACGGAATGCTGGAGTCGATCGATCCTTACGCCAGCTATCTGAATGCCGACCAGTACAAGCAGTATCTGAAGTCGAAGGACGCGAAGAAGGCCGACGTGGGCCTCACTCTGTCGAAGCGGTTCGGGTACATGGGAATCGTGGATGCGCTGCCTGGGTCGCCCGCCGCGAAGGCCGGGCTCGGCACTGGCGACGTGATCGAGTCGATCAGTAACGTTTCTACGCGCGACATGCCGCTGGCGTTTGCCGAAATTCTGTTCCAGGGCGATCCGGGGACCACCATTGACCTGAGCGTCCTGCGAGCGCGCAAGTCGGAAGCTTCGAAGGTCACGCTGACGCGGGCGATGCTGGCCTATCCTCCGCTCACGGCAAAGCTGGTGACGGACCAGGGTGCGGATCCGATCGGGCTGATTCAGACCATGACGCTGGTTCCGGGACGGGTGAAGGAAATTGCGGCGAAGATCGGCGAACTGGAAAAACAGGGCGCGAAGAAGCTGATTCTGGACCTGCGGATGTGCGGGACCGGTGCGGATGAAGACGGGATCGCGCTGGCGAACCTGTTCATGGACAAAGGGCTGATCACCTACACGATGGGACAGAAGTCGGCGCGGCAGGATTATCAGGCGTCGGCGTCGAAGGCCATTACCAAGCTGCCTCTGGTGGTGATTGTGAATCGGGGGACAGCGGGCGCGGCGGAGATCGGGGCGGCGGCCCTGTTGGATTCCAAGCGCGCCGAGCTGGTGGGCGAGCGCACGTATGGCGACGCGTCGATCCTCAAGGCGATCCAGATGGACGATGGCAGTGCGGTGATTCTGTCTATCGCGAAGTATTATTCACCGACGCCGAAGGACGGCAAGGCGATTCAGGACGCGGGCGTCACGCCCGGAACGTTGCAGGCCGAAGCGGACGCGGCCGGCCCGGCGACGGACGACGAGGAGAGCGATGCGCCTCCCGCCGAGACTGCGGCTCCCGCACCGGCAAAGGCCGGCGATGCGGTTCTTTCGAAGGCGTACGAGATACTGAAGAAGTAATGCCAATTTACGAATACCGGTGTGAGAAGTGTGGCAAGGTCTTCGAGGTTCTGCAGCGGTTTTCAGACGATCCAGTGAAGATTCATGAGGGATGCGGGGGCGAGGTGGAAAAGCTCATCTCCCATTCGGCGTTCCAGTTGAAGGGTAGCGGGTGGTATCAGACCGACTACGCCAAGGGATCTTCGGCGGCGCCGCCGGCTGCGAAGGGTGAGGGCAAGACGGACGGAACGTCGGCGGAAGCGAAGTCGGATGCGGCGTCTGAGTCGAAGAGCGAGTCCAAATCCGAGTCGAAGAGCGAAACTAAGGCTGAGACGAAGACGGAGTCCAAGCCCGCGGTCTCGAGTACTAAGAGCGACTAAGAGCCGCCTGGTAGGCGGCTGCGGGCCGATGTGCCGCCCCACTCTAATTTGTTGGCCATGGTAGCCCGCACCACAGCACCGGCTCGTTTTCATTTCTATCGTTGCCCAGTCGCTGGGCAAGGCACACATGAGGGCCGCATGAATCCATTTCGCAAAAATGGAATCTAAAGAAGAGACAACTGTTATGCCAAGCCCTATCGTTGGTCTCCATCACGTCACGGCGATCGCCTCCGATCCTCAACGCAACCTCGACTTCTACACCGAAGTGCTGGGCCTCCGCTTTGTCAAACGCACAGTCAATTTCGACGATCCCGGGACGTATCACTTCTATTTCGGCGATGACGCGGGATCGCCCGGGACCATCCTCACTTTCTTCCCCTGGCCCCATGCCGCGCGCGGCCATGCCGGCGTCGGCGAGGTAACGAAAACGGCGTTCAGCGTGCCATTGTCCTCGCTCGAATACTGGCGCGAGAGGCTGACCGGTGAGGGTGTTTTGGTGGAGGAAACGGGGACGCGTTTTGAGGAGCAGGTGCTGACTTTTCCCGATCCCGACGGCATGAAGATTGAGATTGTCGGCCACGCCGATGCCGCTGAAGCCAATGCTCCGCGCTTTGCATCCGTTCCGCCGGAACATGCCATCCGCGGCTTCTTCGGAGTCACGTTGCTGGAACAGAGCGCCCAAGAAACCGCGGCCCTCCTGAATGTAATGGGCTTCCATAAAATTGGCGCCGAAGGCAACCACGAGCGTTACTCGGCCGAAGGCAACGCGCTCGGTAATCACATCGATCTGATCGTCGACCCGGCCGCAAAATATGGACGATCCGGAGCCGGATCCGTGCATCACATCGCATTTCGTGCCAAGGACGACGCCGCTCAGCGCGAGTGGCGCGAGGAAATTGCGAAGCACGTGCGCGTGACGCCTGTGCTGGATCGCGCCTACTTCCATTCGATTTACTTTCGCGAGCCCGGCGGCGTGCTCTTCGAACTCGCGACCGACCCTCCCGGATTCGCTCTCGACGAGCCAGTGGAATCGCTGGGCGAAGGACTTCGGATTCCGCAATGGCTGGAGCCGAAGCGAAGTTTTATCGAAGCGAAGCTCGCTCCCATTTCTCTGCACAAGAGCGTTCCCGTATGAGCGGCGATGTTCGACACTTTGGAGAACCCCTCAAAGACGCGGCCGGCGCCGTGATCCTTCTGCACGGACGCGGTGGCTCGGCCGAGGATATCCTGTCGCTTGGCAACGTTCTCTATCTCCCGCACGTGGCGTTTCTCGCCCCACAGGCGGCCGCGAACAGCTGGTATCCGAATTCGTTCTTAGCGCCGCGCGATCAGAATGAACCGTGGCTCACGTCCGCTCTCCGCACGGTGGAGACAACCGTGCAAATGGCCACCGACGCAGGAATCCCCGCCGAGCGTATCGTCATCGGCGGCTTCTCACAGGGCGCGTGTCTCGCCACCGAATTTGTCGCCACCCACCCGCGGCGATACGATGGTTTGATCGCCTTCACTGGCGGCCTGATCGGCCCACCCGGCGCGGACCTGACGCACAAAGGCGATCTGGCAGGCACTCCCGCTTTTTTCGGCTCTGGCGATCCCGATCCGCACGTCCCCTGGTCGCGCGTCGAAGAGTCGGCGCGAATCCTAGCGGCGATGGGAGCCGTGGTGACCACACGACGCTACAAAAATCGTGCGCACACAATTTCAGCCGAGGAACTCGACTTCGCCAAAAGGCTGCTACACGACGTGCTCACTGTCGGCCAGTCACAGAATAGTTAGCATATCCCCTCCATTACTGTCGGGGTTCCGTTTATCAGATCTATGGAACCCCGACAGTCATGGAGGGAAACAGAAGCGGCAACGCATCCTCTGACGTAAACATGCACCGCGCGTTGTGTCCGCACTCCGGCACGATCTTGACCACATGATGCGCGCCCAATTTTTCATTCACGAATTTCCCGAACGCTTCCCCGCGCGCCAGCCGCGTCGGCCCCTGCGCCATCGCGGAACACGAGCCATCGAACCCTCCCAGCGGAAGAACATCCAGTTCGCCGAGCAAATAAGTTGTCGGCCGGGAACTGAGCTGCGCCATCAACTGCTCGTCCGTTTGCTTGGCCGTGTACCCGGTGCGATCCTTCATCCCGTATGGCCACTGGTCGTATGTTGTGCAATCCCTGGCCCCGCCGAAAGGCCGGAATGCCGCGGCATTGGCCGCAATCGCCGGACTGTAACCCGGCGCATGCGCCTGCACGGAGTAAGCCGCGTCGGTGGGACGCGTCGCGTCCGGCCAGGCGTAGCTCGAAGGATTGGACACCACGTAACTTACCGCAACCCCGAGCTTGTCGTGAACCTGATTCGACATCTCGTAACGGTTCAGCACCTGGCCGCCCGCCGAGTGACCCGTAACGACGATCAACTTGAGGTTCGGAAAAACCTCCTTGCGAGCCACCTTGCGCAGAACTTCGTCCAGGAAATCGAACGAAGTCACATCCGGGTTGCTGACCGCCGGGCCGCCGGAGCGCCAGCTGTTGCAGTTCCAACTGATCTCATTCGGCGCGAGAGCGTCATGGCAGTTCGCCGCCGCCGAAGCCATGCGCGGCGCGATCACGATGGTATTGTCCAGCGCTCCGGCAAGAAACGCCGCTGCCAGCGCGTTGCGGAAATAGTTATCGGCGTCGCGCCCTGCTCCATGCACCACCACCAGCGCCCGCGTAATCGATTCATTGCGCGTTTCGAGCGAATAAGTGCGATAGATCAGAGACCGCGCGGTGCCCAGCGAAACCCATTCCGTGCAGGAAGCGTTCGCGGTAACACACGGAGCGGCCGAGGCAAGGGAGACCGAAAATAGCGTGAAAGCGATCAGGCGCATTGGTTTAGGATATAAAATAATCAAGAACGTCGATAAAAGGAGCGAGACATGTGCGATCAGGACCATTTTGAAGAAGACCGCGAGCAGTTCGAGGCTCGTGGCTTGGTGACCCGTAAACAATTCGGTGTGATGCTGAGTGCGGGCATTTCCATGATGCTGCCGCAGGTCGCGAACGCGGCAGCGGTAACTGAATCGGACGTGACCGTCACCACCCCAGACGGCAGCGCGGACTGCTACTTCGTCCATCCTTCGAGTGGCACGGCGGCAGGCGTCCTGATGTGGCCGGATATCTTCGGGCTCCGTCCGGCGTTCCGCCAGATGGGCAAGCGTCTCGCCGAATCAGGCTATTCAGTGCTAGTGGTGAATCCGTTTTACCGCACCAAGAAAGCTCCCACCGCCGACGCAGGAGCCGCAACCCCGATCCAGCAAGTGATGCCTCTTGCCCAGTCGCTGAATGAGGCGACGCAGATGACGGATGCGAAGGCGTTCATCGCGTGGCTCGACAAGCAGCCGTCGGTGGCCAAGAACCGCAAGATCGGCACGCAGGGCTATTGCATGGGCGGCCCGATGGCGCTTCGTACCTCGGCCGCGGTACCCGATCGCGTGGGAGCGGTCGCGTCCTTCCATGGCGCGGGACTGGTGACAACGGCAGCGAACAGTCCGCATCTTCAGGCTGCGAAAACCAAGGCGCAGTTCCTCATCGCGATTGCCGCCAACGACGACGCGCGGGCTCCCAAGGACAAGGACGTTCTGAAGGAAACCTTCGCCGCGGCGAACCTGCCGGCGGAAATCGAGGTCTACACGGATGCCGCGCACGGCTGGTGCCCTCCGGATTCGAAGGTCTACAACGAGCCGCAGGCCGAGAAGGCGTGGAGCCGTCTGCTGGTGCTGTACGGAAAAGCTCTGGCCTGATTATTTTTTCGGCGCCGGCCCGATGCGCTCAATGGTCACGCTGATTAACTTTGCCGGATCCACCGGCCTGTCCCCGCGCACCTTTCCGTGGCTGATTTTGTCAGCCACGTCCAGCCCGGAGACCACGTCGCCGAAAATCGTATACTTGCCCGTCCATTGAGTCATGCTGTCGGTGGTGATAAAGAACTGGCAGCTACCTGAATCCGGAGCCCCCGTGTTGGCCACCGCCAGTTTTCCCGCCTGGTCGAAACGCAGCCCGGGCAGGAACTCGTCCGGGATCGTGATTCCACAATTGTGAGCGCCCGTGCCCGTCGGATCGCCCGCCTGGATCATGATGCCCGTGATGACGCGATGAAAAATCAGGTTCTCGTAGAGCGGACGCTTCACCATCGCGCCGGTCTTCGGGTCCTTCCACGCCTTCGTGCCCTGCGCCAGCGCGACGAAGTTATTCACCGCGATGGGAACGGCTTTTTCGTACAAACGAGCCGTGATCGAGCCGGCCGATGTCTGGAACACCGCGTATAGCCCGGGCTTCAACGGCGGAGTCTGCGCGCCGACAACGGCGGCAAGGGCAATCAGTTCGAGGAACCGTTTCAAGCAGCTTATTCTACCGCGCGGTGCTGCTAGAGTAGCAAAGGACTCGATGCATTCCTTTTTCGTCTGGCTGGAAGCGACCACCCTCAGCGCCTGGATTCGCGAGTCGACCTCCATCCTGGCCTTCCCCGCGATTCTCTCTCTTCATACCATCGGCATGGGATTCGCCGCCGGCATCAGCGCCGCCATCGATCTGCGCATTCTCGGCGTCGCGCCCTCCGTGCCGCTGCTCGAACTAAAAAGGTTCCTCCCGGTCATGTGGGCCGGCTTCTGGGTCAACGCGGTCTCCGGAGTCTTGTTGCTGATCGCGTATCCAACCAAGGCATTCACCAATCCAGTGTTCTATGTGAAACTTTCTTTCATCGCGCTCGCGCTGCTAGGGGTTCGATCAATGGGACTCTCCGTCTTCGCCGACGCCGGTCTCGACTTCAACCCGCCGCCGCGTAAATGCCGGCTGCTCGCCATCGCGTCGCTCGTCTGTTGGGCCGGAGCCATCACCGCCGGGCGATTGTTGGCTTACACCTACTCCCATCTGACCTCGTCCCAATAACTATGTACACTCTTCAGCTCTGGATCTATCACACCTTCCGCGCCATGAAGTGGGCCATTCCCTTCATGACCTCCAAGTGGGGGTGGCCTTTCTGCGAGACCGTGCATTTTCTCGGACTGTCGCTGTTGATCGGGACCATCGGCATGTTCGACCTGCGCCTTCTCGGGATGGGCAAGCGCATCCCGATCGCCGCTCTGCACAAACTCATCCTGTGGGGTGTTTCCGGCTACGTGCTGGCCCTTCTCACGGGGATCATGTTCCTCGCAACCGAGCCCGATCAATATATCTTCAACTCCGCCTTCCAGTGGAAGATTGTGTTCATGGCCGCCGCCGGCGTGAACATGGCCACCTTCTATTTCGCGGTCTTCCGCCGCCGGGAAACGGAACTGTCAGCCAAGCTGATCGCCGCCCTCTCATTATTTCTATGGATCGGAGTGATCGTGTTCGGCCGCATGTTGACCTTCTTTCGCCCGGCCGACTGCGGATCGGACCCGGCCGCATTTATCTCGACCTGCATCCCTCTGCGTTAGACCATGATTGCAGAACGCAAATGATTCCACATCTGTCCGCTCCCTGACGGTCGCGGTTCCCATGAGCAGAACACGGAACCGCCATGCGTCAGCATGCGGATTGGTGCTGCGACCGGATGATTTGTTGGCTTCAGACGCTGCGGATGGACTATTCAGACCGCAGAGTAACCAGTGGCTTCTGAAAAACCAGCCGTGAACACACGAGGAACCCCGCCAGCACGCCGATGACCGCGCCACACACCACGCTCACCGCCATGATCGCGACGTGCGGGTCGATCAGCACTTTGTAGAAAATCGCGCTAAGCGCGCCGTTGATCAGCACGATGCCAAATCCTCCGCCCAGCAACCCGGCCAACGCTCCCAGCCCCGCGAATTCCCAGCCCAGCATCGCCACCACATACGCCGGCCGCGCTCCCAGCATCTGTACAATCGCGATCTCCCTGGCCCGCCTCGCCGCCGACGCGCCAATCAGCGCCATGGCGACCACCCCTCCTCCCGCGGCCGCCGCGAACGCGATGAACCGAACCAGCGCGACCGCATTCGACGCCAGGTCGTGAACCACTTCCAGCATGTTCTCCGATGTAGCGATGTCGACCGAAGGGTACCCCCGCCGCAAATCTCCCATCAGGCCTGCCAGCTCGTCCTCCCTCACCCGCAATCCCACATGATGAAATATTTTGACCCCGTCGAAGGATGCGCAAGGAAACGACGCCGAGAACCACACCCGCTCCGCCGGAGAAAGATCGTGGATCTGCGACACTGCCGCGCGAATTTTGTGCTCGTCCTGTTCAAACTCGAGGACTGATCCGACCACGACCCCGAGTCGCCTGGCGAGGCTCGTGTCCAGAATCACTCCCGAGCCCGCAGGCTCGCTGGTGGAGCATGCAGCGATCATTCTGGGTTTCGCTCCGCCGCCGATTCGCAGCCACGCCAGCGTCGCGATTCCATACGGCTTTTCGATCCCGCTATGCCTGCTGAGTATTGTTAAAAAACCGTCGAGATCGCTGTCTTCGAATCCGAGAATATAAAGATTCGCACGTGGCCATGGAGAATTCGCCAAAATCTCCTGCCCCACGATCTGTTCGCCTGCCGCCGCACCCACCGCCAACGCCGCAATCAGCGCCAGAATCGCCAGCGCTACTGGCGAACTCGATCCAGGCCGGCAAAGATTCCTCCATCCCTGCCGGAACGCGGCACCCGGATGAATAGGCGTCCACATCGCGAGTCCCGCGAACAATCCACGCGCGCAAATATACAGCAGGAATAACAGCGATCCGACAACCCAGGCCAATAGCGCAGCCATCCGCGCGACGCCGGCAGCTACGCCGCTCAGCAATCCCAGGACAATCCACGTCGCGACAAACGCCATCCGCCAAGCGACGGGCGACGCCGGCTGCGCCATTCTGCGAAACACATCCGCCGGCCGCACCGCACTCGTGGACAGCGCAACCGCGATCCCGGGAATGAGCGCCAACGCCACACCGGCGACGGTCCCTTCAACAATCAGCCTTGCCGAAAACAACGCCGGCAACTGAGGGATTTGAGCGAGCCCGCAGAGCAGCCGCTTCGCCGCGCCGCCCGCCAGTCCCCCGACGAATCCCCCCGCGCCGCCGATAAACAACACCTCGACCACCAGCCAAGCCAAAATCTGCCGAGGCCGCGCGCCCAGGCACTTCAGCGTCGCCAGCGTGTCCAGCCGCGACTCCGCATGCAACCGGGTTAACAACAGCACCCCCGCCGCCCCCAGCGTGAATGCCAGCCATCCCACGATGCCCAGAAAGTTCCCGGCCGCGTCGGCGATATTCTTGCCATCCGGATCGCTCTCTTCCGGACTGATGATGTGTTGGACGTCGACAAACGCGCGTCCCAGCTCCTCCCGCATGGCGATCGCCTGCGCGCCTTTCGGAAACCGCACCAGGATGCGCTGCAAAGGTGGAACCCCGGTCCGGAGCAGTCCGCTCCTTTCGAGCGTGCTCCGGCTCACTATCGCCCGTACCACCGACGGCAGGTTGCCGTGATGCCTGTCAGGTTCCACGGCGATGATCGCGGAAATGGGGCACGGCAGTCCATTGACTCGGATCGAATCTCCGACGTGAACCCCAAGTTCCCGCAGCAGCTCCGGCGAAACGGCCATCGAATTTCCCGCCAGCGCCCGGCTCAGCGGCTGCTTCGGCTCCAGTTCGACCTCGCCATATAGAGGATACGAATCCGGATCGACGGCCTTCAACACGGCGGCGACTGTGTCGGGCACGGCATCGGACCCGGCTTCAAACGTCGTGGAAGTAACCAGCGTCCACACGCTGCCGGCGGCGCGCAGACGATCCAGCACCACCCACTGTTCGGTGTCCAGCGTAATCCAATTCTCGATGGAGAGGTCCGCTCCCAGTTCGCTGCGAAAGCGTTGATCTAGTGCCTCCGCAAACACGCCCTCGGAGCTTCGGATGCCCACGTACGACATCACGCTAAGCGCGATAATCCCCAGGTGGGCCAGGGTCCGCCAACGCTCGGCGAGGAGGTCGCGCCAGGCCAGCCGGATACATGTCTGCGCGAGCTTCCCCATCGGCGTTTTGCTGTACCATTCTAAGGTGAATCGCCACACGGCCGGCGCGCTGCTGCTGATCTCCTCCGTCGTCCGGGCGCAGCCTCCGGCCATCGGCCAGAACGGTGTCGCCAATGCCGCCAGCCAGATCCCTCCCACGCTCGCCGGAGGGACGCTCAGGGTCGGCGAGCGATTCGTCGTCACCGGCGTGCGCCTAGCCGATGCATCGCTGGTCTTTTCGAATGCCGCCGGTTCGTGGAAGGCGCGCGTTCTTTCCTCGACTCCAAAAAAGCTGGAAGCGATCGTCCCTGAAGGCCTCCCTCTCGGCTCCATCGAACTCCGCGCACTCAACGGAGCCCTCTCGAGCCAGCCGTTTCAGGTGACGGTGGTTCGATCGAGCCCCGGCCTTTATTCCCGGAACGGCCGTGGATGGGGCCCCGGACGCATCCGCAACCTCTCCGAAAAGGGCGACGTTTCCTTCGATCGTTCCGCAAGGCCAGGCGACCGTATCGCCATCGCCGCCACCGGCGCGGCGGACCACCTGATCTTCCACATTGGAGAAAGACTCGTGAAGGAAGCCTCCCTCCAGCCTCTGAACGAACCGGGCGAGGAGGAGTTTATTCTCCGCATCCCTGCATCGGCACCCGAAGGCTGTTTCGTTCCACTTTACGTGGAGACGACGCCCGCCGCGCCGATCAGTAATGTCGTGACCATCGCGATTCGCCGCGCCGGCGGCGGGTGCCAGCCTTCCGCAGGATCGCCCATGCCCCTGCTGCGCGAGAAGCGCGTCGGAGTCATCGTGCTCGCCCGCACCGCCGGCCTTTCGAAAAACGGCCTGGAAAAGTGGACGGACGATAACGGCACCGCTGCCTTCGCCATAAAACAGGACGGCCCCGCCACCACTCCTCTTCTGATGATGCCGCCCAAAGGAACCTGCACCGTCTACACCGGCAGCTCCCAATCGTCCTTTACCATGCCTGTCTCGCTTTCCGCTGGGCTGCTGAACGACCTCGGCGACGACGGATTCGACGCGGGCCGCGTCTTGATGGCTCACGGTGGCGCGGAGACAAGAGAAATTCCGTTCACCCCCGGCGCCCTCGGATACTACAACGCTCCCTTGGGCACCAGCGAAGGAAAGCGGCGGCCGCTGTTTCTGAATCCCGGAGAAATCTTCACGGTGACATCGGGCAATTTCACTCTGCCCATCCGCATGCCGGACGCCGTCGACTGGACCAATCGCGATCAGATCGCCGAGATAAACCGCTCCCGCCCGGTCACACTTACCTGGAGCCCCGCGCGTCCCGGCCAGACGATTTACATCCTGGCCGCCAACGCCGATCAATTCACTACCGCGCGCGCGATGTGTTTTTGCGCCGCCGACGGGCGCGACGGGCGATTCACCATTCCCGCCGCGATGCTCGCGAATTTCCCGGTCACCTATGACCGGGGAGGCAAACCGGTCAATCAACTCGGTCTCGCGGCATCCACGGGCGCCGCGGCTATCCAGACCGTGGGAAACGGCTTGCTCGCCGGCATGGGCCTTTTCATCAATACGCGAATCGTGGACTTTCGATAGAATGTAGATCGTCGGAGGCCACATGGTTCGGAGCCGCTTGCTGCTTTTGGCTTTTGCTTCAGTCGGATTTGCCGCGCCGCCCAGCCCCAAAGTTCCCGCGCGCGCCGCGAACCTTCTGGCCGGCCAGCCTCTTCGCTTCGAGGAAAGCTCCGGGTCCTTCCTCGTCCGCGGCCCCAATTATTCGCTCCGTCTGAAGGCCACCGAAAACGAGCTGACATTTCTTGATTCGCGATCGAAGAAGACGACGCTCCGGACTCGATTCGCAGGCAGCAACGCCATCGCGAAAATCGAGGGCCTGGATCCTCTGCCCGTTCGCTCCAATTATTTTCTCGGCTCAACTCCAGCAGCCTGGCGCAGCGATGTCCACAATTATTCCAAGGCGCACGTAGTCGGCATCTATTCCGGAATCGATCTCCTGTTTTACGGCAATGAGGGCAAGCTCGAATACGACTTCTTCGTCCGGGCCGGCGCCGACCCTCGGGCCATTCGCCTCGATGTCAGCGGCGCATCGAACATTTCCATCGACGATTCCGGCGCCCTGACGTTAACTACCCCGAATGGCGACGTCAAATGGAACCGGCCCGTCGCCTATCAGGAAGTGACCGGAAAACGCCGCGCGATCGATGTCGCCTTCAGCCTCGATGCCCACCGCGTGCGCTTCCACTTGGGCGATTACGATCGCTCTCTTCCCCTGGTCATCGATCCGGTGTTGAGCTACGCCAGCTACCTCGGCGGCGCAGGCAATGAGATCGCTCGCGCCATCGGCACGGACTCCTCAGGCAACGTCTACGTCGCCGGCACCACCAGTTCGCCCGCATTGCCGGTCAGCTCCACAGCAGCCCAAACCACCTACGGCGGCGGAACCTTCGACGATCTAACCGGCGACGTGTTCGTCGCCAAGTTCAGCCCCGCCGGCGCGCTTCTTTATCTCACCTATCTCGGCGGAGCGGGCGACGACGTCGCCTGGGGAATCGCCGTCGATAGCACGGGCAACGCCTACATCACCGGCTACACCACCTCCACGAATTTCCCCGTCACCCCCGGCGTCATTCAAGGAACCTTCAAGGGAACTGGCGGCAACAGTTGTGAGCGTTTCGGCGACGCGTTCGTCGCGAAAATAAATCCGTCGGGAACCCAGATCCTCTACGCAACCTATCTCGGCGGCCGTCTCGATGACGCCGGCACCGCCATCGCCATCGATTCCGCGGGCAACGCGTACATCGCCGGCTCGGCCCTTTCCTCGGATTTTCCCACCACCACCGGCGTGGTCCAGCCCACCTTCGGCGGAAGCGGTGGCGAGCCCGGCAAGCCCTATTGCAACGGCGCGCCCTGGTTCGATACCGGCGACGCCTTCGTCGCTAAAATCAATCCCACCGCGACCCAGTTGTTGTTCTCGACTTTCTTAGGAGGCGCCAGCGACGACGTGGCTTTCGCCATCGCGGTCGATTCGGCCCAAAACGTCTACGTCGCCGGGGCGACTCTCTCTTCCAATTTTCCGACCACGTCCGGCGCCTTCCAGACGAAATGGGGCGGAGAGGAGCCGCAAAACCCTTACTGGTTTGTCGGCGACGCGTTCATCACCAAGCTGAACAGCACCGGCACCGCGCTGGTTTACTCCACCTTCCTCGGCGGCACCGGCGACGACGTCGCCTACGGCCTGTTCGTCGACAAAGCCGGAACCGCGTATGTAACCGGCGGCACCAGCTCGCAAAATTTCCCCATCGTCGGAACCCCGGTCCAGCGCAACTACGCCGGCTATTTCACGCTGCCCTTCCTGATCGAGCAACTGGTGGGCGACGCCTTCGTCGCGCACCTCAACGCCACCGGTACGGCGCTGCTCTACTCGACATACCTTGGCGGCGGCGCCAACGACCTCGGCTATGCGTTGAGCGTCGATAGCTCCGGCATCATCTATGTCACGGGCGAAACCGATTCCACCGATTTCCCCACCACCGCCGGCGCGTCGCAAAGGACGTTCGGCGGCGACGGAGGTACGAATCAGTACCTGCCGACTGGTGACGGATTCCTCGCCATCATTAATCCCGGCTCAACCCAGTTGGTCTACAGCACCTATATCGGAGGCGGCCTCGACGATTCCCTCATCGGCATGGCCTTCGATCCCAGCGGCAACTTATGGCTTACCGGCAACACCGTTTCCACCAATCTCGCGGTTTCCTCCAACGCCTTTCAAAAATCCTTCGGAGGAGAAAAGGGCATCGTCGGCCCCTTTGGCGACGCGGTCCTCATCAAATTCTCTTCCGTGATTTCCACCGGCCCCGTCCTCACCGGAATTCAGAACAACTTCAGCTACCAGAGCGGAGCCGTTTCGCCCGGCATGATTTTTATACTTTACGGAGCGAACATGGGACCGTCCACGCTCACCGGCGCATCGCTCGATGCCAGCGGCAACCTGGCGAACTCCGCGGCTGGCGTGCAAATTCTTTTCGATGGAACCCCGGCCCCGCTGGTCTACGTCTCGGCGACGCAATCGGCCGGAATCGTGCCGTACGAAGTCAAATCGTCGACCCAAATCACGGTTCAGTACAATTCCCAAACCTCGGCCGCGCTAAGCGTGCCCGTGAAGCCCTCGGTTCCCGGAATCTTTACGTTTAACTCCAGCGGCACCGGCGCGGCGGTCTTCAATCAGAACTTCAGCGCCAACTCCGCCAGTAATCCCGCCGCCAAAGGATCGGTCGTTTTCTTTTACGGCACCGGCGAAGGACAAACCAATCCACCCGGAGTCGATGGAAAAATCGCCGGCGCGGGATCGCTGGCCGTGCCCGTGCTCACCTGCTCCGCAACCGTCGGCGCTTTACCCGCCACGACGCTCTACTGCGGATCGGTCCCCGGCGTCGTCGAAGGCGAATTTCAAATGAACCTCCAACTCTCGTCCGCCGTCCCCTCCGGAGCCCAGCCCCTGGTCGTCACGGTGGGAACCGCCCAAGCCCAGACCGGCCTCGTCGTCTACGTCCAGTGATCCAGACCGGTTGGGGAAGGCGCCCAGCGCCGGCCGAAAAGCCGGCCCCACCCGGACCATCTAATACGCCCCCCGAGCCGTAGCCACCGCCGCCACCGTCCGCGCCAGAATATACAAATCGAGCCAAGGCGACCAGTTGCGGATGTAGTACGTATCGAGAGACACGCGCTTCTCATACGCGAGGTTGTTGCGTCCCGACACCTGCCACAGACCGGTGATTCCCGGTCGGACCTGCGTATAAAGATCGTACGCCTCGCCGTAAAGCGGAATTTCTTCGGCCACAATCGGACGAGGCCCCACCACGCTCATCTCCCCCAGAAGGACGTTCCAGATCTGCGGCAGCTCATCCAGGCTGGTGCGCCGCAAAAGACGTCCGACAGCGGTCACGCGCGGATCTCGCCGAAGCTTATGATCCCGTTCCCATTCCTCGCGCAGAGCCGGATTCGCCTCCAGATGCCGGGCCAGCACTTCGCCCGCGTTGCGCACCATCGAGCGGAATTTCCATGCGGTAAACGTCTGGCCGTTGCGGCGATAACGCCTCTGGCGATAAAACACCGGCCCGGCCGACGTCAGCTTGATGGCCGCGGCGATCAGCAGAACGAATGGCAGCGCAAACGCCGCCGTGGCGAGGATCAGCCACAGATCCACGGCGCGTTTGACCGCCCGCGCCCCCGGCATCAGCAGCCTTTGCCGGAACTCTAGCCCGATGACCCCGCCCAGGTCTCGCGCCTCCACCCAAAGGCTCGAAAGGCCGTTCAACTCCGGCACGATGGTCACCCGCCGGAACACGCGGCTCAACTCGCCGTATCCCCGGGCGAGCTCGCCCCCCGGAGTCCCCACCAGGATGCCGTGACGAATGCCGAGCGCGCGCGACGCGGCCAGCGCATGGCGCGGCTCGTCGAGAACAAGAACCGGCCGCAGTCCGAGTTCCGGGCGTTCCGCCAGCGAGCGTGCGACCGCGTTCGCCGCATCGGCCGTTCCGATGACGACCACCGCATCTCCCCACGAGGAACGCTTTTCGAGCGAACGTCGCAGCAGCGCGCGCACCAGCGGAACAACCGCCAGCGATTGCGCCCAGGCCAGCAGAAACACGGCGCGGGAAAACGACGATGCGTCTTTCAATAGAAAAGCGGTGACCGCCAGCGCGGGGTACACCAGGCTGGTGGCGACCGAGAGCCGGTGCAGTTCGTCGGCGACGTTCCGCCCAAATCCCGGATACAGCCCGGATGCGGCATAAGCGATGAGGAAGGTGAGTAGAACCGGCCACAGGTGCAGGTACGCTTCCGGCACCAGTCGTGAGTCCGCGCGGCTCCAGACCAGCAGGCTCGCCGCGGCGGCCAACGAGAGTGCGGCCAGATCCCCCATCGCGAAGATCGCCGAAGACACCCAGGGATGCGACAGCCTGTGCGCACCCACGTATCGCGCGGGCCAGGCGGCGACCAGTTCAGGGGTGGGTGTCTGTTGGAGAGTAGACATGTCAGCGCATCGGTGCGAGTTTCATGTCGGGCGCCGCTTCGCCCTTCCAGGAGCCGGAGACGACCTGGGCATACAACGCGGCCGTTTGATCGACCATGCGGTCGACAGAGAAGTTCCGAACAAGCTCCAGCGAGGCTTTTCCCATTCGGGCTCGCAACGCCGGATCGCTCGCGAGTGTTTCGAGGGCAGCGGCAATTTCACGGACGCCGCGCACCGGCGCGACAAACCCGTTGACGCCGGGGCGCACACTTTCGGAAATCCCTCCGACCGCCGTCGCAACCACCGGCAGCCCCCGCGCCATCGCCTCAAGGACCACCAGGGAGTGACCTTCCGCTTCGCTGGTCAGCGCGAGGATGTCGAAGCCGTGCATCAGCGTCCTGGCGTCTCTCTCTCCCAACCAGTCCAATTGCGCTTCGATCGAGAGTTCGGCGGCCAGCCGCCGCAGCGCTCCGGAGAGCGGACCCTCGCCCACCATCGCCAGGCGCGAGGTCGCGCGGACCCGATGCGGCAAGGCCGCGAAGGACCGGAGCATCGTCTCGGGCGATTTTTGCCCCACCAGCCGCCCGACGAAGCCGATACAAACGTCGTTGTCCCTGAGGCCCCAGTTCCGCCGTAATACGGCGCGCTCAATCTCGGCCCCAGCCGCGCCGCGGAGCGATACGCCGTTCCGGATGAGACACAGCTTCTTCGGGTCGATCCCCAAACCGACCGCGTGCGAATACTCCTCCCGCGAGACAACCACAATGCTGTCACAAGCCTTGGATGACAAGGCCTCCACCGCGCCGACGGCGAGTTTCGCCAATCCGTGCCGCGAAGGACCCATCGTGAAGAACATGTGCGGCGTGTAAATCCGCTTCACGCAGTGTCTCCACAGGCCGAAACGTCCCAACAGGCCCGCCTTCGTGCTGTGGCAGTGAACCAGGTCGAAGGGCCCGTTCCTTTCGAGATACTGGCGCAGTTTTCCAACGGCCGCGATGTCGCTCCACCTAGGCTCCCGGTGCATCGGCAAATGGAACGCGTGAAGCTTGCCGTGGTCTTGGACCCTCTTCAAGTCGCGGAGGAAAACGTCGTCACATCGCAACTCCGAATACACCAGATGAACCTCGTCGCCCCGTTCAACCAGACCTTCAGCAAGGTCGATGACATGGCGTCCGACCCCGGTGGCCGCGGATTCGACAAGTTCGAGAAGTTTCATACGGTGTCAACTCAGAAGAGCCGCCTCGACGATTTGCGCTGTCCGTTCCCAAGAAAAGTCGCGGCATCGCCGAAGGCCTCGACTGCGGAGGTCCGCCGCCCGCTTTTCATCCGCCAACGCGCGAATTCCACTCGCAATTCCGTCAACGTTCATTGCGTCGACGATAACCGCTGAGTCTCCGGCGACCTCTGGCATTGCGGTGCTACCTGACGTCAGGACGGGACATCCGCATGCCATAGCCTCAAGGATTGGAAGGCCAAATCCTTCGTAGAGGGATGGGTACAGCAGTCCTTGAGAACCCGTATAGAGGCAGGCAAGATCCTGGTCGCTCACCGCGCCCAGCTGTAACACCTGGTTCGGGAGCGCTCCGAGAGCCCCTTTATCCGCAAATCGTAACCCAGTCTTGCCGATCATGACGAGCGTCGCGCCGTTCAGCTGATCGACGACTCGACTCCATGCCAACAAAAGCCGAGGTAGATTCTTCCGCCCTGACACCGCACCAACGAACAGGAAGTATGGCTTTTGAATCCCGAGGCGGTCGAGTGTCTTTTGCACTTCATCGGCGGAGCGGGGGGAAAGGTAGAACTTGCCCCTTCCCAGGCCACCGTCACTTTCCTCTCGTCGACACGGAGCAGTTCCACGATCCGTTGTTTGCAGAACTCCGAGACGGTCACGATACAGCGAACCCTCCGCGCAAGCGTCGGCACCAGGTGTGAGTACCACAGAGCAAATCCGCGGCTATACCACTCGGGATTTTCTAGAGGGGCCAGATCGTGAATGGTCAGCACTTGATTGACGTGCGCGAGCGGACCACACCCGGCGGGCGAGAACAACGCTTGGCGACGGGAGATTGCGAGAGGGAGGACGAATTGCTCCCAGGGATGCCCCCCCAAATAACCTCCAGTCACATTGACGCGAGCCTGAACGCCTTCGTACGCTTCCAGCGCTGGACTGGGTGCGAGCAGCCGAGCGTTCTGAAGGCGCATCGTCAGTTCGTAGCAGTAGCGCTGAATACCCGTGAGAGATTGGGTTACGAATCGGGCGTTGAGGGCGTACTGACGGTCTGTCATTTGGCAACCATCCCGGGCTCAAGAGCAATCGTGCGTGAAAATGGAACACGTGGCGGCACGCGCCGCAGCCTTAGCGACAAGGCCACCACAACGGCGCAATACGTCTTGAGTGTTCCTCCCGCGCCAGTGCCGGCCATGTAGATCATGAATGAGAGAGACACCCAGGCACAGGCCACGAGAAAAGCTCCAGACGGGTAGAATGCGAAATTTTGGAGCCGGTGAAAGAGGCTGTTGAATCGCGAGCACATCCAGCCATAAAGAATGCCCCAAGGAGCACCCCGGGCCAACCGAAATTCAAGAACCATTCACCGCTGTATGTGATGCGGAGGCCACCATGCGCCGCAGTGAGCGGAATGCCGATTGCTTCCAGCGTAATGGTCCTCAAGTGGTAGGTTTCGGTGAAATCCGATTGGGCAGCGGGAATAGGAAGCAGTCCTGCGAGGAAAGTGCGCCCCCAGTACGGTTCGTCATGTTTTCTGAGAGTCCAGGCCAGGTCGCGAACCTCCGAAACGTCGGCACCGATCTTTTCGATCGTCGTCCACTCACTGGTGCCCGGACTGGAGTCAACACCCAACGCGATTTCGGACGCGATGAGTCCCGCGAGAGCGGCGGCTCCAATCAAACAAACCGCGCGAAACTGCCCTCTCCAGACGAACATAACCGTCACAACCAAAACTCCAATCAGCAGGGGTGCCCGCGTGGCGGTTAGTAAACAGCTAACGGCTGCCACAGCTACGAACAATGGGTCCATGAAGCGCCTCTTGCCAAGGAACCACGCGACGGCCAGTGCTGCCGCGGGAAAAACGATAATCTCGCGCCCTCGGTTAACCAGGAAGGTGTCCAGCCGATGCTCGGGAGTGAAATTTAAGAGATATCGGTCGTGGCGTGGGCTATCGCTTAGGAGAGGGATTCCTCCGAGATGTTGAAGGCCAATTACGATCAGTGGAATCGCTACGACGATCAGGACGCGAGATCGCGAGCAAATCTGACTAAATGCCTCCTCCCAGGAAATGCGCGCCAAGCTGGTCGCAATCCGCCCGGATTAGGAACAAGGGATAAGCACAAACGCAAGGAAGCAGCAGCTTATACCCGTCGAAATTATCATGAACGACTGATCCAGAAACGGGTCCAGCGCGGCAGCATTAACAAACGTATACTTGGCCGCTAAAACCGAGGCGGCATACCGTCCGAATAGTGCGTGGACATAGGCAAAAATGAAAAAAAAGGTAACAGGCGTCAGCAGGAGACCTGTCCTTCGTTTTGAGACGAGCAGAGCTGCGACCAGAGCGAGCGTCATGAGCACGCCCATTCCGAGCGCCAGGCTGTCGTCCGAGATGCTGAAAAATTCGAGGTCCATGAGATTTCCACGACGGCAATCAACACCTCAAACAAAAATACTTGCGACTCTCCCAGCCCGGCGGACCAGATTGGTCCGGCTCCGCCAGAGCAACCCACCCATGGGCCTGCTCTACAATCGCTTTGACTGTCTTCTCCTCAATGAAGTACGACTCCATCGCCTCTGGACTCCCGCTCCGAACACGCCAAAGCCAGTTGGTTAGGGTCACCGGAAGGGCGCTCTTCAAGGAATGCCATACGGAAGAGCGCGGGCTACTAGGAATCTGAAAGACGATGAGCGCACCAGGGCGCGCAACACGAAAGAACTCCTGAATGTAATGGCGCGCCAGTTGTGGGACGACGTGCTGGAGCGTAATGCTTGAATAGATGAAATCAACAGATTCGTCTTTTAAGACGCTGATGTCGGCAGTGGAATTATGAACGTACTCACATTGTCCGGGGAAGCGATTCAGCTTGCGGGCTCCTTCGATCATCGAATCGGCGACATCAATTCCAATCACGCGCCGGAAACGGTTAGCCAACGCCTGACTCAGTCGGCCCACGCCGCAGCCGAAATCGAGGGCCGTGTCGAAGCGGACTGCTGAAATTCTTCCCGCCGTATCGAGCACGGTATCGACCTCACGAACACCTGTTTCGAAGAAGGATACCTGGTCCCATCTGCCACCTCTTTTATCTGGGATCGACAGAATAGCCCAAAGTGGGTCCTTTTCTCCGAGAGACGTCCACTGCTTCCTTACACGTTCTAGATGGGTCAAAAAGAAATCTCCGCATGTTTGATGCTCCGACGTTGGTTCCCAAACCGCAGGCTGTAATCGTCCCTTACCATCACGCCACGACCTCCGCGGGCGATCCTCGCCACGGTTCCAGCTTCCGCCGCCGCAGGAAAACCAGCGCTGCGACGGCTACAAATGCCTCCGCGATCACCAGGCTCGCCGCCATTCCCAGCGCCTGGTACCGGTGCCCCAACACCAGCGCGCCCACCAGATTCACGAGCCCGGCGCCCAGGATGATCCAGTTCAGTTCCTTGTCCAGCCGCAGCGCCAGCATCCACTGCGCTCCCAGCACATTGCTCAGCGCGATCACGGGTGGCAGCGCCGCCATCACCCGCAGCACTCCCGCCGCGGGCGCAAATCCCGGGCCCAGAGCCAGCCTCACCACCAGCGGAGCGGAAAAGAACAGGAACAGGCCCATCCCCAGGCCCGCCGCGACCATCAGCCACGCCGACCAGCGCGCCGTGCGCTCGGCTCCTGCGCGGTCGGTCGCGATGAGGTGATTGATCCTCGGATAGAACGCCTGGTTGATGGGGCTCCAGGCGGAGACCGCGGCGCGCGCGAGCTTCTCGGCTCCGGCGTACCAAGCCACCACCACGGGGGGCGCGAAAAATCCGAGCAGCAGCACGTTCAACGACGAGTAGAACGCCGCGCCCGCGCGGAACATGAATAACGATCCGCCCGAGTTGAGGGCCTCCCATCCCCGTTCCATCGACGGCCAGTAGAACGGCGTATCGCGATAGGCCAGCACCAAGCCGCCGACAACGCAGAGAAACGGAGCAGTCCCTTGGATGAACAGCGCGATCGGGCCGTCGCCGGGCGCGTGGACGAAGAGCAATAGCGCAAGTGCGCCGGCGAGACGGCCCGCGATCCACAGCGCCCCCATCAGCCGCACACGCTCGATTCCCTGGAAATACCACATCGGCGCGGCACCCTGGCTCATGGCCCAAAATAATGCGCCCGGCAACAGCCAGCGGTGGGATGCGAAGATCGGCAGGAAGCGGGCCAGCATCACCGTGACCAGCAGCGCCGCCGCGCCCAACAATAGCTGCGCTCCGAAAACGCCCGAAAGCTGGCGTCCCCTCGCGCTGGGGTCGTGGCGGATGCGCGCCACTTCGCGCGTGGCGGAAAGCCCGAACCCGTACTCCACGGCCAGCGATACGAAGCGGGCATAGGCGTCGGCGAAGGCGAGCGCGCCCCATTCCGCCGGCCCCAGCACGCGAGCCAGGTATGGCAGCGTGAACAAAGGCACCAGGTAGTTGAACGCATGCACGCTATAAAGCGACGCGAGATTTTCCCAGAGCTTCCGGTTCATGTGCGCCGCTCACTCCGATTTAGGCCGGCCATAATATTTGCTGTAATGCCCGTAGTAGTAGTAATACCCGGCGCTCACTTCGCGATGGACCTCGTTCAACACCACTCCCACTAAATTCGCCCGCAGCCTCGCCAGCGTCGTGATCACCGAACTGAGAGCCTTGCGGCTGGTATCTCCCGCCCGCGCGACCACGATCACTCCGTCTACCGCCGTCGCCATTTGCAAAGGCTCGGCGAAGCCCAGCAGAGGGGGCGCATCCAGCACCACCAGGTCGTATTCACGCGTCGCCTCCTCGATCAGTTCCGCCAGCCCCATGCCGATTAAATCCGACGCGCGCCGCGTGGACGGACCGGCCGGCAGGATGTGCAGGCCGGTCGGCTCATCCATCCTCACCACCGCTTCCATCCACGAAAGTTCTTTCATCATGACGTTCGAAAGCCCCGTCGTGTTGGGCACCTGGAACAACCGGTGGACGCTGGGGCGGCGCAGGTCGCCGTCGATTAACAGCGTGCGCTTATGCTGGCTGGCGTGCGTGGCGGCCAGGTGCGCGGCCACGGTCGATTTTCCTTCCGAAGGCGACGCGCTGGTCAGCAGCACGCTCCTCAGCCGGCGGTCGAAATCCGTCAGCAGGATGGAATTGCGCAGCGTTCGAATGGCCTCTTTGTAGTTCGACAGCGCCTGTTCCGATGGATCCGCGGGTGCCACCACACGCACCAGCGCCGTGCCGTTTCCAGCCGGGATTTTCGCCACATGCCCGTTGGAGGCGCCGTTCGCGTGATGAATCGGGCTTAGCCTCCGCCTCCAGTCCTTCACCGCCGGCAGAGACCCGATCACGTCCGTGTTCAGCCAGCGCGCCACCTGATCCGGATCGCGAATGGTGTTGTCGAGCACGTCGTTCAGCACCGCCGCGCCCACGCCGAAGAACGCCGCGAACAGGAAGGCTAGCAATACATTCAGCCACGTAATCGGAAACACCGGCTTCAATCCAGGCCGCGCCGGATCGGCCACGCGGATCATGCTGTTCTGGAAGCTCGCGTTGATGCCTGCTTCCTTGATCTTGCGGATCAGTTCCTCGTACAACTTCTTGTCGCCCTCGGCCTCATTCTTCAGCGTCTGATATTCGAACTGGCGCGAGTTGAGGCGGTCGAACTCAGCCTTGGTCTCCTGCACCGCCGCTTCCAGCATCTTTTCGCGATTCATCGATTCGCGATATTCGATTTCGACGCGCTGCGCGATGCTCGACCGCGTCGCCGCCACTTGCGATTCCAGTTCCTGCACGCGCGATTGCGCCTTCTTGAACTCCGGATGATTGATGCCGTAATGATTCTTCACTTCGGCGAACTTCTGCTCGGCGTCGTTCAAACTGTCGGTGAGTTTTTTGAGCGCCTCGCCCTGCGTCGACACCTGCGCCGCGGCCAGCGTCCCGCTTTTGACCGATGCGTAGGCCGCTTCCTTGGTCACGCGGTCGGTTTGCGCATTGGTGTATTCGGTGTTCAACTGCAGCAGGCGCGCCGACGTGATGTTGGTCTTCTCTTCCGGATTGATGACGTTCAACTCGCGCTCAAACTGAATCAAAGCCGTGCTCGACTTTTCCATCTTGGCGTGCAGTTCTTCGAGCTGACGCTCCATGAACTCGCTCAGCCCGGCCGTGGCTTTATACCGGATGCGATACGTGTGCGCCAGATAGGACAACGCAATCTCATTCGCCACATCCGCCGCCAGTTGCCGGTTCGCCGACCGGTAA